>Ga0214917_10004785_pt1 | contig 14846 bp, 12 predicted proteins | sample LL_1208_BB_MetaG_FD_177983 | JGI IMG/M metagenome (GOLD analysis project Ga0214917, IMG submission 177983) | Freshwater microbial communities from Lake Lanier, Atlanta, Georgia, United States - LL_1208_BB | ecosystem: Environmental > Aquatic > Freshwater > Lake | place: USA: Georgia | collected... | reverse complement strand
CGAAGGGACGAATCGGGACGCGTGGAGGGCCACGGCGTCGTCAAACTCCCCAAACGCAACCCCTACGAACTGATCGGCCTCCGCCGCCCGGTGCGCCGCGAGGTGCTCCGCCTCCGGCCGGCCGCCTGACGGGTGGAACACGTCCCGGTCCTCCTCGACGCGATCATGGAGATGCTCCAACCCGCCCCCGGACGTACGGTGATCGACGCGACCTTTGGTCGCGGCGGCCATACGCGCGCCTTCCTGGAGCGGGGAGCCCGCGTGATTGCTCTCGACGTGGATCCGGATGCCCAGGCTGAGGCGGAGAAACTTTCACGCGAAGCCGGTTCGGACCGCTTTCGTTTTGTCCGAAAAAATTTCGGTCAGCTTGCGGAGATTGTTGCCGAGGAGGGGTCCGTCGACGGCCTGCTCCTCGATCTCGGCCTCTCCTCCCCGCAGCTCGACCGCGCGGAGCGGGGCTTCAGTTTCCAGCAGTCCGGCCCGCTCGATATGAGGATGGATCCGGCCCAAGGGGAATCCGCCGCCGACGTGGTCAACCGTCTCCCCGAACCCGAACTTCGGCAACTCCTCCGCGATGGGGGGGAGGATCGCGATCCCGGGAAAATCGCCCGGGCCATCGTTCGCGCCCGGCCGCTCCGCACCACCGAGGATCTCGCCCAAGCCGTGATCCGCGCCACGAAGGCACCTCGGCCCGGATCAAAACATCCTGCCACGCGCACGTTTCTTGCCGTTCGCCGTGCGGTGAACCGGGAAGGGGAAATGCTCGACCAGGCCCTCGCCGCCGTACCGAAGGCCTTGAAACCCGGCGGCCGTCTCGCCGTCCTGACCTACCAGTCCCTCGAGGATCGCGTGGTGAAAAACTGGATCCGCGACCATGCCGAGGAGGAAAAACGCCAGCCGGGCATGGCCTTTGGCCAACCCAACCCCGCACGCTGGGTGAAGTCCCTGGGGGAAGCCGTTCCTTCCGAAGCCGAGATTTCCGCCAACCCCCGGGCCCGTAGCGCCCGGCTGCGCGGCGCCGAAAGGATCGCGTCGTGAGCCGCAACCAGATCCGGCGCACCAACGAGGTCGGCGGCACCCAGCTGGTCCGCTTCCTGCTCGGCGCGGGGGTGACCACCTCGCTCGTGGTCGTCTTCGTCCTGCTCCACGTCACCAACATCCGGGCGGCCACTGAGTTGAAAAAACTGCAGACCGCCCACGACCGCATGGATGATCTCGTCAAATCGGCCCGCCTCCAAGCCGAACGGCTCCGCTCGCCCCGCCATCTCTCCGAGCGTTCCGCCGAGATGAACCTCGGCCTCGTCAGCGTCAGCCAGCTCGAGATCGTGGAGGCACCCGCCCGTCGGGCTTCGACCGCGGATATTGCCCGGGAGGCCAGCCGATGAATCCCCGCTCCCGCATCGTGGTGGTGACCGTGGGTCTGGCCCTTGCCTTCACGACCGTCTCCGTCCGGCTGATCTGGATTCAGTTGGTCAAACAGCAGGATTACCGGGAGGAGGCGATCAAACTCCACACGTGCGGCGAGCCCGTGCCCGCCCAGCGCGGTTCCATTCTGGATGTGAGTGGCCGCGTTCTGGCCCAGAGCGTCCCGCAGCTCGAGGTCCGGATCGACGGGAAAATTTTTTCCGAGCGGCCGCAGGAACTCCCCACGTTGGCAAATCTTCTCGGGGTTTCCGCGGAATGGCTCAAGGGCCAGATCGATCCCCAGAACCGCTACCAAAAAATCGCCGACGGCGTGAACGCGGATCTTGAGGGCAAGTTGCGGACCGCCCAGCTCCGTTCCATCCGTTTTGAGCGCAAAACCGTCCGCGACTATCCGAACGGCACCGAAACCTCCCAAGTGCTCGGCTTCGTCAACCTGCGGGACCAGGAATTGGGCTCCGACCGCACCGTCAGTTTTGAAATCGGGGAGGGCGGCATCGAAAAATCCATGGACCGTTACCTGAAGGGCGTGGCCGGTGAACGCCGGATCATCCGTGATGCCAAGCGCCGGGAGATCCCGTACTTCCGGCTTTCCGACCGGCCCGCGCGGGACGGCTACCACGTGGTTCTGACGATCGACCAGAGCATCCAGCACATCGTGGAACGCGAGGCCGACCGGCTCGTCGAGCAGTTCCAGCCGGAAAACCTCCACATCCTCGTGGTCCGCCCCGCCACGGGGGAAATCCTCGCGATGGCCAGCCGTCCCGTCTTCGACCCGAACCACCGGGACACCTTCCAGCCCGATGGCATGAAGCCCCGCGCCATCGCCGACGCCTATGAACCGGGCTCCACCTTCAAGGTCGTCACCCTTGCGGCCGGCCTCAACGAGGGCGTGGCCGATCTGAACACCACCTTCTTTTGCGAAAACGGCCAGATGATGATGGCCGGGCGGGTCCTGAAGGATCATGAAGCCTACGGCCTTCTCTCGCTCCGTGAGATCATCGCCAAATCCAGCAACATCGGCATGGCGAAGTTGGCGGCGCTGCTCGGGGAGGAAAAATTGCATGAGTACGCTCGCCTGTTCGGCTTTGGCGCCCGCGCCCAGAAAGGCGAGGGGATGCTCCCGGGCGAAATCGCCGGGACGCTGCACCCGCTCAAAAACTGGACGAAGGTCTCCATGACCCGCTTCCCGATGGGGTACGAGGTCGCCGTCACCAACCTGCAGATGGCCCTGGCCTACGCCGCGATCGCCAATGGCGGAAAACGGATGGAGCCGCGGCTGATCAAGGCGGTGGTGGACCGTGACAACCGGGTCGTGATGCAGTTTTTGCCCAAGGTCGTCTGCCAGGTGATCCGTCCGGAAACGGCGAAGAGCGTGACCGAAGCGCTCCGCGGGGTGGTGTCTGACGAGGGCACCGCCGGTGAGGCGCAGGTGCCCGGTTTCACCGTCGCAGGCAAGACCGGCACGGCGCAGAAGTACACCGCGGAAGGATACGTCAGCAAATACCGCTCCTCCTTCATCGGTTTCCTGCCGGCGGACAAGGCCGAGTTCCTCGTTTCCATTCTGGTCGACGACCCGAAGGGAAAAAAATATTACGGCGGCCAGGTGGCGGCCCCGGCGTTCCGGGAGATCGCCACCCATGTGGCCGAGCAGCTCAACCTCGACCGGGGGGCGGTGGTGGCCAGCCGCGAAAAATTGTGAAGCTGGCCGAAGTCATGGACGGGGTGAAGGTCCGCTCCTGGGAAGGCCCCCAACAGGCCGAAATCTCGTCGCTCGCCTACGATGCCCGCGGCGTCTCGCCCGGCTCTGTCTTTTGCACGTGGAAAGGACACCAGCGCGATGGTCACGCCTTTGTCCCCGATGCGCTCCAGCGCGGCGCGGTTGCCGTGGTGGTGGAGAAACGTCTCACCGATCTGTCCGTCCCCAATATCCGCGTGGAAAGCGGCCGGCGCGCCCTCGGTCGCATGGCCGCCAACTTTTACGGTCATCCCTCCCGCCATCTGCAGGTCATCGGCATCACCGGAACCAACGGCAAAACCTCCACCTCCATGCTGCTGCAGTCCCTCTTTGCGGCCGGCGGGTTGCGCTGCGGACTTCTCGGCACGGTGGCGAACGACACCGGCCACGGTCGCAGTCCCGCACGTCACACCACGCCCGAGGCCCTCGATCTCCAGCAACTGCTCGCCGAGATGCGGGAAAACGGCTGCCGCGCCGCCTCGATCGAGGTGAGTTCCCACGCGCTCGACCAGGGCCGGACGGAAGGGGTGGATTTTGCCGGCGCCATTTTCACCAATCTGGGCCGCGACCATCTCGACTACCACGGAACGATGGAAGCCTACGAGCAGGCCAAGTCGCTCCTTTTCCGGGGACTCCGTCCGGGCGCCTTTGCCGCCGTGAATCTTGACGATCCCTGCGGCGTGCGGATGGCCGCGGTTTGCGCCCCGGGTGTCCGCGTTCTTCGGTACGGTCTGGAAAAAGGGGATGTCCGCACCGCCGATTTGAAAATGGGAATCCAGGGTTCGTCCTTCCGTCTCGTCACACCCGAGGGTGAGTTTCCGGCCACCTTGCCCTGGTTGGGCCGATTCAACATCTCCAACGCCCTCGGGGCCGCCTCCGCCGCGCTGCTGGCCGGAATTCCCGCCGAAAAAGTGGCTGCGGACCTGGGCCGTGCGCCCGCGGTTCCGGGCCGCATGGAAACCGTTCCCGGTTCGGGCGAAATCACCGTGCTCGTCGACTACGCCCACACGCCCGATGCGATCGAGGCGGCCCTCGCCACGCTTCGACCGATCACCCGCGGCTCGCTTTGGATTGTGGTGGGAGCCGGCGGCGACCGGGACAAGGGCAAGCGGCCCAAGATGGCCGCCGCCGCCGCGAAATTCTCCGACCGCGTGATCCTCACTTCCGACAATCCGCGCAGCGAGGAGCCCGCGGCCATCCTCAGGGAAATGGCCGCCGGCCTGCCGAAAGGCGCGGCTGTCCAAAAAATTGAAAATCGGGCGGAAGCGATCCGCGCGGCCGTGCGTTCGGCGGGGCCCGGTGATGTCGTCCTCGTGGCGGGGAAGGGGCATGAGGAGATCCAGGAGATCCGTGGGGAAAAAATTCCGTTTTCCGACCGTCGCGAGGTGGAGAAAGCCCTCGCGGAAAAGAGCCGCTCATGAAGCCCCTTTCCCTGGCCACCTTGGCGGAATTGGCGGGCGCCCAGCTGATCCGAGGCTCCGGTGAACGGGTGGCTTTCGGAGTCGGGATCGACAGCCGGACCATCAAGCCCGGTGAGGTATTCCTGGCGATCCAGGGACCCAGGCACGATGGCCACGATCACATCGCCGGTGCGGCGGCGAAGGGGGCCATCGCCGCCGTGGTCAGCCGGGAGAATGTCGGACAGGTGCCCGCCGGATTTTCCCTTCTGCTGGTGAAAGACACCCTGCTTGCCCTGCAACAGATGGCGCGGGGGTATCGCTGTTTGGTCCCCGCGCGGATCGCCTCGATCACGGGAAGCTCCGGCAAAAGCAGCACCAAGGAAATGCTCGCAGCCGTTTTGGGCACGCTCGGCCCCACCCATCGCACTCCCGGAAATTACAATAACCACTTCGGGGTTCCCCTGACGCTTTTGGGGATCGGGGAAAACGATCGCTGGGCGGTGGTGGAGATCGCGATGAACACGCCCGGGGAAATCGGACCTCTTGCCGAGCTGGCCGGGCCGGAAGTCGGCCTCGTCACCAACATCGGTTGGGCCCACGTCGAGGGAACGGGATCGAAGGAAGCCACCTCCCGCGAAAAAGGCGCCCTCTACCGCGCGCTCCCCGAAAACGGCTTGGCGGTTTCCAACGCCGATGATCCTTTCGAAAAGAAGACGTTGGAAGGTTGCCGGGCCCGCGTGGTCCGCGTCGGCACCAGGGAAAAGGTGGATTACCGCCTTGCCTCCGTGCAGACCGATGGGGCCGCCACCCGTTTTTCCTTGGAGAGTCCCAAGGGCCGCGCCGAAGTCAGCCTGCCCGTGCCTGGACCGCACATGGCCATGAATGCCGCGATGGCCATGGCCGCCGGCATCGAATTGGGGGTCGAACCCAGAGCCGCCGCGGACGCCTTGCAAAAAGTCCAGCTTCCCAGTGGCCGGGTTCGGTTGGAAAAGCATGGCCAAGGCTGGCTGCTGGATGACAGCTACAACGCCAATCCGGACAGCCTCGCCGCCGCCGTGGCCACTTTGGAAAGTCTGCCGGGCAAGGGGAGGGCGGTGGCGCTGCTCGGGGCGATGGCGGAACTCGGCTCCCTCAGTCGAATGTTGCACGAGGAGTCCGGCGCGAACCTCGCCCGGAGCCGGACGGGCCTCTGCTTCGCCGTCGGCGAGGATTCCAGGTTTCTGGTGGAAGCCGCGCGAAAGAACCGCAAGGGCGAGTGGGCCCGCTGGTTTGCGAGCCGCGAGGAACTTCTCAAGGCCTACCGCGCGGAGGCCAAACCCGACGACCGGATCCTCGTGAAGGGGAGTCGCTCCCAGTTGATGGATCTGGTTGCCGCGGAACTCAGGAAGGGGAACTGAGCGATGTTGTATTACCTGAGTCTCCTTAGCCATTGGTTCGGCGCCCTGAATGTGTTCCAGTACGTCACCTTCCGGACGGTGGGTGCGGCGATCACCTCCTTCCTTTTTTGCCTTTGGATCGGACCCCATGTGATCGAGGCATTGCGCCGGCTCAAGCTCGGCCAACCGCTCCGAAAAAAGGAGGAGGTCCACAAACTGGCCGACCTGCATGAAAACAAGGCCGGGACACCGACGATGGGTGGCGTGCTGATTCTTGTTTCCCTGGCGCTGGCCTGTGTGCTTTGGGGAAAACCCAGCAACCCGTACCTCTGGATCGCGCTGGGAAGCACGTTGGCCCTGGGAACGCTCGGCTTTTGCGACGACTACGCCAAGATCCGCAAAAAGTCCTCCGGCGGACTGAGCGGTTGGAAAAAGATTTTCGTGCAGGCGGCGGTGGCGACCGGGGTGGTGGGATCGCTGCTGCTCATCCCACGGGCGCGGGAGGCGGCGCTGACCCTGCAGATTCCCTTTGTCCGGGAGGACTTTTTCCTTTTCCACCTGCCGATCTGGGGCGCGGTGGTGCTTTTTGTGTTCATCATCGTGGGCAGCTCGAACGCCGTGAACCTCACGGATGGTCTCGACGGCCTTGCTTCCGGCTGCCTCCTGACCGTCGCCCTGGTGCTGGGACTTTTCGCCTACCTCTCCAGCCACGCGGTGATTGCGTCGTACCTTTATCTTCCCAAGGTTCCGGGAGGCGAAGAGCTGGTGATTTTCTGCTCCGCACTCTTCGGTTCGTGTCTTGGTTTCCTCTGGTTCAATTGTCATCCCGCCAAGGTTTTCATGGGCGACACCGGATCCCTCGCACTGGGCGGTGCCGTCGCGGTGGTGGCAATTTGCATCAATCAGGAGCTGCTCCTCGCCGTGATCGGCGGCGTTTTCGTGATGGAGGCTGTTTCCGTCATCCTGCAGGTGGCCTCCTTCAAGCTGACCGGCAAGCGGATCTTCGCGATGTCGCCGATTCATCATCATTTCGAGCTCCGCGGCTGGAGTGAAACCGCCGTGGTCGTGCGCTTCTGGATTCTCAGTGTGGTCTTCGCCCTGGCGGGCCTGGCCTCGCTCAAGCTGCGGTGAAAGGGGAGACGATTTCATGGACCGGAACCAAGACGGTGGTGCTGGGGATGGGACGCAGCGGTCTGGCCGCGGCGGAGTGGCTGTTCGCCCAGAAAGCGGAGGTGACCGTGTTTGACGAATCCAAGAGCGCAGGGGTGAAGGATCTGGCCCGGCGTTGGGAAGCCCGGGGTGCCCATGCCGTGACCGGGCTGGAAAAACTTCCCCATGCCCGCTTTGATCGCGCCATTCTCAGTCCCGGGATCGATCCGAAGCGTCCCGTTGTCGTGCAGCTGCGCAGCGCCAAAGTCCCGATGCTTGGCGAACTCGAGCTCGGCGCCCGTGCCTGCCTCTGCCCGATCCTTGCCATCACGGGCACCAACGGTAAAAGCACCACCACGGAGCTGATCGCGGCCGTTCTGCAGGCGGCCGGAAAAAAGGCCGTGGCCTGCGGAAACCTCGGCCAACCGCTCTGTGAGGTGGCGCCCTGGAGTGGTGGGCTCGACTACGCCGTCGCCGAAGTGAGCTCCTTTCAGCTCGAGACGATCGAAACCTTCCGTCCGCGCGTGGCCGTTTACCTGAACCTCACCCCCGACCACCTCGACCGATACGCCGATATGAAAGAATACGCGGCGGCGAAAAACAGGATTTTTGAAAACCAGACCGGCGAGGACGTGGCGGTCGTCCAGAAGGGTTTGGCCCTGCCGAAGTTGGCCGCCCGCACCGTGACTTTCTCCGCCACCGATACTTCGGCGGATTACAATCTCCGGGAAGGCTGGCTTTGCGTCGGTACTGACCAGGTGATGCGTCAGGAAGAGACGAATCTCCGGGGTCCGCACAACGCCGAGAACCTGCTCGCGGCGTTGGCCGTGGCGGATGCCGAAAAGATTTCCCGGGACGCCGCGAGGAAAGCGTTCGCTGCCTATCGTCCGCTGCCCCACCGCTGCGAAGTGGTGGCGATCCGCGCCGGGGTCACCTGGATCAACGACTCCAAGGCCACCAACCTTGATGCGATGGAGCGAGCCGTGCTCGGCATGACCGGCCCGGTGGTCCTGATTGCCGGCGGGAAGGACAAAGGATTTGATTTTGCCGCCTGTTTGCCGGCCCTGCGGGGTCGCGTCCGTGCCGCCCTGCTCGTCGGCCAGATGGCCGAGAAGATCGAGAAGGCGTGGCGGGAAGGCATTCCCTGCCGCCGGGTCGGCACGCTCGCCGAGGCGGTGAAACGCGCCGCGGCCCTCGCCCATCCCGGCGAGACGGTCCTGCTCAGCCCCGGCTGCAGCAGTTACGACCAGTTTAAGAATTTCGAGGAAAGAGGGGAGACATACCGGCAGTGCGTCAAAGCACTGCCCCAGGAGGAAAACAAAAAACCATGAGCGATGAACTGCTCGAATACTCGGCCAGAAAAAGCAGCACGACGGTGATGGACGACAGCTCGTCCGACACCCCGGCGAAGAAGGGAGGCCTGAACCGGCTCTCCACCATCTTCCTGGTGGTGCTCGGTCTGCATGTCGTCGTGATCGTCGGCATCAGCGCCTACCACCTGCTCCGCGGCAACCCCGACACCCCCGTCTCGCACATCGAGACGAGCCCGGCGCCCGCGATGGAGCCGGCCAAGGCACCCGAAGCGACCCCGGCACCCGCGGTCGCCAGCAGCATGCCCAGCCCCGACGACAAGGTGTGGCAGACCCAGGCTCCGGCCGAGGCTTCCGCTCCGGTCGCTTCGGCCCCGGTCCCCGTGGAAGCCGCCGCTCCCGCGATGGCTCCGGCCGCCGCCGAACGCACCCACGTTGTCGCCAAGGGTGACACCCTCGCCAAGATCGCCAAAGCCAACGGCGTGACCTCGGCGGCCCTCGCCAAAGCGAACGGCGTCCAGGGGACCATGATCAAGATCGGCCAAAAGCTGAAGATCCCCGAGGTCGCCGGAGCCGGCACCGAAGCCAAGCCTGCCGTTTCCGCCCCCGCCCAGGCGGTGGCCGCGGCGGCCGCCAAGCAGGAGTCGAGCCCGGCCGGCACCTACACGGTGGCCGCGGGTGACACCCTCGCCAAGATCGCCAAGAAGTTCGGCACCAAGGCCGAGACCCTGGCCAAGCTCAACTCGATCAGCGACCCCAAGAAGCTGAAAATCGGGATGAAGATCCAGGTTCCCGGCGAGGCCTCCGCGAAGGCGGCAGCCCCGACCGCTGCCCCGGCAGCCCCGGCCGCGGCGCAGGACATGGCGATGCTTCCGAAGAACTCATCGAACTGAAGATGGGACGGAACGCCGCGTATACCCTGATCGCCTGCGTGGTGGGCTTGGTCGGGCTCGGCCTGATCATGCTCGCCAGTGTGGGCGCATTCTCCCCCGAAAACCGGGGCCAACCCCTTTTCTTCCTCCAAAGGCAGGGGCTCTGGCTGGCGGTGGGCATCGGGGTGTGCGCGGCGCTCAGCCGGCTGGATCCAAAGGTCCTGGTCTCCCGGGGCCTTTGGATCCTGGTCGGCGCCACGTTGTTGGTGTTGCTCTGCCTGATTCCCGGAATCGGCAAGACCATCAAAGGCTCGGCCCGTTGGATCCCCCTCGGGCCGTTCGCCATCCAGCCCGGCGAGTTCCTCAAGTTGGCCACGGTCATCTTTTGCACCTTCTGGGTGGCACGGAACAAGGACCGGATGTCCAGCCCCTGGCGCGGTCTTCTTCTTCCCATGCTCATTCTCCTCCCGCCTGTCCTGTTGTTGCTGAAACAGCCCGACCTCGGCTCCGCCATGTTCGTGATCATGGCCGCGGCCGTGGTTCTTTTTGCGGGCGGCGCTCCGGTTCTGCCCCTTGGCATCGTTGGACTTTGTGCCGCGGTGGGCCTGATCGCCCTGGCCATGACGATGCCGGAACGCATGGGTCGCCTGGTTGGTTTTATGGATGTGGAGGCCCATCGGCAGGGCGACGGCTATCAAGTCTGGCAGGCCCTCATCGCCCTCGGTTCGGGCGGCACCCAAGGGGTCGGACTCGGCCAAAGCGTCCAGAAAATGTTTTATCTTCCCGAGGCCCATACCGACTTCATCTTCCCGATCCTGGGGGAGGAACTTGGCCTTCCCGCCACGCTTGGCGTGGTCGCCACCTTCCTGCTCTTCAGTCTCGCCGGCGGCTACATTGCCGCCCACGCCCGTGACGCCAGCAGCATGGTGCTCGGCATCGGGGCCACCGCCATCGTCGGACTGCAGGCCTTTGCCAACCTCGGAGTCACCACCGGCCTCCTTCCGCCCAAGGGGATCGGCCTTCCATTCATCAGCTACGGCGGATCCAACCTTGTCCTTTGTCTCGCCGCCGTCGGCATTCTTCTTTCCATCCACCGCCAAGCCCAGTACCGCGAGGAGGCGCGGAGCCGCCGCCTCGTCGGAGGCCGGCGGTGATGTCCGCGATGGGACGCCTTGCCATCGCCTGCGGCGGCACCGGGGGACACCTCTTTCCGGGCCTCGCCATCGCCGAGGCGGTACGCCGCCGCGGTCATGACGTCCGCTTCTTTATTTCCGCCAAGCCGGTCGACCGTCGCGCCCTGTCCGGCGCCGGTGAATCCCAAAACGGTGTGGAAATACCGGCCGTTGGCTGGACCGGCCTGTTCGGTGCCGTTTCCTTTCTCCTTCGCCTCGTGAAGGCGGTGAGGAAAGCAGGGAAGGAGCTGGCCAACTTCAAGGCCGACGCCCTCCTCGGCATGGGGGGATTTGTCTCGGCTGCCTCCGTCGGTGCCGCGCGCAGGGGCGCCATTCCCTATTTTCTCCATGAGTCCAACGCCATCCCCGGCCGTGCCACCAAGTTTCTCTCCGGCGGAGCCAAAAAGATGTTCGTCGGTTTCGACGAGTGCGCCCGCCGTCTCCCCAAGGCGAAGGTGTTGGTGACCGGGACGCCCGTCCGCAGCCGTCTTGGAAAAATCTCCAAGGAAGAAGGCCTGAAAAAACTCGGCCTGCATCCAAAACGCCACCTCGTCGCCATCCTCGGCGGCAGCCAGGGGGCGAGGGGTATCAACGAAGCGATGCTTCGCGGCCTGCCCGCCCTCAAATCTCTCGCCTCCTCCATCCAGATCCTTCATCTCGCCGGCGAGGCCCATGCCGAGAAGGTCCGCCACGGCTACGATCACTCCGGCTTCCACGCCGTTGTCTTAGGTTTTTGCGACGACATGGATGCGGTGTATGCAGCCGCCGATCTGGTCGTCTCCCGGGCCGGGGCCGGCACGCTGGCGGAACTGGCCGCCTGCGGCGTCCCCGCCATCCTCGTCCCGTTTCCCGCGGCGGTGGACGACCACCAGACCGCCAACGCCCACGCCTATGCCGACCACGGAGCCGCCGAGATCGTGGCGGAAAAGAACCTGGTCGGTACGGAACTCGGCCAACGGATCGCCCGCCTGATGGGGGACAGCGTCCGCCAGGAGCACATGCGCCGGGCCGCCCGCCAACATTTCACCGCCGATGCCGCCGAAAAAATCGCGGAGGAGATTGCCCATGTCCTTTGAAGCGGCCAGCTGGACGAAAGGGAAGCGCCGGATCCACCTCATCGGGATCGCCGGTTCCGGCATGAGCCCGCTCGCGGACATCTTTGTCGACCTCGGTCATGAGGTGACCGGATCGGACCTGAAGGAGGCGCCCGAACGGCTGCGCGACCGCGGGGTTCGCATCCAGATCGGTCATCGGGCGGAGAACCTGGGCCATGCGGAGGTGGTCATCGCTTCCGCCGCCGTGCCGGACTCCAACCCCGAATGGGCCGAAGCCGGAAAAAAAGGCATTCCGCGCCTTCGGCGGACCGAAGTGCTCGCCCAACTCGCTTCCCAAAAGAAACTCGTCGCCGTTCTCGGTTCCCACGGGAAGACCACCACCTCCACGATGCTGGCCCATATCTGGAAGGAGGCGGGTCAGGATCCCTGCTTCTACCTCGGTGGGTACGCCCCCTCGCTCGGTGCCTCCGGCGCCTGGAAATCCGGTGCGTGGCTGGTGGCCGAGGTGGATGAAAGCGAAGGCGCACCCGCTCAGCTGAAACCCGCCGCCGCCATTTTGCTCAATGCGGACCATGAACACGCCGACCGGTACAAAGACGAAAGCGCGGTGGTGGAAGCGTACCGGAAAGTCCTGGGACAGGTGAGCGGCCCGCTCGTCGTCGTGGCCAAGGAAGAAAAGGCGGCCATGGAGGCGTCCAATGCCCATGCCACCAAAAAGACCTTTGGCTGGGAAAAGAGCGGTGCCGACTACACCGGTACGTGGAAGGGGGAGGACAAGGATGGAGTCAGCTTCACGGCGAAAAAGGGGAGCGAGGATCTCGGCGTGTTCCGCGTGGCCGCCCCGGGCCGGCACAACGCCGGGAACGCCCTCGGCGCTCTCGCCTTGGCGCGGGAGGCCGGGCTGGACGTGGAAAAGATCCGGAAAGGTTTGGCCGCGTTCCGCCGGGCCGACCGCCGGTTTGAGATCGTCCTCACCACACCAGAGCTGGAGGTGGTGGATGACTACGCCCACCACCCGCGGGAAGTCTCTGCGACGATCGACGCCGCCAAGGCCCGCGGTCGCAAGAGGGTGGTCGCCGTCTTCCAACCGCACCGGCACACACGCCTGTCCACGTTCATGGTTGGTTTTGTCGAGGCGCTGGCCCGAGCGGATGCCGTCGTGGTTCTTCCCGTTTACGCAGCCGGGGAAAACGCCATCGATGGTTCCGGTTCGGCCGTGCTCGCCACCCGGTTGGCGGAACAGAAAGTCCCGGTGGAGCTGGCCGGTTCGATGCCCGAGGCACGCTCGATCCTTGGAAAAATTTGGCAGGAGGGGGATCTCCTTCTCGTCATGGGAGCGGGCGACTCGACCCATCTGGCCCACCGGTTGGCCGCGGAGGCTCCGCTCTTTCTCGAAATTCGGCGCTTGGTGGCGGGGCAGGGGGATGTCCGCTGGTACGAGCCGATGCAGAAACATACCACGATCCGGATCGGTGGTCCCGCCCAGGTCTGGTTCGAGCCGGATTCGGAAGCGGCGCTCGCCAAGGTGGTGAAGCACTGCACGGAGAAGAAAGTTTCCCTCACGGTGATCGGACGCGGCAGCAACCTGCTCGTGCGTGACGGTGGGCTGCCCGGTGTGAGCGTAAATCTCGGCAAGCCGGGCCTGAGCAAGATCGAGGTGGTCAACGGCAAGGTCCTCGCCGGTGCCGGGGCCCGTCTTAAGCAGATCGTGGCCACCGCGAAGGCGTCGGGAATCGGCGGGCTGGAGTTCATGGAGGGAATCCCGGGAGCGCTCGGCGGCGCGATGCGGATGAACGCGGGGGCGATGGATTCTTGGACCTTTGAAGTGGTGGAGGCGGTTCGCGTCATGGACCGCAACGGAAACGTGAAGGAAGTCCCCGCGGCCGAGTTTGAGGTGAAGTACCGCAAGGTTCCCCGGTTGGAGAGCGATATTGCCGTCGGTGCCGTCCTCAAGGGCAGCGATGTGAAGCCCGAGGAGATCGCCGAGAAGTTGAAGAAATACAGCCGCAAGCGCTGGGACTCCCAGCCGGCGGCCCCGAGCGCGGGTTGCATTTTCAAGAACGCCGCCACCATCCCGGCCGGCAAGCTGATCGACGAGCTGGGGTTGAAGGACACGGCGGTGGGTGGGGCGCGGATTTCACCGGTGCACGGCAACTTCATCGTCAACCAGGGTGGGGCCAAGGCGGCTGACGTCCTCGCGCTGATGGACAAGGTCCGGGCCCGGGCCCGCGCGGAGCGGGGGATCGATCTGGAACCCGAGGTCATCGTGTTGGGGGTGGACGAATGAAGCCGGAAAAGATGAAAGTGACCGTGCTGGCGGGCGGCGTCTCCGGCGAGCGGGAGGTTTCCCTCCGCAGTGGTGCGGCGGTGGCCAAGGCCCTGCGTTCGATCGGCGTGAAGGTCCTCGAGGTGGACGTGAAGGAGAGGGGTGTGAAGGTCCCCCAGGGCACGGACATCTGTTTCCTGGTTCTCCACGGAACCTACGGCGAGGACGGGGAGATCCAGCGGGAGCTGGAGGCGGCGGGGATGCCTTTCACCGGGAGCGGCTCCGAGGCGAGCGCCTTGGCTTTCGACAAACTCAAAGCACGCGACGCAATGATGGCGGCGGGTGTGCCGATGGCGGAAAGCGAGGAATGGACGCCCGCCAACACCTGGCAACCTCCGTACGTCCTGAAGCCCGCGGCGAGCGGCTCCAGTCTCGGTGTCCATCTGGTCCGCAACGAGGCGGACGCGAAGAAGGCGCTCAAGGAGGCGAAGAAGTGGAAGGACGGCCCGATGATGATTGAGCGCCTCATCGAGGGGGCGGAGATGACCGTCGGCATCCTCGGCGAACAGGCCCTTCCCGTCATCGAGGTCCGCCCCGGCAAAGGTTTCTACGACTATCAGAACAAATACACCGCCGGAGCCACCCAGTATCTTTGCCCGGCCCCGATTCCGAAGGAGAAGGCGGAGGAGCTGCAGAACATCGCCCTGCAGGCGCACCGGGCGCTCGGCTGCGAGGTCCTTTCCCGCGTCGACATCATGGTGGACGCCGAGGGCAAACCGTACGTGCTCGAGGTCAACACCCTGCCGGGCATGACCGACCTCAGTCTCCTCCCCAAGGCCGGCCGCGCCGCCGGGATCGATTTCACCACCCAGTGCCTGCGGATCCTCGAGCTCTCGTGGGCCCGCTTCCACAAAGGAGCCAAAGTATGAAGATCCAACCCATTGCCCGTTGGGTGGCCGGTCGCCGGCCCCGTTCCCGCCGGGCGCGTCACGTCCTCCACGCAAAGATGAACGGCAAAGCCCAAGCCCGCGAGTTCAGCCGCCGGCTGGGCCTCTGCATCCTCGTGGCCGCCTCGCTTTCCATGGT
>Ga0214917_10004784_pt1 | contig 14848 bp, 14 predicted proteins | sample LL_1208_BB_MetaG_FD_177983 | JGI IMG/M metagenome (GOLD analysis project Ga0214917, IMG submission 177983) | Freshwater microbial communities from Lake Lanier, Atlanta, Georgia, United States - LL_1208_BB | ecosystem: Environmental > Aquatic > Freshwater > Lake | place: USA: Georgia | collected... | reverse complement strand
TCATGTACCTCAATTCGGAATTGTAGGGAGTATTCCCGATCAGCATGGCGAATGGATTGGTTTTGTGTACCATCCTGAATACCCTGACTTCTTTTCCTGACTGAGCGGTTCGACTAATGGGCTTTAGGGTCTTTTCTTCCTTTGAAGGAAAATAATCGGGAATGGTATCCTGGGCTACCAAACCTTTACTTGCCAAAGCAAACCACAGAAAAAATAAAAGAAAAAAACTTCTCACGTTTGGTAAAAGCTAGGGTTGAATAGATGTTATTCTATCTTCATTTAAACTACAGTGATTAAGCCCCTTCGAATTTTTCAATTATTTCTTTATATTTAAGGGGAACAGGGATAGAACAATGTTGCCTGAAATTCATGGTTACCTGAACTGTCAAGCCTGTTGCTACAATATCCTCCTTTCCTGATTTATCGGTGCGTATAAAAACATAGTCCATATCAAAACTTTTGGTTCCGAACCGACTGGTTCTTACGTGCAAGTCAATAGTATCGGTCAAATATATGGGTTTTTTAAAGTTAACCTCTGCCTTTGCCAGAATGAATCCTTCCTCGTTCCAGTTAATGGACTGACCGAAAAGTGTATCAAAATATTTAATGCGGGCTACCTCCATGTAGCTCAAGTATTTGGCGTTGTTAATGTGGCCTAGTGCATCCGTATCTCCAAAGCGAATTTGTACCCTTATGCTGCATTTATATTGTTCCTTCATCCTTGCGATTTTTGTCTGATATTTTTAGCTAATTTGATTAAAAGAAATAGGATTACCGCAAAAGCAAAAAAACCACCCAGGGCTTTTGCAGCGTCTAAAGAGTTTTTATACACGACAATAAAAACAATGGCTACCAATAACAGAGTCGCCACTTCGTTCCACATTCTCAATTGGCCCGATTTGTATCGTATTTCGCCCCGTTGAAGTTGTTTGAAAATCAAATGGCAAGAAAAATGATAGGCCAGCAAAAGGGCCACAAAGAATAATTTGGCGTGCATCCATGGATTGGCTTTCAGCGCCTCGCTTGTCTGAAAAATTCCCATTACCCAAGCCAAGCTTGGACCCACAAAGATGGTAAGAAACATGGAAGGCTGTGTGATTACATTCCAAAGCAGATACTCCATTTTGGTGTATTGCTTTTGCAGAATGCTGCGCTCTGGTTCCTGCATTTCCTGCGTTTCAGTGTGATAAATGAACAGACGAACAATATAAAAAAGGCCGGCAAACCATGTTACCACAAAGAGGATATGCAAGGATTTGAGGAGGTTGTAATCCATGACCTAATTTAAAGCGCTTCCTGATAAATCAACCTGAAATCGTTACGGGTAACGGGTTTTGGATTATTCGGGTGACAAAAATCTGCTTCTGCCAGATCGGATAAGGTTTCAAGATGTTCTTGTTTTACACCTATAGCACTCAATTTATGGGGAATATTGATGCTGGAATTCAAATCAAACAAGGCTTTTACCACAGCCTCACCACTCTGTTCTTTTAATTCCATGGCTATAGCAATGCGTTTGAATCGATCTTCAAACCCTTCTATATTGAATTTCATTCCATAAGGTATATTCACTGCGTTTGCCAAACCATGATGGGTGTCTAATAAGGAACTAAGCGGATGAGCCAGAGAATGAACCACCCCCAGGCCTTTTTGAAAGGCAACTGCTCCCATTAGGGAGGCTATCATCATTTTACTTCTGCTTTCCAAGTCGGGATGATTTGTTGCTTTTTCTATGGAGTTTACCACTAAATTTATTCCTTCCAACGCTATTCCATCTGCCATGGGATGAAAACCTTTAGCCAAAAAGGCCTCCATGTTATGGGTAAGGGCATCCATTCCTGTGGCTGCCGTGACAAAAGCAGGCAGGTCCATGGTCAGCAAGGGGTCGGCAAACACCACCTTCGCTAGTAATTTTGGGGAAAACAGGATGCGCTTCCGTTTTGTTTCATCTTCGCTGATGATAGCGGAACGACCTACCTCACTTCCCGTGCCGCTGGTAGTTGGTAAGGTAACAAAGTAGGGTACTTCTTCTGTGACATACTGGTCTCCGCCAATTAAATCATCGTAATCAAATAAATCACGGCGGTGATTGATACGCAAACAAACCGCTCTGGCCACATCCAAGGCGGCTCCTCCGCCAATACCAACAATACAATCACATTTTTCTGCATCAAAAACATCTCCCCCTTTCAGCACATCACTTTTTACCGGGTTTTTATGAATTTCCGCAAAAACAACCGGTGTTAAGCCCTGCGATTCAAGGGAATTCAGCAGCTGCTTAAAAAATGGCAAATCTTTAACAACCGAGTCGGTAACAATAAGTGGACGACGAAAACCTTCTTGTTTTAAATGAGGTGCCACTTCCAGCATAGAACCTGCCCCGAAACGAATGCGGGTAGGGAAATTGTATTGGTAGATTTTATTAAACATCTTGTTATTACTATAGGTTTATTGATTCGTCAAAAAGCACTTCCAGCTTCGTCCTTACTCTTTGAATGGATTTACGATAGGTTTCCACATTTACATCATTGAGCGAAAAACGGATGGCATTTTTATAACTTTCTATGGCTAATTTATATTCGCCTTGCAATTCATACATAATACCGAATTCATTATGTACAGTAGACTTCTCAACACCCGGCACAGTAAGGGCCCGCTCCAGCATCCGTTTTAGCTCATCGAATTTACCCAGGGTAGAAAGGACAACGGAAAGATTTACATATACAGCAGGATATTCAGGGGTGTAAGCAAAGCACTTTTTATAAAACTCCTCTGCCTTTAAAAAATCCTTATACTTTGTTTCATAGATCCAGCCTAAGTGGTTGTAAGCCTTTCCATACGATGGCTCCGATACAAGAATGGCTTCAAGGGTTGAAATAGCCTCTGTGATTTTTCCTTGGCCTATTAATGCATCGGCTTCGAAAAACAACTCATCATACCTCAGGGCTTCATAGGCGTCCATTATGAAATTTTTGCTTCGGACAAAAGTAATTGAAAAACAAGAGAAATGCTTTTAATGAAGCCATTTTCTGCAACATTTTCTGCATTCATATGGAGGTTAAATTGTTTATTTGGGTCTTAACCTCTAATTTTATGTAATAAAGAAATTAGAGTAAATTTTTAGTAGCAAGGCTAGATGATTAGCTAAAGCGAAAGAAAACATTTTACCTTGGCAATACTTAGCTTTATTATAGATAATTATTTCAGGAAATCGCTTTATTAACCCGCGAAACTACATGCCTTTATAATCTGTAAACCCTGCGGAATCGGCGGTGTAAAATGTTGCATTATCCGGCATATTCAATGGCAAACCATTGGCTACTTTTTGGGCAAAATTCGGATTGGCCAAAATACTCTTTCCAAAGGCAACCAAATCTGCTTGGCCTTGCTGCAATAACGCTTCACCAGTTTGAGGCGTTAATCCATTGCAAATGATTAAGGTATTGGTAAACGCGTTCCGAATACCTTCTAAGGTGCGATCTTCCATTGCGGGATTGATAGAAAGATGAAGGTAAGCACTATTTAATTGCTGCAATTTTTGCGCTAAATAGGTGTAAGTTTGAAAAACCTCTTGCGAAGAATAGGCTGTCATATCATTGAATGTAGAATACGGCGAGAATCGAATTCCTACCCGCTCGCAACCGATTGCTTTTGAAAGCCTTTCGACAATATCTAGCACAATTCGACAGCGACTTTCCATACTTTGGCCGTAGTTATCATCTCTGTCATTTACCACTGGATTTAAAAACTGTTCGAGTAAATACCCGTTTGCAGCATGCAGCTCTATTCCGTCAAATCCTGCCAAAATTGCGTTTTTTCCTCCTTCCACAAAGGCGTTCACTACCTTTTCAACCCCTTCAGTTGTCAGAGCCAAAGGCTGCGAATTATCTTGCATCTGGTGCTTATCCGTGTAAATTTTACCACCGGGTTTTTGGGAACTTGGGCTAATTAAATAAAAACCCTTAGGCAAGTTGGCCTCATGCCCTACCCTTCCGGTATGCATTAGCTGCATAAAAGCTTTTGCTCCTCCTTGATGAATGGCCTTAGAAACATGTTTCCAAGCTTCTACCTGTTCACGTGTAAAAATTCCCGGAATTCGAGCATATCCTAGCCCTTCCGGTGATGGAGAAACACCTTCTGTAATAACTAATCCAACATCCGAGCGCTGGGAATAATATTCTACAATCTGTTCGTTCGGAATATTTCCAAGGGCTCTGCAACGGGTCATTGGCGCCATAACCATATGGTTTTGAAGAGACAGGCCTTTCTTGGTATAAGGACTTAGTAATTTTGATTCTCGCATTTCTTAAGGGGGCGCAAACGTAGGCATTGTAAAGGTTGATGCCTAAAAAGAAATTGCAAACTTTTGTGAAATTATTAACCACGGCTCACAAGACCTGATTTTTCAGAGAGCGAAACAAGACTAAAAACAGTTGGAGCTTCGTTTTCTTACATTTGGCCAACCAAAATAGTCCGTTCTATGGCCTATTCGGGTTGAAAAAACCACCATCAAATCACTCCATACATGGCTCTGGCAACCATGAAATAAATAAAAAGACCAATAATATCGTTGCTGGTAGTGATAAACGGACCAGTAGCAAGGGCGGGATCTATTCGGTATCGGTCAAGAGTTAAGGGAACTAAGGTTCCAAAAATTGCCGCAAAAAGAATGACTATTACCAAGGCGATACTTACGGTAATGCTCAAAGCTAAACCATGCTGAAAGGCTAGATTATAACTTAACAACAAAAGAGCGCATGCAAGGGCATTGAGCAAACCAACACTCAGCTCTTTAAGTAATTTCTGAAAAATCCCTGAACGACTCAATGAGTTGTTGGCCAAACCCTGAACAATTATTGCCGAGGATTGGACGCCAACATTTCCTCCCATCGCAGCAATTAAAGGCATAAAAAAAGCCATTTCGGGATGAATTTGAAGAGACTCTTCATGCAAACCAATCACCTGTGAAGCCATTATTCCTCCTAGCATAGCCACCATAAGCCAAGGAAGTCTGGCCCTTGAAATTATCCATACTTTATCCGTTTGCTCAATATCCTCTGAAATCCCCGACATCATCTGATAGTCTTTAGAGGCCTCTTCTTTGATTACATCCACCACATCGTCGATAGTGATTCGTCCAAGAAGCCTGCCTTCATTATCAACAACAGGCAATACAACCACATCATATTTTTGCATAATATTTGCCACTTCTTCCGATGAAGCATCAGCAGTGACAGAAAGAATGTCATCATTATAAATTTCTTCAACCAGGGCTCTGACAGGAGTTATTAAAAGTTTTTTTAACGACAATACACCTTTCAGGATATCGTTTTCATCGACTACATAAACAGAATAAACCTCTTTAACCTCTTCTGCCTGTCGCCGCATTTCCCTCACACAGGTAGCTACATTCCATTTTAGCTGAACCCTGATCAACTCTGTTGCCATCAGCCCCCCTGCAGTATTTTCATCATAATTTAGGAGGTCTGCAATCTCTTCGGCCTGTTCCTCGTCTTCCATCTCGGCCAAAACTCCCTCCTGCCGCTCTTCCGGAAGCTCAGAAAGCACATCAGCCGCATCATCTGAATCAAGCAAATCTACCGTCTCCGCGATTTCAAGATCAGAAAGAGAGGAAAGTAACATTTCCCGGACCTCTTCATCAAGCTCCGGCAATAATTCTGCTTTTTGCTCTTCAGACAAGCAGGAATAAACGAATTTGGCTTCCTGAGGTAGCAACTCGTTGTAGACCTCTGCTAAATCAGCTTCATGTAAATCGGAAATTAACAGCAATACAGCATCTCGATCAGCCTTTGAGAGTGCTGACCTCAACTGCTGAACCAGTTGGGCTGTAATTTCGAATGGCATACGTACTTCGAGGCTGCGGAGGTTCCATGCAATTATTTTGCGGAAACAAAGGTAATAGATTCATTCTTGAAAACTTTGTTCTGCAGAAAATTCTACCAACAGATTCATTATTAAGACATTATTTAAGCTCTTCGGCAATAAAAGCCTGTTGTTGCTTATAAAAAGATGGATGATAGAAATTTATTAAACTGCCCTTTGGTGCGATTTCGCACCTAACCTGCAGGGGCGACCCATGGCACCTACCGAGCTTCAAAAAAATGCAACTTCAATTAGGAATATTCTTTTGCTAATGAACCGTTTTTCGAGCCGATACCATCCTATTTAGCGTTCTTTTGATTTGTCCCTCCCCTTTCAAGAACTTTTTTCACCCAATTTTTTCCATCATCGCATTCCTTGCCTAATTTCGCATCCCGAAAATTAATCCCAAATCTTCATCATGAGTCTATTAGTTGTTGGCACCGTTGCATTCGATGCTATTGAAACCCCTTTTGGTAAAACCGATAAAATTCTTGGAGGTGCCGCTACCTATATTAGTCTGGCAGCATCTTACTTCTCACAAAAAATTAATTTAATTTCGGTTGTAGGTGGCGACTTTCCTACCGAATACATCGACATGCTTAATAGCCATGGGGTAAACACCCGTGGACTTCAAATCAAGCAAGACCAAAAAACTTTTTTCTGGTCAGGAAAGTATCATATCGACATGAATACCCGCGACACACTCGACACCCAGCTTAATGTGCTGGCCGACTTTGCACCGGTAGTTCCTGACGAATACAAAGACTGTGAATTTCTGATGCTGGGTAATTTAATGCCTAAATTGCAACAGGCGGTTTTAAAACAATTGCCTAAGCGTCCGAAATTAATAATGATGGACACTATGAACTTCTGGATGGAGGTAGCATGGGACGACTTAATGGAAACCATAAAGATGGTGGATGTATTGACAGTAAACGATGAAGAAGCACGGCTTTTAACTAAGGAATATTCATTGGTGAAGGCAGCCCGTAAAATTCTGGAAATGGGGCCTAAATACCTAATCATTAAAAAGGGGGAGCACGGTGCTTTATTGTTCAACAAGGAGAATGTCTTTTTTGCTCCGGCCTTGCCATTGGAGGAGGTGTTTGACCCAACTGGAGCTGGAGATAGCTTCGCTGGGGGATTCATTGGTTATTTGGAAAAAAGCAAAGATATTTCGTTCGACAACCTAAAACGAGCCATTATCTTTGGCTCAGCGACGGCATCATTTTGTGTCGAAAAGTTTGGCACGGAACGAATAGCAGGATTAAGTCAGGAAGAAGTTGATGAACGTATACAGGAATTTATTGACTTGGTTCAATTTGACATATCTTTGGTATAAATGATTTTTTTGCAAAGTTGCATACTTCGACCCTGGCGCTGGACAGACAGAAGTTCGCTGGCTTTGCATGCCAATAACCGAAATGTTTCCATCAACCTGAAGGATGAATTTCCTTGGCCTTACACCCTGAAAGATGCCGACAACTTTCTTACGATCTCGGCAGATAAGCCTCTGACTTCATTTGCCGCTATTGAATTTGAAGGAGAAGCTATTGGCGGTATTGGACTAGAGCCTTATTCGGACATTAACCGTTTTGGTGCCGAACTCAGTTACTGGTTAGCAGAAAAGCATTGGGGAAAAGGAATTGGTACCGAAGTTGTGAGAGCATACACAGAATATATCTTTCAACAAACTGATTATTTGCGTCTAGTCGCCCTGGTTTTAGGATGGAACAGGGCTTCCGTTAAAGTACTAGAAAAATGTGAGTTCTTACTGGAAGGAAGAATGCAAAAGGCTTGTTTCAAGGCCAATGAATGGACTGACCAGTTGCTATTTGCCAAATTAAAAAAATGAAAAAGTATTTAAGGTTTATTCTAATAAGCTTCTTATTTGGAGCCTGTAAAAACAAAACCCTTCCAATTCCTGCTGGGATATTATTGCCCGATACCCTATCCGAAATTCAAGCTGAATTCTATTTAATTGAAGCGGCGAATAATATGGCCTTAATCAAGCAGGATACAAACCATGCCAGCTATGACGACTTTTACGCGCTTATTCTCCAAAAGCACCGCACTCGGAAATCGCAAATAGATAGCAGCCTACAATTTTATGCTGGTCACCCCGAAGTATTAGACAGTATTTTTTCTAAAACCATGCTAATCCTGGATAAAAAGGAAATCGAACAACGTAAAAAGAGAGAAAAAAATCCATGAGTAACTCATCGTCAACCGATAAGTCTATCCAATCTGCTATCACAGTTGGCATAGGAACCATGCTGGCTGTTGGATTGAACGGATTAATGTTGAATTTCGATTCAAGAATTTGGATTTTAGCGCTTTGTGCAGGTATAATGGCTGGGGGAATAACCCGATTCGTTTTCAAAAAAAATGCCGAAGATTTAATCACCGAAAAAGTTAAATTGATTTATAAACTCACCGGAATGGCTCGTACGGTTGAATCAAGTAACGCTCATGAATCTCTTGATAAAGCTGAATTGGATGCCAAGAAATGGGCCAGCAACAACCAGGCGGAACTAGAACAATTGAAACGACTAGAAACCTATCGACGGGAGTTTATTGGAAATGTATCGCACGAACTTAAAACCCCTATTTTTAATATTCAAGGGTATATTCATACCTTACTAGACGGAGGCCTGGAAGATCCTGAAATAAACATAGATTACCTTAAAAGGGCCGACAAAAGTGTAGAACGCATGATTACCATCGTAGAAGATTTGGAGACTATTACCCAATTGGAAAGCGGGGTTATTACCTTGGATAAATCCAAGTTTGACTTGGTAGATTTAGCAAAAGATGTTATCGAAAGTGTAGAAAAGAAGGCCAAAGAAAAAGATATCAAGGTAAAATTTGAAAAAAGACCCGAAAAATCATTGAAAGTAATGGGCGACAAGGATAGGATTCGGCAGGTGTTGACTAATTTGGTGATGAATTCGGTAAAATACGGTAAGAAAGGAGGGCGAACCGAAATACAACTATTTGAAACGGAAGAGAAAATATGGGTCGAGATTTCTGACGATGGAATAGGTATACCAGAAAAACATTTGCCTCGAATTTTTGAGCGTTTTTATCGAATTGATAAAAGCAGGTCGAGAGAGGCCGGTGGAAGTGGACTTGGGCTTAGCATTGTCAAACACATCATTGAAGCCCATGAAGAACAAATTAATGTGAAAAGTAAGGAGGGCGAAGGCACTACCTTTTCGATTTCTTTACAAAAAGTTTTGCGCTGAACGCTGACACCTCTTTAATCTACCAATCCAATTATTCGGAGAGGATTCCAGATGCTCATAAAAAATGGGCCATAGTTGTTTCGACGAGCTTGCTCCTCCTCTCTCTTCCAGAAGCTTAGCTTATATACAGGGTAGAGATAGCCAAAATCATAGGAGGTATGTCCTCTCCCCCAGCGAGCAATGGTTGCAAGATCATACCGATAAAAAGTTTCCCGGCGGCTTACAATTTCTTGTGCCATTTGCCTCACCTTGGCCGCGTTTTCCAGATAGAATTTGCCATCGAAATGACGGTGACGAAGCCTAGCTTTTCTCCTTTCTAAAATATAGCTAAGGGTAAAAAAGCGATGATGGGCTCTTAAGCCAGTTATTTCCAGGCCATCTAACCATTCATTCTCCCAGCTATTATGAAGCGAACCCCTCGATTTTCTGTATTGAATTTGCTTAAAGGTTTGTTGGTAAAAAGCCTCCAATCGAGGCAAAATTTCTGTTTCTATCAGTTGAATTTCAGCCTGACTAGCCTTTCGTTCAAGGTATTTATACGAAAGTGGTGGGCGGGGATGAAAGGCCTTGTTCATGCCCATTGGCAACTCATCGGTTACTGTCATTCCTGTCAGCCACTGAACAAGGTTGGAATCCTTCAAGTAACATTGTTGAAGTTCCAATGCCTTTTTTATCCATTCCTTCGACAAGCTGTCCCTATCGATTGCCGCTACATATTGAGTAGGGTATTTTAATTGCCGGATTTTATTTTCATAATATGTCCAACTCCACCGAGCAATGCTCCAATCGAAAAGCCAGTAACTCCATTCCCAACCTGATGAAAACGTAACATGCCCTGGAACATGGTATTTCTCGCATGTATCAATATCTGTTAATCGTGCTTTAAGGTAAGGTAAAAGAAAGATAGGAACCGAATTGTCGAACGTTACCCAATAAGCCGATTCGGGATAATACCATGTCTCCCGCTTTTTCATTTCATCTAAGAGGAGCTCAAACTGATGGCGCTGGTTCTGGTTTTCGTAAACCGGCGCATTGTGCTCGGTCATGTCGTAAAACATTACGGTATGTGACAATATTCCTCTTTTTCGATCCAAGGCTAGGGAGATAGAATCCCAGGCAAATGCTTGTCCGGTAACGCCTTCTTCTTTATCGTGTTTTACCACATGCTGGCGGCCCATTAATTTAGTTTGGGGATGGTTTTTTTCAAGCCAATCTATCATTAATAAACGTAATTTTTCTTTTTTGGCGCGATTTCCACCTACAAATTCGGCTGAGGCAAATTCCATATTAAAGAAATCCCACTGGGCTTGCATCAGCCATTGCATATTTTGTATGATTTGCACCTCTTTACTTTTCACCGATTGTGTCGGGGACAAATACATCTGAAAGGTTTTTTGCTGAATCATGTGAAGAGAGAAATCCACACCCATTAACAAACCTCGGCTATGACCATAATCAACAAAGGCTTTAGCATGAGCCGGCCATAGTTTTCGGTCAATGCTTTCCAAAAGACAAAATTCAAAATAGTTTTGCCCATTTCTAACCAACCAGTCCAAGTATTCCTTTACCATAGACAAGGCATTCGGATATAGAGGGTCGTGCAAGGCTTCTGTCAATTCCAGTGGATGTTGGGTGTGAAGATGAAAGCCTTTTTTATCAAATACGGGCTTTGCCTCCCAAAGTTGATTGTTGGGGAGATTCCATTGGGTGAGCTTAGGGACAATAGTTTGGCGGGGATGATAAAAGCAAAAGCCCATTTTCTCCTGAAGCAGACCATAAAGTCCATAACTTATTCCCAAATAAGAGTTTGCCGAAAGAAAGGCGTAAAATTTGTTGCCGTCTTTTTGAAACTTCCAGGCGTATTGGTGCTGAGGGACTTGAAAATAGGGGTAGTCATGGCTATCGGGTGCCTTGCTTTTTTGTTCGGTCAGCTGCGACAAACTAGGCAGATAAAGAATTAGCTCGGCCTGGTTATTATTAAATTCTACCGGACAATCAAAAGCCTGTGCTACTAACTTTTTCACATCCTCCAGGGTGGTTTTGGTGATAGAATTTTCCCAATAGGTTTGTGGCCCATTGATCGAAATAGACTCAACAGCAAAGGTGGAGACCACTTGGAAAAGAAAAAAGAGAAGCAGGTGGATTTGCAGTCTTTTCAAAGCTAAAACTCTATTTGTTTAACCACAATTTCCTGTCCTCTTTTTACAGAAACAAATGGTTTGTCCCCTTTTTTAAATTTACCCAAAATTGCCATGTAGCTATAAATGTCTTTAATGTCGTAATGGTCGATTTTCATCAAAATATCTCCGCCTTTTAAGCCACCTTGGGCTGCCGGCTTTCCATCTGTTACTCCATCTATGCGAAGACCAGGTCCACTGAAGCTGTAATCGGGCATTACTCCCATAGTTACTTTGAAAGCAGCGGAGGTATTGGCTTTTGTTTTGGTGGGGGTAAAGGGGATTTCTTTCAGACTAGTGCATTTGTTGAGCACTTTCAGCACGAAACTTAGCACTTCCGATTCTCCTTGAAAATTAATTTTTTCGATGTCGTCACTCGGTTTGTGATAATCGCTGTGGGTGCCGGTAAAAAATGCCAGAACGGGAATGTTTTTGAGATAGAAAGAAGTGTGGTCGGAAGGGCCAGTGCCACTGCTATCCATGACCAGTTTGAAATTGAAGCTATTGCATTCGTTGAGCACTTTGCCAAAAATCGGACTGGTTCCCATTCCCATCAGGGTGAGGGCGAGGGTGCTATCGTTGAGTCGGCCAATCATATCAAGGTTTACCATCATTTTCACCGATTCCATTTTAAGGGGGAAATGGTTGCTGAGGTATTTGGAGCCAATCAGACCTGCTTCCTCTGCCGAAAACCAAGCAAAAAGTACATTGTAGTTCTTCAGTAAATTTTGAGATGAAATTAATCGGGCCAATTCAATTAAGCCTGCTGAACCGGAGGCATTATCATCCGCTCCATTGTGGATCTTTCCCTTTGGATTTGCTTCTAACGAACTTCCTCGTCCATCTTCGCCCAGGTGGTCGTAATGAGCGCCCAGCACCATTGTATTATCCGATTTCCTGTCCAAGTAGGCTACCACATTGGTTCCGTTTAATTCTTCACCAAGGCCTAAGCTATCGTGAGGATTGAGTCTAGCGGGAAATAAAAATTTTTGATAATATCCATCATCGCCAAGAGGCAATAGACCATAAGGAACAATTTGTTTGACAATGTAATCTCGGGCCCATTGTTCGCCTTTTTCGCCAGGAGCCCTACCTCCCAGACTATCAGAAGCAAGCACTGATATATGTTTTTTTAAATTTACAATTGACGGTGTTTGAGCCCAGGCCCATTGTGAAAGAAGAGCGAAAAAAAGAAGTAGTTTTTTCATGGTTAAAATTAGTCTACCCAATCGGCGATAAAGATATTGGTGTCGCGAGTTCCACCGTTGTTTCGATTACTGGAAAATACCAGTTTTTTACCATCGGGAGAGAACATAGGGAATGCGTTGAACAGGCTTTCGGAGGTGAGTTTTTCGAGGTTTTTTCCATCCACATCGATCATATAGAGTTGGAAGTCGTAGCCACGTTCACTGTGGTGATTTGAAGAAAATAAAACCTTTTTGCCAGAAGGATGGAAGAAGGGCGCCCAATTGGCTTTTCCGAGCTGGGTAAGTTGGCGAAGGTTTGATCCATCTACATTGCAGATATACAGTTCCATGTTGGTAGGAGCCACCAAGCCTTTCGAAAGAAGGTCTTTGTATTCGGCCACTTCCGTTTCGGTTTGCGGACGGGAGGCGCGAAAAATAAGTTGTTTTCCATCGGGCGAGAAAAAAGCTCCGCCGTCATAGCCCAAACCGAAGGTTATCTGCTGTTGATTTTTTCCGTCAATATCCATGATCCAAAGCTCTAGATCTCCGCTTCGGGTGCTGGTAAAAACGATTTTATCCCCTTTAGGAGAAACAGTAGCTTCGGCATCGTAGCCGGGCGAATTGGTAAGTTTTTTTGTGATTTTTCCATTTAGGCCGGCAACATAGATGTCGTAACCAGGGTGAATTTGCCAGAGATATTTGCCTTTAACTTGGGGCATTTCAGGACATTCTTTTCCGCTTTCGTGAGTGGAAGCAAAAAGAATATGTTTGTTATCGGGCATAAAATAGGAGCAAGTGGTACGGCCATCGCCTGTGCTGATGCGGGCAGGCTTATAGGTCGAATCGGCTTTAGCAATTTCCAGGTTAAAAATCTGATCGCATTGAAGGCCCCACGCTTTATTATTTGATTGAAAAGAAAGATGTTTCCCATCAAAACTGAAATAAGCCTCCGCATTGTCGCCACCGAAGGTAAGTTGGCGGAGGTTTTTGAGATGGCTTTCCTGTCCCACACATAGTAAAGTTGAGAAAATGAAAAATAAAATAATTACTTTCAAAACATGCACCATCAAGAGCTTTTTTTAGTTTTTATGAATAATTTAGGGGTTTTTTAGAAAAACAAAAATTTTAATCAAATCAATTTTCAAAATTATTAAAAATAATGAAAACTTTTTTTGAGGAGGAACGTTTAAAAACCTGAATAAGCCATGAACTTGATGCTAAAATATAAATCCTTTAAAATGATGTTTTTTATAAATATCATTTCCTTGGGTGTGTTTTTTCAGGGTATAAAAGCTCAAGGTGTTGCTATTGGAAATGTTTCTTTTTCGCCGGTTAATTCAGCCTTGTTAGAACTCCGAAGCACTAGTCAGGGAGTATTGGTGCCAAGGATGACATTGGCACAAAAAACAGCAATTGTATCACCGGCAACGGGATTATTGATATATCAAACCAATGGAAATAATGGTTTCTATTACTTTGATGGAAGTGAATGGTTGCCTTTTACCGGAACCGGCTGGTCTCTAACCGGCAATGCGGGAACAGACCCCAGTATTAATTTTCTAGGAACCACAGATGCCCAACCGTTGAGGCTTTCTACTTAAGGACAGGAAAGACTACGTATTAATTCTGGGGCGGCCGAAGTAGGCATCGGCACAACAGCAAGTGCAGACAACACTTTAGACATTTTAAATACAACTACCGGCGGTAAAGGAATCAACCTCACAGCCAACTCATTAACTACAGGCTCCGCACTATCTATTGTAAGCAATAGCCTATCAACCGGCTCAGGGATTCGAGTTACATCAAGTGCTACAAATTTAAGCACTAATGGACTCGTTAATTTTAATTTATCGGGAAGCAATGCCTCTAATTCGGCTCCTGTTTTAAAAGTTAGCAATTCAGGGGCACTGAACACAGGGGCAGCATTTCAAATCAATAACAATGGGGTCGGTAACTCTTTTCTTATCAATGATGACGGGACTGACTCTGACGCCTCTCCTTTTGTCGTAGATCAGTCTGGGAATACTGCAATTGGCGGCTTAACTGCTAGCGAAAAATTAGAGGTTTCTGGCAACATTGCCATTAATTCAACTGGGGGGGCTTCCAACAAACTGCATTTTAATACGCCCAATAATTCATTTATGACCACGTTTAAGGCAAGGAACCAGACGAGTAACATTAATTATGTCCTACCACCTTCACAGGGTGGTTCGAACGAAGTTTTGGGAAACGATGGTGCCGGCAATTTAAGTTGGGTAAGCCCCTATAATGTATTGGGTGTTGCCACCAACGCTGTTAATGGAAATGGGGTGTCACAAGCAACCTCAACGACAGTATATTCTAATGTAAACCA
>Ga0214917_10004783_pt1 | contig 14848 bp, 19 predicted proteins | sample LL_1208_BB_MetaG_FD_177983 | JGI IMG/M metagenome (GOLD analysis project Ga0214917, IMG submission 177983) | Freshwater microbial communities from Lake Lanier, Atlanta, Georgia, United States - LL_1208_BB | ecosystem: Environmental > Aquatic > Freshwater > Lake | place: USA: Georgia | collected... | reverse complement strand
TGAGATTCTTGGTAATTTAAATAGATTAAAATATCTATTAACATTAGTATAATACTATGAATAAAAATAAACTCGTACTAGAATTTGATATCACAGAAACAGACGCTTATCAAAAAAGTTATAAAGGCAAAAAAAGAAGCGAGTTAAAAGATAGCGATTTTTTATTTCCAGAAGATCGTAGTTTTCCAATTGTTAGCCCACAAGATGTAAGAGATGCAATCAGTAATTTTGGACGCATGAAAAAAGCAATTAGTTATGATGCTTTTATTAAAAAACTCTATAAAAAAGCCAAAAGCAAAGGTCCAGAGTTTGTAGCTGCAATTCCAGAAAAAACTAAAAAAGAACATAAATTAAATTAAACTTGACAAGATAAAATATTTAATATAATATCTTTAAATGTCAAATAATATATCTAAAAGTAAAATCTATCTCTGCGGAATTACGCAGAATAAAAAAGATAAAATAGACGAATTAACGAAGTATATTTGGGATCATTTTGATGGTTTAATATTTGTTGATGGGGGTTCTACAGATGGCACAAAAGAGATATTAGAATCAAGAAAAAAAGAAGGAGCAATTATTCATAGAAAATGGACAAATGACCATGACTTTCAAATGAATGAAATCTTGAGACAAGGTCCATTGAAAATCGGAGATTGGTTTTTATTGAGAGATGACGAAGAAAGATTAAATCCTAACTTTACAAAAGATATTAGAAATTTTGTAGAAAACTTAGAAAAGAATCAAATCAATTCATGCTGGTGGCTAGGCAAAGGGTTTTTATTTAAATATTATGATGATATGTTTTTTCAAGGCTCACCACATTGGGGATTATTAAACGCTAGAGCAGGAAGCATAGACCTAGGTAAACATTTTGGATATACAGACGAAAATAAACAGATAACATGGAATACTAGAATATATAACCGCGAAAGACAAGACTGGTACAAACATCATTTAAAATATTATTGGGTGTACGGAAGATCAAATCATTTACTTTTAGGTAGAGAAAATAATATTAAAGAATATCAAGAATTAGAAGAAAATAGGCAAAACTTTAGAATATATTGTTTAAATTTAGGATTAGATTTTACTATAGAAAGTTTACATAATTTCTTAGCCAGCGATAAATGGAAAAATGATAAAATTTTCTTAAAAATGTTTAATAAAGAACCTATTCTCCAAAGATACTATTTATATTTTATAAAAAACATCCCTCTTGATGAAATCACCAAGCAATGGGGCACTTGATGAAAGTAAGTATATATTCTACAGCATTTAATATTATAAAGAATGATTTCAATTATTGGAAAATAACTATACCAAAATGGCTACAATTTATAGATTATGGCAATAAAGGAGAAATTGTTATAGCCGTAAATAAAAGTGAAGATGATACGCTAAAAATATTAAAAGATTATTTTAAACAATATCAATGCATCATTCTAGTAGAATCTAATTTTGATTATGAAGATTATGCATTTGACGGAAAAATAAAAAATTTCGCTCTTCAAAACACTAAATATGAAATATGCATGGGGTTAGATATGGATGAATACCCAAGCCCCAATATAAACTCATGGGAAAGTATTTTCTATCAATTTTTAAATTCAAATTATGAGGCAGTTTTTGTTGCGGTCATAGATTTATGTAAATCAATGAAAGAATATAAATCAATTGGATTAAAATGGTATATACATAAGCAAGGATTGCATAGAGGAGTATGGAGTAAAGCTAAGTTAGAAAATGGCAAAATAGATACTAAAAAATCAGATACTTGCGAGCTTTTAAATAAAAATGAAGACTTATGTTTTACGGCCTCTATCTGTAAAGAGTTGTCGGTAGATGAAATTAAAAATAATAATTTACCTTTTATTATACATTTAGGTTGGCTAAATTGGCAAGATAGGAAAAATCAAAATAAAACTTGGCAACCAGTTTGGTCAAATAGAGCTGGATATGAAGTAAGCGATATTCTTCATGAAGAAGAAAAATTTAATAATATTAAAGTTATTAACCACAATTTAGATATATGAAAATTTATTGCGCTGGATCTGAGGGGTATATTAATCAAATACAAAGAATAAAAGAAGGATTTTTAGAATTAGGACATGAATTAACTGATATCAAATCTGCCGATTTGATATACTGTAATGATCCTTCGGTATATTCATTTGAGTTTAGAAAAATAAATAAAAAAGCAAAAATTATTTATAATGTTTTAGATTTACCCCCACACTGCATGAATCCCAAAGAATATGATTTATCAAGATATACGTTTATTGATGTTCCTTGGGAGAAAAATTTTAATCCAATAGAATTAAAAACCAAGCTCTTGCAAGCAGACATAATCACTTGTATTTGCGAAGAAGTAAAATGGCAATTAAAGAATTGGTGTCAATTAGATTCTTCTGTAATTTTTAATCCTATTAAAGACGTTTCTTGGCTTAATTTAAAAGATCATGAAAAAATAAAAAATGAACAAGGCAAAAGATATAAATATTTATATGTTGGTAGAGCTAATGACCCTAATAAAAGATTTAATTTAGTTCAGCAAGTTATAGAAGAATTGGGAGATTCTTCTTCGGACTTGGCAGTAATTGGGTCAGAAAATCCTAAATGGGGAGATTATTATGGAATAATTGATGATAAAACATTAAATTTATTTTACAATTCTGTAGATTATTTCTTTTTTCCTTCTGCGTTTAAATCTTTAGGATTACCAGCGTTAGAAAGTATAGTGGCAAGAACTATACCTATTGTAACAAATGATGATCCTACTACTAAGGAATTTTGGGAGCCAATAGGCGTTGAACCAAATAAAATTTCTTCATATTTATTAAATGAAAATTGGAATATATTAGCTAAAAAATTTGTTGAAGAAAAAAGTAAAGAATACTCAATTAAATTTAATAAAAAAAGTATTGCTAAAAATATAATAAACATCTATAATAATCATAATGAATAATCAATTTATAAACTATTGTCACATTACTAAGCAAATCGTAACTAAAAAAGTAAACGATGAAAATCTTTGTTTTTTTACTTTTTTTGGAGAAGGAGGCAGGCAACAACAAGAAATAGAAAGACATCAAAGAGTAATGGATTATCAGCAAAAAGTTTTTGAAAAATTAAACGTTCCTATGAATTATGTACATAATAATTTTAATTATTATGATTTTGGTCAAGCATTAGATGCTTTTGCTAATTCAACAAAAGATATTGTTGATTATTGGGTTCATTTTGATATAGACGCTATCCCGCTATATCCAGAAGTAATATATGAAATATACGAAAAAATTAAAGATAAAAAAACTATTTGGGGATGCGCATCTCAATCTAATCATATTTTTGTAAACGGGACTAAACAACACGCTTATTGCAACACTTCTACATTTGCTTTAGCTACAGATTTTTACAAAAAATTAGGTCAACCAAGTTTTCGAAGCACTAATAGGGGAGATATCGGTGAAGAATTGACTTGGAGAGCTCAAGAATTAGGATATACAGTTTCGCTAGTTTATCCAAGAACTTTTGACGGTATGACTAAAGAAGAATCTGAGCAATATAAAGTTGCGCCATATTCAGATTTAGATAATGGATTTAAATTTGGTATGGGCACAACTTATTGCGATATGGTTTATCATGCCACAATGCAAATAGTCCCAAGAAGCACTGATTTATTTGTTAAAAAATGTGAAGAATTAATTAATAAATAGAGTGAAGATACTGTATTTTGATTTAAATTGCTCTGGAGATTTCTTCGAAAGTTATAGTTGTAATCCGAAACGATATGGCGGCGGGGGAGCTTTTGCTAGATGGGCTAAAGAGATTTTAAATAAAAATAATAATATATTTAAAATTATTGCTCCTAGACAATGTTTTAATGAATTACAAAGTTGGGAGAATAAGGACGCATGTTACCCAATTGATGATTTAAATTTTTTTAAGATTATAAAATTAGGTTATCCAATTGATAAATTAATAAATGGACTATCGGATTTTGATATTATTTGCTCTCATGATGTCAGTAATTTTATAAACAAAGGAGATCTAAAAATACCAGTTGTATCTTGGAATCCATTTGGAAATGCAGAAATAAGTCACCCATATAATGATTATTGTTTATGTTATAATCATAAAACTAAAAAAAAATACGATCATCAACCAATTAAATATATAAAAATTGGTAAACCCATTCCAAAAGAATTTAACAATATAGAAAAAAAAGATTTTATATTTCAATGCACTCATCATTGTAAGGATTTTAATACCAATGAAGTAGCCAAAAATTGTTTAAAATATGGAATTAAAGGTTATTTTGCTGGACCAATTCATGACAATTACAATTTAATGGATTTTATTGATAATAAAATAACTTTTTACTTAGGAGAAATATCTGAAGAAGAAAAATTAAAATATACTAAAGAAGCAAGAATGTACACTTTATGCTTGAATTGCGATATTCCTTTTAATCTATCGGCTATCGAAGCTAATTCTCTAGGAACACCAATTTTAGCTTCTAGAAGGGGTTGGTTAAAAGAATATATAAAAGATGGAGTCAATGGATTTTTTTATGATGGAAATAATTTTTTAAAGATGTATAATGAAACTAAAAATTTCAATCAAAAGGAGTGCTGGGAATCTGCAAAACAATACTCTATAGAAGAAATGATAGAAAGCTTTTACAATGCATTTTTAGAGATTAAAAATGAATTTAAAACTTAAATGATAATTTAGTTGTTAATAACAATTTAATTGTAAATAATACTTTACAAGTATATAATTAATTATATAATTATGCATCAAAATTTAAATAAAATTAAAATTATTACTACGGCAACGGACGGACAGTCCGATGGGTTAACTGCAAAAATGTTAAATTATACCCTTCAATATAATTTAAATCAAGTAGATGATGTATTAATTATTACAGATTTTAAAAGTCCAGATGTAGAATCTATATGTAAAAAATATAATACTCAATATATAAAAACAGATAAATTTTATGAAAATGGAGCGCCTTTCGATAAAGGAAAAGCTTTATCGCAAATCTTGAAAGAAGAAAAACATGATTGGATTTTACACTTAGATTCAGATATTTTACTGCCAAGATCTTTTAAAGAAAAGATTAATCAAATAAATTTAGATAAAAATATATTATATGGGTCAAGAAGAATCATATTTGAAAAATTAAAAAATGCCGAAGAATGGTTTTTAAATAATGGAAACCCAGAAGAATTATCTAATCACATTCCTTATGGATACTGTTGGGGTTATTTTCAACTTTTCAATATGAAAAGTATTGTTATAAAAAAATCAAATAAAGATTCAATATACCCAGCTAGCGGACACGTAGCAGAGCATGATGAATGGTTTAGAGATAAATGGGGAATTATGATAGAAAATCAATATGTAAAGGGAAGATTTTTAGCTACAGAAAATGATCTAAAAGTAATAGGTAATATTCGAGAATTGCCATTTCTAGTTGGTCATTTGGGTGTTCCAAGCCTTAATAATAAATTAAATAATAGTTTTTTTGATTAAAGGTTAAATTTATTAAAAAAAATATTAAACTTTTTGCAGGTAGGGGATCTTTAATTGGAGACACTATAATGTTTTTACCAACTTTAAATGTTTTAGAAAAATTATTCCCAAATTCTTATAAAATTTTTCCAATATCTCAAAAAACATCTCATTCTGCTGTATTTTTTTTAAATCATCCCTTAATTGATAAAATTCATATCCTTGAAAAATGGGAAGGACTTGGAGAAAATGATATTGAATTAGCTAAAAAATGTGATTATTACATTAATCCATTTCCGCAGCATCCTCCATGTCCGGGTTTAACAGTAGGGATAGATAATTTTTGGTATAATAATTTTAATTGTATTCAAGAAACTATGAGAATGGCTAATATTTCAGAAAAATATTTAGATTCACTTTCCGAAAAAGAAAAAAAACCAAGACTTTATCAATGGTTTCCTGTAGAGAAAAAAGATAAAAGTATAGTTATTCATGCTCGCGCTGGTTATAATAATGATGGAAGAAGAAATCCTTCTACAAAGTATTGGCGAGAATTAACTAAAAAAATTCAAAACAAAGGATATAAAATCTATCATTGTGGAGTAGAGAATGAAGAAGATATTGGCGAAGATATTATCAGAATAACTAATTTATCTTTATTTGATCAAATAAAATTTTCTTTAGGATGTGATTTAGTAATTGGGACAGATAGCGGATTTAATTGGTTAATAGGAGCATATGGTCATCCAATGATCAGTTTACTTTGTTCTTATATGCCGAATCATAATCAAAATTTGTTAGCTCTTGCGCCCGAAAATTATTCAAATAATAATATTAATTTATTAAATACTGAATCTTGCGATAAAATAAATCAAGAAGAAATTCTTGAAGCTATAGACAATATTATATGATATATACGAATTATTTTTATACAAGCAAATTAAAACTTAAAGAATATAGGATAAGAGATGGACATTTTTATCCAAGTAAACAATTTGAATGTTTTAAGCTTTGGTTTGAATATATTCGTAAACATTATCCAAATGAACATATTTTAATAATAGATAATAATTCTCCAATCTCAATTGAAGAAGGAATGCGAGATATAGGAGAATCTTTTGAATTAGTGCAGAAATATGATTTTAATATAAACCCTAATTTTAAAGTACATGTTATACAACATGAAAATCAATATCAATATTTAGATGCCGTGGCGCAAAATATTGTCACAGCAATCGAATGGTCTTATAAAAGAAATGAAGATCTATTTTGGATTGATACAGATTGCTTTCTAAATTCTAAGTTAAATAATATTTTAACAAATGTTGATTTTTGGTCTCCAAAAATTAATCACTTAGATAAAACTGCAGATATGACTTCTATGTTTATCTCAAAAAAACAATTGCATATATATGACAAAGAATTTAATTTAATTGACGCATTAAAGTTTATATTAAATGAAGGATATCATCCCAGAATGTTTTCTTTATTTGAAGCTGGATTATATAATCTATTTTGTTTTATTAATTATTCGGATTATAATAAAATTAATATGGCACATTGCTCTTGCTATGATAATTTTTTAAAATTCTTAATTAAAAATCCTTTACATTCCGAAAGATATAAAGAAGTTATAGATTTACTTAAAAATATAAATAAAGAAGATTTTAAAGATATAAAATTTAGTTTTCAAGATTCCTACTATGAAATTTAATAACGGATTAGAAATTGGCGCAAGTGATGCAAAAGGAAGTTTTATACTTGAAAATTATTCGTTTTTTATAAATGGAACATTAATTGAACCAAATATAATTTTATTTAAAGATCTTATTAAAAAAACCATGGCACAGACTAATATTAAAATTAAAAATTTTGCAGTAAGTAATTTTTCTGGATCAGAAGATTTATATCATATTGGTAGATCCTCTTTTTTAAAGAATAGTGATTCTTTTATTAATTTGATGAGTAAAAGCCCATGGGAAGGCTCAAAACCAGAATATTATCTTTCAAAATTGGCGAAACCAGTTAAAGTTGTAGATATTAAATCTTTTGAATTAGAAAAATTTGATTTTATTAGTCTCTCTTGCAATGGTAGTGAATTAAATATTCTAAAAGATATAAAGTATTTACCAGTTTTTTTAAGGTGTACATTTAATTATCAAAATGAACATCAGGTTCAGTATTCTCAAAAAATACTTAATATATTAAATAAATATAATTATAAAGTAATAAATATAATAAAAAACGAAACTCAAACATTTAGTGATATAATTTTTCAAAAAATATGAAAGAAATAACATTTGGAGTACCAAACGGAGTATCTTTAGGAGATTTATTAACACTAAATCCAGTGATGAGATTAAATAAAAATTCTACAATTCAATTTTCTCCATCTAAAAGAGCAATTGAATTAGCAGAGCTTTTTATAGGTATTTGCAAAGTTCAATTTGTCAATGAAAATGAATTAGTATATGATATTCAAGCTATAAAAAATTATGGGTTTCCAGAAAGGAAAAATCCATATGAACATGCAACAATTAATTTCTTAAATATGTTCGATTATCAAACAGATGATCTATTACCAAAAATTAATTTTTACGATTTTGATATAAAATTTGCAAAAAATTTTTTAGAAAAATATAAAAATCCGATTTGTATAAATATGATTTGTGGTAATTATAAAAATAAAGATGATATTTATACACAATACAGAATGCTACCATTTGAGATTTGGCAAAAAATAATAGATATCCTTATTAAGAAAGGATATACTGTACTCCATTTTGGACTAAGAGAACCTCATATTGAAGGCATAAATGGAGTGAATTTTATCAATAATCTTTCAATACGTCAAATAGCAGCTTGTTTAAATGAAATAAAGAAAATAATTACTGTAGATTCTGGTGGAGGACATCAACTAGCAGTAGCTTCAAACTGCGAAGTCTATTGTTTACATCCTTCAGATGGAATAGGATATTTATCTAAAAATTATCATTATGATGATAATAAATTTTGGAAATTAGAAAACAAAAGAGTTTTTTATGATAATTTTAATAGTAATTTTGATCATTTAAAAAAATTGCTAAATTTAAATTAATAATATATAATATATTATGGAAAATAAAATAATTCTAGGGAATAGAGGAAATGCATCATTAGGAGATATTCTCTGGATGACTGCGCCATTAAGATATAGTAATAATATAAAAATTTCTCTTCATGCAGATGATCGGTCTAAATGGGTAGGAAAAGCATTTGAAAATATTTGTGAAGTAGAATATGTTGATAATCCGCCAATAAGACCTGATCATTTAGTAGATACTACTCAAGAACCATATTTTTCTGCTCATAGAAGTAGAAAGATACTGTTATCTCTTGGAATAGTAAATGAAGTGTCTGTCCCATTCATAAAATTAACTAAAGATGAAATAGATTGGGCAACAAATTTTTTAAAAGATTATAAAAATCCAATTGCAGTTATAAATGACAATTCTGCTACAGGCGATAAAACTAATTATAGTGGCAACTACAGACGACCACCAAGTGAGATTATGCAGGTATTTGTTAATAAATTAGTACAGAATAATGTTACCCCACTTCAATTTGGAATGTCGGAAGATGAAAAATTTACTAAATTATCTAATTCTATTCCAATTAGAGGTTTGTCTTTAAGAGAAACCGCGGCCTGTTATTATATTATTGGTGAATATTTAGGTGGAGATACAGGAGATTATCATTTAATGCTTGCAACAGGCGGAAAAGCTACTGTTTTGATACCAGAAGAAAATTTAAATGCAGGTTATAATTATAATGACTTAGTATATAAACCAGAAAATTTTGAAAATTCAATTTCTAGAGTAAAATATATTAATTTTCATAAAATACAATTTTAAAATGAAAAATATCTTAATTTGCTCTATCATCAGAAATCAAGAGCATAATTTAAATTTTTGGTATAATCAGATTTTTAATCTTACAAAAATATTAAAAGAAAATAATTATAACGTATCTCTTTCTATATTTGAAAACGATTCACAAGATAAAACTAAAGAAATTTTAAGTAATTTTGATTTTAGTTTTTTAAATCTTAAAAAGAATGAATCTAAAAATTTTGGCACAATTCAATATTCAAGTATATGGTCGTATGATAGATTAAGAAATTTAGCATTTTATAGACAGCAATGTTTGGAAGGAATAGACTTAAGAGAATTTGATAAAATTGCTTATATAGAACCAGATATAATATATGATCCAGATTGGTGCAGTGAATTAGTATTAGCAAATCATTTAAAATCAATTAATATTGAACCAGATATTTATTCCGCTTGGAGCTTAAGATCAATGAAGCACCCAAAAGAATCTATGTATTTATATGATACTTGTGCGACAAGATATTCAGAATTTGATTTAAATTGGGATGTAGCAAAAGAAAACGAAATTATAAATAAAAGTTTAATAAAAACTTATTTATCACCTATAGATAGCAATTGTATACATAAAGTTTGGTCTACTTTTAATTGTTTTTGCGTTTATAGTTCAAAACCTTTTATTGAAAATAATATAAAATGGAATTTTATTAATACCAGATTAGATACAAAACAAGGTAGTTATCATAACGGATGGTTAGAAGCAGATACAGTAGTAATTTGCGAAGATTTTCATAAATACGGATATCACAATATTTATTTAAATAAAAATTGTATTGTAAGACATATAAATTAATGATATAATATTTACATGACTATAATTTTTGGTAAAAATGGATTCGTAGGTAAATCTTTAAATATTCCAGACGCAATTTATCCTTCAAGTAAAGAATGTAATTTATTAGATTATAGATCTGTCCATTCTTTTTTAAAAAATTTAAATACAGATCATATTAATATAATTAACTTGGCTGCAAAAGTAAAGGGATTCACTTACAACAGAGATCATAATACAGAAATGCTATATGACAATTCTTTACTTATATTGAATCTTGTAAAAACTATTAAAGACTTAAAAATAAAAACATATTTTTTAAATTTATCAAGCGTGATTTCTTATGGTAAATCTTATAATGAAGAAGATTTGTACGATGGAAAACCAAATAATTTAACTTATGGATATGCAATTGGTAAAAAAATGAATATGTACGCTTTAGAAGCTTTAAAAATTGATTGTCCAGAATTAATAGACTATTGTAATTTAATTTGTACAAATATATATGGCGAAAATGATCATTTTTCAGATAAAGATGCTCATGTAATTCCAACTTTAATCAAAAAAATGAATTCCAATCAAAATGAAGTTGATGTATTAGGAAATGCATTAGATAAAAGAGACTTTTTATATGTTAAAGATTTATCAAATATTATAAAAGAATCATTCAAATTAAAATTAACTGGCGCATATAATGTTTCAACTAATAAAAGTATATCTATTAAAGATCTAGCTCTTTTAATTAAAAATATCTCAAATTATAAAGGAAAAATTAATTTTATAGAGAACTTAGAAACAGCAAATGATAAAATTATAAGTAATCATAAACTTATGAGTAGTATAAACTATGCTTTTACTGACATAGAAAAAGCATTGGAAAACACCGTTTTATTTTATAAAAATAATTATAAGTAAATGAAAATTGGAATTATTTATTGCGCTTATAATTGCAAGCCTTATATTAAAAATAGTTTATTTCCATTTATTCAAGCAAAAAATAATGGAATAATTAATAAAATATGCGCGATTTCTATTCCATTCTTAGAGTATTATGAAATTAGCAATAAGAACGATGGAACAACTGAATCATTATTTAATTTCTATAAAGATCAATTAATAGATAATATCTTTACTGGACCAACTCATATTCAAGAACATCAAGCAAGAGATCTTTGTTTGCAATATTTAAAAGTAAAAGATTGCGATATCATTTGGATGGTAGATGGAGATGAGTTTTATAGTATTTCAGATATTAAAAATATTAAAAATTTTGTGGAGTCTAATCCAAGCTATTGTTGGTACAGTATTAATTTTAAAAATTATATTTTTGATGGGAAACAATGGATAGATGGTTTTTGCCCACCGAGAATTTTTAAAACTAAATTTAATTCATTAGTTATTGACAAGTTTTACTGGGACAACGATATACTTTATAAAAATGATAAAGAAGAATCAATTAATTATAAAAATATTTTAAATATACAGATACCTAAAGAAATAGCTTATATAAAACATATGACATGGCTACATGAAAATGGAAAACTAAAATATGAATATCAAATAAAACATTTTGGCAATTGCGCGTACAAATGGAACTATAATGATAATAAATTAGAAATTAATGAAGAATATTATTTGAAAAATAACATAAATACTCCTATTATAAATAATGAATAAATTTATTTGGCCATTAAATGATTCTAGTTTTACATTCTTTGATAGAATAAAAATCTGCAATTTTTTCTTAAATAGAAAAAATAATTGGACGCAAGATAAATATGTAAAAAAAATAGAGAATAATTTCGCAAAATATGCAGAATCAAAGTATTCTGTATTTGTATCAAGCGGCTCTACGGCTAACACACTTTTAGCGATGTATGCTAAAGATAAGATTTATTCAGAAATAAAAAATGAAATTATATTTCCATCTACGACATGGACCACGTCAATTTCTCCATTTATAAGAGAAGGATTTACTCCAAAATTTATAGATATATCATTAGATGATTTTTGTTTAGATTTAGATTTAACCGAAGAATATTTAAAGAATAACAAAGATAAAGTTGCAGCAATTGTTTGCGTCTCTTTAATTGGTCAAGTTCCAGATATTGAAAGATTAAAATATTTAGAAGAAACATATAAAGTTAAAATTTTTCTTGATAATTGTGAAAATACTCTTGGATTATATAAAAATATAAATATCTCTTCATTCTTTACTAGTACTACGAGCACATATTTTGGACATCAAATTCAAAGCGTTGAAGGAGGGTTTATATTTACAAATTCAAAGGAAGAATATAAATATTTTCTAATGAATAGAAATCATGGTATGACTAGAAGTTTATCATTCTATAATATAGATGCAACAGACTATATAAATAAAAATGTAGATAAATTATTTGATTTTTATACTCTAGGCAATAATTTTAGAAATACAGACATCAATGCTTTTATTGGATTATTAGATTTTGCAAGAATTAAAGATTATACATCTAAAAGAATAAAAATATTTAATAAAATAAAAAATGTATTAAACAATAAAAAATTAGTATTACCCAAGGATTTTGAAAATAGAACGCCAATTCCATTCTGTTTTCCAATTTTATCTGAAGATTTAGAATTGATTAAAGAATTAAAAATTTATTGCTTAAATAATAAGATAGAAACTAGGCCAATAATATCTGGTAATTTACTTAAACAAACTTGTTATAAGCGATATGATGATTATAAAAAATTTAAAAATAGTGAATTTTTACATACAAACGGTTTTTATATAGGCATATATCCAAAACTATCAGATAAACAAATAAACATTTTAAAAAAATCATGATTAATTTAAATGTAGATGAAGCATATGCTTTTGATTATCTAAGTATTTTAGATATCAAAAAAAATATTAATCAAAATTGTCATAAAATGTGGTCGAATTCTTTTAATTTTATTAAGAATCAAATTGGCGAAGAAAAAATGAATGAAATTATTAATTCTAAAGAATATAAAAATATGATAGAAACAAATCAATTAACATTTGATGCCGTAGAAAAGGCTAGGTTTGGTAAACAAATAACAGCAAAAGAAGTTGATGATGCTAATATGCTTAGACATAAAAGAAAATTAGAATTACAAACAAGATTTTTTCATAATATTTTAATGGAGTATAAAACATGAAGAAAGTTATTATTACAGGAATAACAGGTCAAGACGGATCTTATATGATAGATTATTTATTAAAAAATACAGATTATATGATTTACGGAATTAGAAGGCGTAGCGCCAATCCTAATTTAGAAAATATTAAACATAATTTAAATAATCCAAGATTTGAAATTTTAATAGGAGACTTAACAGATAGTAATTCTATTGATGAAATAGTTAAAAATGTTAAACCTGACTATTTTATAAATTTTGCGGCACAATCTTTTGTAGGAAGTAGTTGGGATATACCATTTCAAACTTTTGATGTAACCGCAATTGGAGTTATGAGATGTTTAGAATCGATAAGAAAATATGCCCCCAATTGTAGATTTTATTCTTCTGGCTCTAGTGAAGAAATGGGAAATGTTTTGTATAGTCCACAAGATATAATTCACCCAATTAGGCCTAGAAGTCCCTACGGCGCAGCCAAAGCATCAGCAAGACATATTACTAAAGTTTATAGAGAATCCTATAATCTATTTGCAATTCACTCTATTTTATATAATCATGAAAGCGAAAGAAGAGGGGAAGAATTTGTAACAAGAAAAATTACAAAAAACGTAGCGAGAATATATCATTCTTTTAAAAATAATTTAAATTTTGAACCATTGGAATTAGGAAATATATATTCAAAAAGAGATTGGAGCCACGCAGAAGATTTTGTAGAAGGAATATGGCTTATGTTAAATCAAGAAAATCCAAAAGAATATATTCTATCTTCAAATGAAACGCATACGATAAAAGAATTTGTCGAAAAAACTTTTAGTTTTGCTGGAATAAATGGAAATTGGGAAGGCGAAGAACAAAACGAAAAATATGTAATTTTAAATGAAAATAAAAAGATAAATTTAATGGTTATAAATCCTAAATATTATCGTCCAGCAGAAGTAGAACTCCTTCTCGGTGATTCTTCTTTAGCTAGACAAGAATTAAATTGGAAACCAAAAAATTCTTTTGACAATTTAGTAGAAAGAATGATAAAATCTGATATTGAAAAATATCAACCATAAACTTTGTCAATTAATAGTTAAAAAATATATTAAAGGCAATATTAATTGGCCGAGAGAGATTAAAATAGCTCAAAGATTAGTTAAAAGATTTAATTCTTTTGATTTTTGGGATAATCTTCAAGAATTAGGAAGTCCGCCTCCATCGCTTGCTTGGTTTTTAAAAGCAGAAGGCAAAGCTTTCCTTTTAAAGGAATATGAGGCATTTAATTTAAAATTAAATCAAAATATAATTAAATTGCAAGAAAATAAAATAGAAGAAGATAAAAACATTTGCAAAAAACCTAAAACTTTGCTAGAATTTATAAAATATGGGAAGAAAACCTAAAGAAGAAATTGTTGAATCATCTGGTCCAAGTGCGTCAGATAGACTATTATCATTTTTAAAAGATAATAAAGAAGATCATTATAATTTTGAA
>Ga0214917_10004781_pt1 | contig 14849 bp, 15 predicted proteins | sample LL_1208_BB_MetaG_FD_177983 | JGI IMG/M metagenome (GOLD analysis project Ga0214917, IMG submission 177983) | Freshwater microbial communities from Lake Lanier, Atlanta, Georgia, United States - LL_1208_BB | ecosystem: Environmental > Aquatic > Freshwater > Lake | place: USA: Georgia | collected... | reverse complement strand
TCTGCAGCGGCCTGATCCGCGGCGGCAAGTTCTGCGAAGACGGCGGCCAGCACGACAGCCTGGTGGGTCTGCTCAGCAGGCCCCAATGGTTGGGCAACGATTCGGCCCTGGCCCTGCAACGGCAATTCGACTTGGGGAACGTCCAACCGACAGGTCGACGACTGCCGCTCAACCGCTACCACAGCGATCGGGCCCATGTGGCCAACAACGCAGAGGGGGCCTGGATCCTCACCCAGTTCAGCCGCTGGGGCTGGAGCCCCTTCCCGAGCAACCGTCTCGAACTGCTGGGGCAGGTCTACCGCAACGACCTCTGCAACGCCGCCCTCGAGCAGGCGGGTCTGCCGGCCCTCAGGCCCGAACGTCAGCCACTCCAGCTGGCCTGCGGCCTGCCCTTCGACCAGGACGACCCGATCGGCTACCTCAAGCAACTGCCGTTCCACCGCAGCACGACCCAGGCCGTGGTTCCACTGCCGAGCGGTGATGCGCAACGCACCCATGCCGTTCACTGAGATGAGTTCCGCCATGACCAGCCACCCATCGAGCGCCGGCACCTTCGAGCGCGATCTGATGCGCAACCCCGCCTATCTGCGCTTTGACGGCGTCGGCCAGGTGTTCCACACCAAGAACGGCCCCTTCGAGGCTCTGCGTGACATCAATCTGCAGGTGGCCCAGGGCGAATTCATCTGCGTGGTTGGGCACTCCGGCTGCGGCAAAAGCACCCTCTTGAACATGGTGTCGGGCTTCCTGACCCCGAGCAGCGGCACAGTGACCCTGAAAGACCGACCGATCGAAGGCCCCGGCCCGGATCGGATGGTGGTGTTCCAGAACTATTCGCTGCTGCCCTGGAAAAGCGTTGATCAGAACGTAGCCCTGGCGGTGAAGGCCGCCCGGCCAGACCTAACGGCCACGGCGCAGGCCGCCGTGGTGGACCATCACCTCGAGATGGTGGGTCTGCTGGAGGCGCGCCACAAACGGCCAGGGGAGATTTCGGGCGGCATGCGCCAACGGGTGGCCATCGCCCGGGCCCTGGCGGTGCAGCCAGAAGTGCTGGTGCTCGACGAGCCCTTTGGCGCCCTCGATGCCATCACCAAGGAGGAGCTCCAGGAGGAGCTGCTGGCCATCTGGCGGGAACACAAACCCACCGTGTTGATGATCACCCACGACATCGACGAGGCCCTGTTCCTCGCCGATCGCATCGTGATGATGACCAACGGCCCCTCCGCCACCATCGGCGAAATCATGGAGGTGCCCTTCGAGCGTCCCCGCGACTTCGAGCGCATCCAGGAGGATCCGCGCTTCGGCCAGCTGCGCAACCACGCCCTCGACTTTCTCTACCGCCGCTACGCCCATCACGATGTCTGACGCGAGGACAACGCTGTCGATCCGGGCCGGGCACACGATGCTGCTCGACGATCAGCTGCTGGAACGCACCCACTGCCTCAGCGTGGAAGCTGGCCTGGTGCGGGTGGGGGTCTCCAACCCGGATCAAGAGGCCCTGCAGGCCAATCTGATCACACTGGCGATCCTGCAGTCGGGCGACCATCTGCCCCTCGATTTGCTGCGCAGCTCACGGCTGCATTTGCAGGCCCTCACCTCCACCCGCCTGGTGGGAGAAACCTCAGCCATGCCAGCGGCAGGGGCGAACAGCCTGCACGACTGGACGCTGGACCTGCTGCTGATCCGCCACCTTGGCGAAGCCGAGCAGCGCATTCAGGCCCTGCTGCAGCTGCTGGTGGAGCGGCTGGGACGCCGCAGCGGCCAGTGGTACGAACTTCCGGTGCGGCTCACCCATGCGGAACTGGCTGAGCTCAGCGGCCACACCCGGGTGACGGTCACCCGCCAGCTGAACCGCCTGCGGGAGCAGGGGTTGATCAGCCAGGATCCCGGCCCCAACCGCAGCCTGCGGATCGCACCGGAGCTGGTGGAGGCCTAGGCGCTCAACGGCCCCACCCGCACCGCCGCGGCCTTCAGCTCCGGCTGCTTGGAGATGGGGTCCGCCTGATCATGCATCAGCCGGTTGGCTTCACAGGGCTCCGGTTGGCTGGCCCCCCAATGCATGGGCAGAAACACCGTGCCCGGGCGAATCCGCTCGCTGATCTGCACGCGCACCTGGATGTCGGCACGGCGGGAGGTCACCGCCGCCAGGGCGCCATCGTGCAATCCATAGCTGGCCGCATCCTGGGGATTCACCTCCAGCAGGGGTTCCGGGTGTTGCTGAACCACCCGGGCCACATGCAGGGTGCGGGTCATGGTGTGCCAGTGACCCAGATAGCGGCCCACGGTGAGCACCAGCGGATAGGTGTCACAGGGGGGTTCCGCCAGCCCCAGGGGGGCGTCAGCCACCAGCCGGGCCCGTCCCGTTGGCGTGGGATAGCGGTGGTCGCCATAGAGGCGTGCGGCACCACCCCCGGGATCCGTGCCGATCGGGAAGGGCCACTGCTGGGGACCATGCTCAGCCAACAGGGCATGGCTGAGACCACTGAGGTCACAGACGCGACCGGCGGTGAGGGTCACCAGCTCGGCACAGACCTCCGCAGCGGAGCCGTAGCTGAACTGATCCACGAAGCCAAGGCGCCGACCCAGCTCCGCAAAGATCTCCCAATCCGCCCGTGCCTCCCCGGGCGGCTCCCGAAAAGCGGCGCAGAGGGTGACCCGGCGCTCGGAATTGGTCATCACGCCGGCCTTTTCACTCCACTGGGCCGCCGGCAACAGCAAATGGGCCACGGCGGCGGTTTCGGTGCCGGCGTAGGCCTCTGTCAGCACCACCAACGGACAGCTGGCCGCGGCAGCACGCACCCGATCCAACCAGGGCATGCTTACCAGGGGATTGGTGGCAGCCACCCACCACAGCCCCAGGTCTCCGCGCTCCATCGCCTCGATCTGCTGCCACACCGCCAGGCCCGGTTCTGGGGCAATGGAGCCCGGCGCAAACCCCCAGTGACGCTCCACCTCGGCCCGATGCTCGGGATTGGCCACGAAGCGATACCCCGGCAGCAGCTGCGCCAGACCTCCCACCTCCCGACCCCCCATGGCATTGGGCTGGCCGGTCAGGGAGAAGGGGCCCGCCCCAGGGCGGCCGATCTGGGCGGTGGTCAGGTGCAGATTGATGATGCCGCTCACGGTGGCGGTGCCCTCACGGCTCTGATTCACCCCCATCGACCAGAGGCTGAGCGCCGCGCTGGCCTGCTGCCACCACAGGGCCAACTGGCGCAGATCGGCTTCGGCAATGCCGCAGAGATGACACACCCGCTGCGGCGTCCACTGGCGCCAGAGCTCCTCCAGCTCGCCATAACCCTCGGTGTGCTGGGCGATGAACGCCTGATCGAGGGCCTGCTGCTCCAGGAGCAGATGACCGATGCCATGCAGCAGCACCAAATCAGTCCCCGGCCGGATCGCCAGGTGCAGGTCGGCCGCATCGGCGGTGGCGGTGGCCCGGGGGTCCACCACCACCAACCGCAGGCCATCGGGCTGCTTGCGCTTGCGCTTGATCAGTCGCTGAAACAGCACTGGATGACAATCAGCGGTGTTGGTGCCGATCAACAGCACCAGATCCGCCAGATCCAGGTCGTCGTAGCAACAGGGGGGGCCGTCGGAGCCCAAGCTGCGGGCATAGCCGGCCACCGCCGAACTCATGCACAGCCGTGAATTGGCATCGAAGTTGTTGCTGCCCAGGGCCCCCTTGAGCAGCTTGTTGGCCACGTAGTAGTCCTCACTGAGGAACTGTCCGGAGCCGTAGATCGCCAACCCCTGGGGACCCTGTTCAACGAGGGTGGCGCGGATGCGCTCCACCAGCAGCTCAAAGGCCCGATCCCAACTGATCCGCGTGAACGGCTGGTCGATCCGCTCCCGCCACTGCGGCGTGGTCAGTCGGTTGTGGTGCAGGGTCTCGCCCACCGTGGCGCCCTTCACACACACCTGACCCAGGGTCGAGGGGTGATGGCGATCGCCGCGGGAGGTCCACTGGGGATCCGCGGGATCGCGAGGCGGCTTGAGCTCGAGACCGCAGCCCACACCGCAATAGGGGCATTGGGCCCTGGCCGAGGCGACAGCGGCGGGAACGGTCAGGGGTAGAACTCAGGCTGAGGGTCCATTGCATCAAGCCGTCGTGGGGCATCCGTGTAGCAACAGCTACATAACCTGCGTGGGGTGAATCGACCCTTCACCACTTGCGATAAGGCAAAAACTTGCCGTCCATCGTCACCACCACCCGATCACCCTTGGGATCCGCCTGACGGTCAACCGTGAGGGTGAAATCGATGGCCGACATGATGCCGTCGCCGAACTTCTCCTGGATCACATCCTTGAGCGGCAGGCCATAGACCTGCAGGATTTCGTGGAAGCGGTAGAGCAGGGGGTCGGTGGGAATCACTGGATCCAGCGCCCCTTTAATCGGATACGTGGTGAGCTGCTCCAGCAGCATCGGCCGCTCCGGGGCGGGAATCTCCAGAGCCTCCAACAGGCTTTCAGCTTCCGGCGCGGTGGCCGTGGCCTGGCCGTGGATCAGGCTCGCCAGCCACACCTCATCCACGCCCAGCCGCGCGCCCAGCTCCGCAAAGCTCAACCCCACGCGCCGCTTGGCCGAGAGCAGAACAGCAGCCAGGGGCGAGAGAGCCATGACGAGACACCAGCGAACAATGGGGCGGGCGGACCCTATGGAGCACCCCATGGGCCAATGGCCGCCGTTGCTACATCTGAGCCGTGCCTGAACAACAGCGAAGCCCCTGCCTGCCGCTGCGCTGCTGCCTGCTGAGCGGCGGCGAGAGCCGGCGCATGGGCCAGGACAAAGCCCTGCTCCCCCATCCCCAGGGGGGCACCTGGCTGGAGCACAGCCTGATGCGGCTGGCGCAACTGGGGGCGCCGGTGACCCTGTTGAGCCGCCACCGCCAGCATTTGGCCCTCGCCGAGGCGCTGGCCTCACCCCTCATCACGGCCTCCGCCGAGCCGCCCCCCTGGGAGGGGCCACTGCTGGCCCTGGCTCGGCTGATGCAGAACCATCCCGATCAACGGCTGCTGTTGTGTCCGGTGGACATGCCCGATCTGAGCCTCGCCAGCCTGCAGCAGCTGCTGGCGGTGGCCGCAACCGAACCGGTCGCGATCCACCTGGCCCATGACGGGAGGCGCCTGCAACCCTTGCTCGGGCTCTATCCGGGCGACCTCGAGCGACGGACTTCGCTGGCCGCCTGCCTGGACCAAGGCGAGCGGCGACTGCAGAGCTGGCTGGCCACACAACCCTGCCGCCCCGTGCTGCTGCCGGCCGCAGCGCTGCGCAACGTCAACCGAGCTGCCGACCTCAACCCCGCAGCCATAGCGTGACCCCGATGAGCGGCCGTTCTCCCATCGATCAACACGGGCGCAGCCTGGGGGTGCTCAGGCTCTCGCTCACGGCCCGCTGCAATCTGGCCTGCCCCTACTGCCTGCCGGATGGGGTCGAGCCCGCCGGCCTGCTCGACCACGACCAACGGGTGCGGCTGATTGGAGCCGCCGTGCACCGAGGGGTGCGCAGCCTGCGGCTCACCGGCGGAGAACCCTTGCTGCATGCGGGCCTGGAATCGCTGATTGCCGCCGTGCAGCCGCTGCGGGCGAACGGCCTGCAGGAGATCGCCCTCACCAGCAATGGCGCGTTGCTGGACACCGAGCGCGCCCGCTCCCTGCGGGCAGCGGGCCTGGATCGCCTCACCCTCAGCATCGATGCGGTCGCACCGGCGGTGGTGGCACGGATGGCCGGCCTGCGGGGCGGCGCGGAGGCCGGCGCAAACCTGCACCATCAACAACTCCGGGCGATCGAGCAGGCACGAGGGGCTGGCTTTGATCCAGCCAGTGGCGGCCTCAAGCTCAACGCCGTGATCCAGCGCGGCCGCAACGACGATCAACTGGTGCCCCTGGCGGCCTTGGCCCGAGAGCGGAAGCTCGAGCTGCGCCTGATCGAATACATGGATGTGGGCAACCGCAATGGCTGGCAGCCGGAGGCGGTGCTGAGTGCGGCCACGATGCTGCAGCGGATTGGTGAACGCTGGCCGCTCGAGCCGCTGGGTCGGCCGACCCATGGCACCGCCAGCCGTTGGCGTTACCGCGATGGCGGCGGTCTGCTGGCGGTGGTGGCCTCGGTCAGCGCACCCTTTTGCGGCGATTGCAACCGCTTGCGGGTCACCGCCGACGGCATCGCCTACCGCTGCCTGTTCGCCAGTCCTGGCACGGGCGTGGATCTGCGGCCGTGGCTGCAGTCCCCCAGCAGTGCCCCGGCGCTGGAGGCGGCCCTCGACCAGCTCTGGCAGGAACGGACCGATCGCTACAGCGAACAGCGCCAGCAGCTGCGGGGCCTGGGGTCCTCCGCCATGGGCAGCCACGCCGAGATGGCCTATCTGGGTGGATAGCTGCAGGCCCTCAAAGCCCGAGCAATTTCCAAGCGGCCAGCAGCAGCACCACTGCCAGGGCGCGCCTGATCCAGGTCACCGACAAGTGACGGCTCCCCAAACGCGAACCCAGGCCACCGGCGAGCACCACCGCGAACAACCAGGGGGCACGCTCCGGCTTGGCCATCGCTTCCATCGGCAACGCTCCCGACAGCGCCAGGCCCGCCAGCCCCGCGATTGAGTTGAGCAGGATGAACAGCACCGATACCGCCGCCGCCTGGCGGGTGGTGCACCAGCGGCAAAGCAAAAGCAGCGGTGTGAGGAACACCCCGCCCCCGGTGCCGGTGAGACCGGCCAGCAGCCCCAAGCCTCCACCAGCGGCCAACAGCACGCCAGGGGTTGGCTCCCGCAACACCGGGGGATCGTTCAACTGGCGCCCCAGCTGCCAGGCCGATACCAGCAACACAACGCCCACCAGCCGCCGAAACCACACCACCGGCAGAGCGAGCCAACCGCCAAGAAAGGCAGCCGGAATAGCCAGCACATACACCGGCCACATGCACCGCCAGGGCAAGTAACCAGCCCGCAGGAAATTCCAACAACCCACGCTCGCCACCAACGTGTTGAGGAGCAAGGCCAGGGGTTTGATCTGCTCAGCGGGTAAGCCGGCCAGCGCCATCACGGCGATGTAGCCCGATGCACCGGCATGCCCAACGCAGGCATAAAGAAAAGCCACCGCAGCGAATGCCGCGGTGAGCCCAGCCATCGTCACAGCCAGTGCAACGGATAGGGAGCGGCCCCTGGCACCCAGCGGCTAAAGGCCCAGGCGAGAACGACCAGCAGCAGCGACCCGCTCAGCACCGGAAACAGCAGAAAGCTCCAAGACAAGCCGAGATACACCACCAAAAAGGCCATGCCGCCGGCGGGGGGATGCAGGCAACGCAGTTGCTGGCCCAGCAGGATGGTGATGGCCACCGCCAGGGCCAGGGCCAGCGGTCCATGACCCAGCAGGTTGACCATGCAGACACCCACCAGCGCACCGAGGATGTTGCCCAGCACCAGATTGCGTGGCTGGGCAAGGGGACTGGCGGGGTAGCCAAACAGCAGCACACAGGAGGCACCCAGCGGGGCCACGATCAAGGGATGACCGCTCCAGAGGGTCAGCAGCGCCAGCAACACCACGGCCACCAGGGCCCCCAAGCAGGTGACCCCGATCTGGCTGACGCGGAAGCTCGGCTGATAGCGCCGGCCCCGCTGCCGTTCGCGCTGGGCCAGCAGCTGCAGGCGCCGCAGGGAGCTCATGCGGGAGGCTCCGTCAGGCGCGGCAACAACTGCACCAGATTGCAGGGGCGGGTGCCCCCATCCAGCTGGGCCGCGATCAGCCGATCCCAGGCGGTTTCCACCGCATCGAGGGAACCCGGCAGCACAAAGATCACCGTGCCGTTGGCCACCCCCGCCAGGCAGCGGCTCTGCAGGCTGCTGGTGCCGATCGTTTCAAACGAGAGCACCCGGAACAGCTCACCGAAGCCATCGATCGTCTTATCCAGCAGGGGCGCCACCGCTTCCGGTGTGCCATCGCGACCCGTAAGACCGGTGCCACCGCTGCTGATCACCACCTGCACAGCCGGATCAGCGATCCAGCGGCTCAGCTCAGCCCGAATCTGATAACGGTGATCGGGCACCAGGCGCCGCTCCACCAGCCGATGGCCGGCCGCCTCCAACCGCCCCTGCAGCGCATCACCGGAGCGATCGTCCGCCAGGGTGCGGGTGTCGGAGACCGTCAGCAGGGCGATGGCGAGCGCCAAGGGCTTGGGGCTGGTTGCCGTCATGCTCTCAAAGCAGCCCCCACGGCGATGGTTAGCGTTGCTGCCATGGACCGCTGTGGCGACAACCCCTCCATCCGCATCCTTCTGTTCGCGAGCCTGCGGGAGCAGGCCGGTTGGAGCGAACAGCAGTGGCATTGGCCGGATCCCCCCAGGCCGACGCTCACCCCCGAACAGCTCTGGCAGCAGCTGCAGCTTCCCGGGGATCCGCAGCGGGTGCGGGTGGCCATCAATCATCAGTTCGCCGCGCTGAACACCCCCCTGCAGGCCGGCGACGAGCTGGCGTTTCTGCCCCCGATCAGCGGCGGGTGATGGCCGACCCCCTGCAGCTCCGCATCAACCTGCTCTCCAGCAGCTTCGATCCCCTGCAGCTGCTGCAGCGCTGGCAGGGGGACCTGCAGCAACCCTGCGCCGCGGCCAGCCATTTCATCGGCCGCGTGCGGGCCACCGCAACCGATGGCGAGCCGCTGGAAGCCCTCGAACTCGAGCACTACCCCGGCATGACCGAACGCCAGCTGGAGGTGTTGGCCCGCGATTGCTGCGGGCGCCATGGCGTTCTCCATTGCCTGGTGCAACACCGCATCGGCCGCGTGCTCCCCGGCGAGGCGCTTGTGCTGGTGGCGGTCGGCGCCGACCGCCGCGGCCCCGCCCAACGCTGCTGCCAGGAGCTGCTGGAGGCGCTCAAACACGACGCCCCCTTCTGGAAACGGGAGTGGCAGCGCAACGGCCGCGGCCAGTGGATCACCGGCAACACACCGCTCTGAGCGGCGGCGCTCACAGCACGGCAATCACAGCAGCGGCAAGCGCAGCAACTGCGCCCAGAGTTCGGTTCCCGCCTCCAGGGCCCCCAGCTCCGGCGGGATCTCCAGCAACAGATCAGCCCCCTGCAGCGATCCGATGCGCGAGGAGGCCTGCGATCCCTCCAGCCGCGCCCACAACCCTCCATCGGCCGCCACCACCAGCCGCGCCCGCGCTAGTTCCGGTCGACCGGCTCCGCGGCGCAGCGCCGCCTCCAGCCGCACCTTGAGCCGTGGCAGCCGTTGGATCTCCGCCCCCTCCAACCGCTGCAGGGCCGGCCAGAGCAACTGCAAGGCCGTGATCGCCGCCGCCACGGGATTGCCAGGCAAACCAAAGAACGGCACCCCAGCCACCTCCCCCCAGGCGAACGGACGGCCCGGTTTGAGGAACAACTTCCAGAACGACACCTGCCCCAGCTCCGCCACCAGGGGGCGGATCCAGTCGCTGTCACCGGCGGAGACACCGCCGGTGCTCACCACCACATCACAACAAGCCGCCAGCTCCCGCAGGGCAGAGCGCAACGGCTCCGGCTGGTCGCCGACCACCCGCTGATCGTCAACGGCGTAACCGAGCCGCTGCAGCAGCGCCGCGAGCAGGGCGGAGTTGCTCTCCCAGATCTGGCCAGGGCCCCGCTGCGCCCCCGGCGGCAGCAGCTCATCACCGCTGATCAGCAAACCGATCCGCGGGCGGCGCGTCAACGCCAGCTGCTGCACGCCACAACTGGCCAGGCGTCCGAGCTCCGCCACCCCCAGCCGCTGCCCGGCGGCCACCAGCTCCTGACCAGGCTCGGCCTCCTCCTCCGGTTGGCGGATCCAGGCATTGGCACCACAGGGCTGGATCAACTCCAGCCGATCCCCTGCCACCGTCACCAGCTCCTGGGGCAGCACCCGCCCACTGCCCTCCGGCACCACGGAGCCGGTGAGAATGCGCACCGCTTCACCTGCCATCAGCCCACGGCCATAGGGGGCACCGGCCGCCGAGCTGCCCACCAGCCGCCACACCGCCCCCGGCTCCGGCGCAGCCACACCGGCAATGGCGTAGCCATCCATGATCGAGGCCCTGAATCCCGGCACCGCCGCCGGTGCCACCACCGGCTCAGCCGTGGTGCGGCCAAGGGCCGCCGTCAGAGGTCGGCGTTCCTGACCCCCGAGCGGTTGCAACTGCTCCAGGATCCGGGCAAGGGCCTGATCAAGGGGCAGCCCTTCGCGGCCATAGGGCTCATTCATCGCGCGACCCGTCCTCTCACGCGTCGTCAGCGCGTTGCCAATCACCATGGCGCCCACCGCTCTTGCTCAGCAAGCGCACCGGCCCGATGGTCATGGCTGGATCAGCGGATTTGAGCATGTCGTACAGGGTGAGCAGGCCCACCTGCACGGCGGTGAGGGCCTCCATCTCCACCCCGGTGCTGCCGGTGGTGCGGGCCGTGGCCACCAGCCGCAGAGCCTGACCATCGGCGGCGGGGCCAAGCTCCACACCCACGCCACTGAGGGCGATCGGATGGCACAGGGGAATCAACTCCCAGGTGCGCTTGGCCGCCTGGATGGCCGCCACCCGTGCCACCGCCAGCACATCCCCCTTGGCCGCTCGGCCCTCCAAGATCAGAGCCAGCACATCGGGGCGCAGGCTGATGAACCCCTCCGCCGTGGCCTCACGCCGGCTGGGGGGCCGATCCCCCACCTCCACCATGTGCACGTCGCCGCGGTTGTTGAGATGCGTCAGCGGTTCCGATGGGGTCGCCACGGTTGGGCAGGCTGCTGCTCGCCATCCTGGCGAGGGGCGGGCACCCTCCAGGGGATCACCAAGCCATTGCCGGGCCCAGCGCCATGAGCTGGAGCTGGGCTGTTCGCCGTCACCGTGATCATCGACGGGCAGGCGATCCCCTAACCCGCCGGCGGCCCCCAAGCTCCCTACGGTCAAGGGGTGCGGGACGGGCGAGTGAGTGATCCCCCTGCCGCCACGAGGATCCAGGCGCAGGCGCTGCTGCGGCAGCTCAGCACGGCCGAAAAGCTGAGCCTGCTCGAGGGCGCCACCCCCTTCTGGTCGGGCATGGCCGACATCGCCCTGCGCGATGCCTCACACCGGCACCCCTGGCCCACGGCCGCCATCCCGCGGCTGCAGCTGCGCGGGCTGCAGTTCGTGGATGGACCACGCGGGGTGGTGCTGCGGGGCGGCGCCACCACCTTCCCGGCACCGATCGCCCGCGGCGCCAGCTGGAACCCGGAGCTGGAGGAGCGGATCGGCGAAGCCATCGCCCGCGAGGCCCGCAGCTTCGGCGCCAACTGGGTGGCGGCGGTGTGCGTCAACCTGCTGCGCCACCCGGGCTGGGGGCGTGCCCAGGAGAGCTACGGCGAAGACCCCGTGCACGTGGGGGCCATGGGGGCGGCCCTGACCCGGGGGCTGCAGCGCCATGCGGTGGCCTGCGTCAAGCATTTCGCCCTCAACTCGATCGACAGCTCCCGCTTCCTGGTGGATGTGCAGGCCAGCCCACGGGTGCTGCACGAGCTCTACCTGCCGCAGTTCCGCGCCTGCGTGGAGGCGGGTGCCGGATCGGTGATGAGCGCCTACAACCGCGTCAACGGTGAATGGTGCGGGCAGCACGCGCAGCTGCTGGGCTCGATCCTCAAGCGGCGCTGGGGGTTCCAAGGCGTTGTGGTGAGCGACTTCATCTTCGGCATCCGCGATGGCCTGGCGGCCGTTCTGGCTGGCCAAGACCTGGAAATGCCGTTTCGGATGGTGTTCTCCGGCTGCCTGGCTCCAGCGCTGGCCAGCGGCCAGCTGCCGCTAGAGCGGCTCGATGATGCGGTGCTGCGGCAGCTGCAGGTGCAACTGGCCCTGCCGGCCGGCCACTACCCGACATCGGTGCGCGGTTGCGCCGCCCACCGCCGGCTGGCCCGCCAGGCCGCCACCGAGGCGATCGTGCTACTGCGCAACGAAGGGGCCGTGCTGCCCCTGCGGGGGCTGCGCTCCCTGGCGCTGATCGGCCACCTGGCGGTGGAGGCCAACCTGGGCGACCGCGGCTCCTCCGACACCCGGCCCAACCCCGGAACCGTGGTGACCCCCTGGGAGGGCCTGCGCAGGGCGGCGCCGGAGCTGGCGCTGCACCACTGCGATGGCGCCCAACCGCAACGGGCCGCCGCCCTGGCCCGCCGCTGCGACGCCGCCGTGGTGGTGGTGGGGCTGGACTGGCGGCTCGAAGGGGAGCACATCCATCCGGGGGACATCGCCCCGATCCTGGAGCTGATCCCCCCTCCGGACTGGCTGCTGAAGCTGGTGGGGCCGCGGCGCTTGCGGCCCCGCTGGCGGCCCGTGGCCCGGGCGATTGCCTGGATCACCAGCCATGGCTCCGCCCGCCAGGGCGGTGACTTCGCCGCCGGGGATCGCACCAACCTCAACCTGCCACCAGAGCAGGTGGCCCTGATCCAACAGGTGGCCGCCGCCAACCCCCGCACGGTGGTGGTGCTGATGGGCGGCGGGGCGATCCTCACCCAGGACTGGCAGGGGTTGGTGCCGGGGCTGCTGCTGCTCTGGTATCCGGGGCAGGAAGGGGGGGCGGCCCTGGCCGATGTGCTGCTGGGGGTGGTGTCGCCCAGCGGACGGCTGCCCTTCGCCCTGCCCAGCCAGGCCGAGCACCTGCCTCCGTTCGAACCGCGGGCCCGCCGGGTGACCTACGACCTCTGGCACGGCTACCGCCGGCTGCAGCGGGATCGGCGTCCGGCGGCCTTCCCCTTCGGCTACGGGCTCTCCTACAGCGCCGTAGACATCTCCGCCCCCACGCTGATCCAGGCCCCCACCGCGGCGGACCCCGGCCTGGCGGTACAGCTGAGCGTGCAGGTGCACAACAGCGGCACCATGGCCACGGCCACGGTGATCCAGCTCTACCTGGAGCCGCCGGGGCTGGCGGTGGAGCGTCCCGCCCGCACCCTGGTGGCCTTCCGGCGGGTGCAGCTGGCGGCGGCAGAACAGCGCCGGATCAGCCTGGAGGTGCCCCTGCGCCACCTGGCCTTCTTTGACCCTGAGCAGGATGGCTTCCGGCTGGAGGCGGGCCACCATCGCCTGGTGGTGGCCCACCACAGCGAGGACCCGGGCCTGGCCTGCACGCTGGAGCTGCAGGGGGGGTGGCTGGGCCCCTGAGCCGAGCCTGCTGCCAACCGAGCAGCCGCTGCAGCCGCAACCGGTTGTAGCGCTGCAGCAGCAGGCAGGGCAGGTTGAACAGGGTGGCGAACGCCAGGTTCAGCCCCACACCCGCCGGAGGCAGCCACAGGGCGGTGAGCAGCCCGGCCGGCCAGAGGGCCCAGTGCACCAATTCAGCGCGGCGGGTTTCCACCAACAGCCGCTGCAGGGCCTGGGGGTCACGGCGGGCCAGGCTGGCCTTACGGATTCCCCCCGGCAGGGCAGAGCCGGCATCCGGAATCCAACCTTTCCAGCGGCGAATCCGCCAGCGGCGCTCATAGGGCTCCAGGGGGGATCGGCCGCCGCGCTCCAGCGGCTGGGGCGGCGGTGCGGCCAGCCAGGCCGGGGGCAGCTGATTGGCCAGCGCTCCCACCAGCAGCGACCAGCCGACCCACAGACCCGCCGAACTCCACAGCGGCATCAGGGCGGAGCCGAGGGCCATCAGCGGGTGCTCACGCGGCGACCCTTCCACTGCACCTGGCCCCGCTCGAGGTTGAGGATCGCCAGCAGGAACACCACCAGGAAGAACAGCACCGGCACCGGAAACACCAGGGCGATCCAGCCGAAGCGCCCCACCCTCCGGGTGAGCCAGGCCAACTGCAGGGCGTAGGCGCCGTAGATCAACCCATTCACCGCCAAGGAGCGATCCCCCAGCAGCGGCCAGCCCAGCAGGGCCGCCGGCCCACACCAGGCGGCCCAGAACAGGCCGGACAGCCACAGCACCACCGCCAGCATCCAGGGCCAGTGCACTTCCGCGGCGGCGGTGGCGAAGTTCTTGTCGAAACCCACCACCAGATCGCGCAGGCCGCCGGGATACATGCGGTAGGCGATCTGGCCGTCGCCGATGTAGGCGCTCACCGGCAGACCGACCCGCTCATAGCAGTGGGCGAGAAACCAGTCCTCCACCACCTTGTCGGCCACGGCGGCGTGGCCGCCACTGCGCAGGTAGTCGTCGCGGCTGGTGGCCATCGCCGGACCGAAGGCCACCCCGCAGCGCGGGCCCAGTGGCACCGCCAGCAGGCCCACCAGGTTGAACAGCAGCGACAGCTGTTCATAGGGGCGCTCCGTGCGGTGGTACGGCTGCACGGACACCAGACCGCCGAGGCGCTGCTGCTCCGCCACCAGATGGCTGAGCAGCTCGGGCTCGGGCTCGGTATCGGCATCGAGAAACACCAGCACCTCGCCGGCACTGGCCCTCACGCCGTGGTGCAGCGCCCAGGTCTTGCCGCACCAGCCCACCGCCAGGGGGGGCGGCTGGATCAACCGGATCGGCAACGTGGTGGCGGCCGCCCGGGCGATGGCGGCGGTGTCATCGCTGGAGTGGTCATCGATCACGATCACCTCCAACGGCTGCAGGGCCTGGCGGCGCAGGGCCGCCAGCAGATGGGGGAGGGTGGCCTGCTCGTTGCGGGCGGGGATCAGCACGGACACCGCCGGCCGCCGGCGCAGCGGCGTGCGCGGCAACGGGCTGAGGTGCAGTGCCAGCAGCCAGCCCAGCAGCCAGCGCACCAGCAAGGAAACTGCGAGCCAACCCATGGGAGCGCCTGGCCGCCGGTGCCAAACCCTATGCAGCGCAGGCCGACCGCCAGTGGCGGCGCATCAGCCGCGCAGCAGTTCCCTGGCAAGGGGCCGCAGGGCCGCCGGATCCCGCAGCAGCTGGGGGTGGGTGGCCACCGGCAGCATCGTGCGCGCCCCCACCGGCAGCACG
>Ga0214917_10004780_pt1 | contig 14850 bp, 16 predicted proteins | sample LL_1208_BB_MetaG_FD_177983 | JGI IMG/M metagenome (GOLD analysis project Ga0214917, IMG submission 177983) | Freshwater microbial communities from Lake Lanier, Atlanta, Georgia, United States - LL_1208_BB | ecosystem: Environmental > Aquatic > Freshwater > Lake | place: USA: Georgia | collected... | reverse complement strand
TGGGCATTGAAAGATCTTTCCAATAAATAGTGATGATAAGAATATAAAACGATTTCGGTATGGTTTTACCGGGTTGTTACGACAACGAAAAAGATAATAATCGCTGACAAAAGGCATCGATGATGGCCTCTGATTGGAGGGTGTTGACACGCGCGTAACTCTCGTGTTCCGGAGATGACGATGTGAAAAAAAACACACCGCTCTTGACTTCGATCCCGAGACCCTCCAAGATCGTTGTCGGATTTTTACCAGGCACGTAGAGCCACAGAAACCCACCCGTGTCATAAGGGGCAATCACCACATTCGAGGAACCAAAAAAGAGACGGATCGCGTGTGCCACCTTTTCTTTATTTCTCTGGAGTATCCGGGTTGTCGTCTTCAGGTAGGATGACAGGTGCTGTTGCAACACGTCCAGGACGTTCGCCAAGGTATTCATGGTTCCTAAAGAAAACCCAAGTGTGGTTGAATTGATCCCGTTCCGGAAAGATTCGACGGGTATCGTGGAAGAAAAGACCTTGCTGTACGAGACACGCAGGGACGCCGTCGCGATCTTGCTGAACGAGAACCCAAACACCACACAATCCAACTTTCTTGACAGGATCGCGTCCAGGGGTGGTACCGGGTGGATGTTGGTATACTGAGGAGACCCGTAACTCAGATCATAATAGACAGCGTCCGCGGACGGGGGAATGTCTGTCACCTGGTTGTAGATATGGCCGTCCGGGTTATTCGGAGAACAACAATAAAACAAAAGGTATTCATCGCTGTCCTTTGATCCGATGTAAGAAACGTTTGGGAAGGACTCATAAGGAACCCCAAGGAGCCGACAAATCCCTTCTAACTCAAAATACGTCGGAGCCACACTCACCACCCGTAATTGTTTGCCTTCCTGAGAGGCACGTGTCCGTAGGGTATAGACCGTCGAGACAACGGATTGAGTGTTGCCCTGGGAATAGAATTCATATCCTCTTGAAGGAGAAACAATGTCTCCGTACCCGATCGACTCCAGGAATGATCGGCATCGTTCCAAAACGTATCCAGGTTCCCAACCACTCAATGTATACGTCGAGACATGGTTCTGTTGAGAGAAAAAATCAAACCCCTTCCGTACGGGAAACCATTTCTCCAATACCTGGTTGAGGTATATCGGATTTCCGATAGAGACGTTGATCCTTGTCGTGTCGTAAAAGCTTTTCATGACCTCTGACACCCTCATACGCCCAATGACGTCTCCACCACATCCCGGTTGTCCTTGCAAGGGTGGGATTCTCATGCTTTTTCTTTTTCCAAAAAAAAAGAAAAGAAGGTATGTAAATAGTCGTCATGTCTTTAAATGCTTTTTTCTTTTTTTTTGCATATTGAAAATGGATTTAAACGAGAGAGGAGAAAAAAAAGAAAGGGTGTTATCATGACCAGAAAAGATGATGAATCACATAGTATGACTCGTGAGGATCGATTCCTGCGTTTTTTACGTGATTCGATTCCTCCGGATAATAAAAAATGGGTGTATTCTGTCGATCTTTTCCAATCCTCTTATAAAATCGAGAACACGACGATACACACCGCGACATTGACTGGAAAAGGTCAGGACATTTGTGCAACGGTGCGATTGACAGTCGGACGGAGTAAACACACCCAGATCATTGAAGAAAAATTCACGAGTCTTGAAGACGCCTTGTCGTTTCTTTTTGAATTACCAGCAAAAGCCCGTGTTTGCCGGGAATGTGGTCGCATCCCTTATGAAACGCCTGTAGATCAAGATATTTGCGGTGGTTGTGTGTTCTTGTCCGTGTATGCCGAACGACAAGGCATTCATCAGACGTGTACCATCTGTTCGGAACCCGCCTACCGTCTCTGTCTGCCCTGTGGACATGTATTTCATACTGTTTGTATCCTCAACCTGACAACTCCCCGATGTCCGAATTGTCGTCAGAACTTTTCCGAAGAACTCGTTGATTATCTGTTTGGGAATGAAGAGGAGGAGGATGACACGGAAGGAGATGACGAGAATGCGAATCTCATCTTTATAGAAACGTCCTCATCGTAACGAAGGTGGCGAAGGAGAAGGAGAAGGATGATGATCATGGATACTCCCATCGCACGCGCGACGGACGAATTTATATCCGCAAACACGGTAAAGATCCGGGTTGTATGCGTTGTGTGCATTAAAATATCCTGATTCAGGATGAGGGACGGCATGAGTCAATGCCTTGTAGCCCATGTCCGGTGTCAAAGGAACGATCTGAGTGTACATGCTCGGGACACCCGCCGGTGTCCAATCCGGTCCTGTCTGTCGCAGACGCGCGTAGGTCATGTTTTTTATCTTATACAGACAAAAAACCTCGATGTTTTTTTAGAAAAATGTTAATTTACATAAAAAATGGATCCACAACTTTCTTGTTTTTTGGACACGACCCAATTTCAAACCGCGCCTTTTATAAGGATCTATCGGGATAGGATCGTCCCTAATCCGGTCAGGGCGCGTGTAACCTTGTCGAATGGTCAGAAGATACAACCTTTTACATTAGAGTTTTTTTGGTGTACCGGATCCTACGAAAAATTAATCAATGATAATACAGGTTTAGGAAGGGATCAGTATGCTTATTATTATGTTTATTTCCCAAAGATCCCTATCCCGGAAGGAGTCCGACCACTTTCCATCGAATGTTTCAATGTATCCTATATCAATTATATAAGTTTTAGTGCGAATCAACAGGATCTATATAGAACCGGAAAAGATGCGGATTGGTTCCTTTATTATGAATCATTGGATCGGAAAATACCGGTCCCGAACCCGTTTCACCTCGGGAATCCGAGTACAGGAGCATACCCGTACATCCCTTCTTTGATCAAAACATGTCCTTCTATCGAATGGCAAGGAATGAATACCCGAAAGTACCAAGTCCCGTTCATTCAAGATTCTCCCCAGTTCTTGACGGTCTACCGCCCGGATCAGAAAACCAGTCAGATTATTGGAGGAGAATCCGCCCTGGTCAACCAATGTTCGGACACGTACATGTATTGTATCGCATCGAATCAACCCGTATCAGGCATCGGTAAGTGTCCATCCGCTATTTATGCTTTTGGATATATCAAACTAAAAATGCCTTTTGTTTATCAACCAAAAACACAACCCATACTACAGGACGTTGATTGTCTCTATTATGATCTTTCGTTTTCACAATGCACGTTAAGAGTAGAACCCTCGGCCCAGTTCTGGTCTATCAATGCCCAATCGCTCATCAAATATGTAGATCACGAAGGATACGCGTATGTGTTCTGGGCTCCGATTCAATATTTCAAGGACATTTATGGTAAACGTTCCAAACAGATCCTAAGGATCAGTAAGGATATTCAAGGGTTCTTAATGCCCACACCAACGTATTCCATCATTTGGAGGATAAGAGGTCCAAACCCAAAATGGAAAGGAAATCCGATGCACGCGACGTGTTATCCTTCTTTTATGGAGAATCAAGGGATCAAGAACGACCTGGTTTTTGATGGGATGAATTATTGTCCCGTTGTTTATGGTATGTACGCAACCTCTCTTTGCGACTTTAAAAAGCAACTCAAAAAACTCTTTGTACCATCATCAAAAGGTATGTAAAAGACTTGTTTTTTTATTAAATGCATTTATCTCTCAATTTCCATCAGATGGCAAAAAGTCCAATAAAGACGTGTCCTACAATCTGACATTCCGGGTGAGTACAACAGACCTCGACACCCTCAAAAATCTCTGTGAATCTCATGACACCACAGCCACAGATCTCACATGCTCCGACAGGACTCTGGTGTTCTATCAGCCATCTACCCTCGGTCTTGAGATTCTCGTGTACCTCCTCCTGACCGTATCGGAAAGCCTCGAGATACATGAAATAATTCTCTATATGGAGACGATGGAGGATCACCGTCTCCATGGCTTGAACACGTCTCTGACGCGCGTTTTCCTTCTTCACCCGAATCTCCTCTCTTGTCCAGTGATCCCATACGATGGTAAGCGCTTCCATCTGCAAATCCAATCAAGCGGCCGCGGCGACGACAGATTCAGGTGGATGCAAGGCTTCGGCTTCGGCTTCGTGAGGAGAAAACACGGAGAGGAGGACAATCGCAAAAATCTCCACAAGGAGGCAACCGAAGAATACCCCTATAGACTCCATATTCTTATGGATAAAAATACACTTGTTGGTTCAGTTTTTATCGTTCCCACCCGGGGACATGACCAAAGAGCTTGAAATATCTTCCAGAGATACTAATGAAGACGTCCATCCATTTCCAGATGATGTCTCGATCATTATCATCCAATTGATTCGATAACCATAGATCTTTGAAATGATTGATCTTGTCCTTGGCAAGACTCGTTCCCGTATACAGGATCGTATTATGAAGAAAAAACAATTCATCTCGTTGTTTGACCTGTTCTTTCAGAGGAAGAAGATCACGGATGAACCGACCGATGACATCCGCCACCGGGATCTGGTCTTTGATGAAAATACGGATCAGTACAAAATCACCCTCGTGAGGAAATTGTTCGATCAATTCATCCAAAAACACCACGAGCTGATGACGGAATTCCTGCATGAGTTGAAGTTTTTTATCCTCCAAAGACGACATAAATACAAATTCCGGCCTTTTCTTGAGTTACCCTTTCTGTTTTTAAATCAATTTTATTCAGACCGTATCGAGAGGGATGTCTGAAAACGATTCATCTTTCTCTTCCTTTTGTACAAATGGTGGTGGTTGTTCTTGTGGTCGTTCATGTCCTTGTTGTCTTTTTTCTCGATCCAACGAGAAAAAAACGAGAGACACGACCACGACAGATACACATACAGAAATTTCCCAGGCAAACTCTGCAAGAGGGAGGGAGGGACACCTGTATACCAACCCGTGGAGGATTCGTCCCATGCGTCTTGCGGGATTCAATCCATCCATATACTCATTGTTGATCGAAAAAAGGATAGTGGCGGCCTGTCCGATAAGCATCGGGGATAACGTCTCTGGGAGATCAAACGATAGGATCGACGCGACTAAAAAGAGGAAATAGGAGAGCAAGGGGATGGTGTCATTTCCTTGATTTTCCGTGTACGGACATCCGGTATACACCAATCCTCCGAGGAGGCCTCCTATGATTTGTGCCCCGATATAATTCTTCCACCATAAGACAGGAGATTGACCCGACAGATGACGGACAATAGTGATGACAGGGTGTAGATGACCCTCTGAATAAAGACGAGTAAAATAGAGGAGGAGTCCAAGCAGAAGACCATTGAGGAGCGATCCACCTATCTTTGTATCTGCGATACTTCCCAAGACCGTGTACAAAAAGACTCCAATGGCTTCGGCGAGAATGGCTTTCCCTGACCTGATCAGAGAAGAAGATCGTTCTTTGGATGGTTTGAGATTCATTTGAGTGTGTGTATTTATCCATTGTCCAAGAATAATTATTTTTCTGTATGAGGATTAAAAAAAAATGTCGTTTTCTTTCTTTTACAAATGGAGAGTATGGTGGGAGAAACATGGTTGGGGGATCATTCTGTTCTCGAGTCTCTTGATCCTTTTTTTCCTCTGGTTTTTTTACTCTCGACACCGTCCAAATGGAACATCCTCTGCCTCCTGGGATGAGATATTTTCTCGATTCACCACACCATCACCATTACCAGAAAGAAGGACCTACGTTCCTCCTCCCGTCTCCTCATTCTCGCCCACATCTTCGTCTTCGATCATGATGAGTAAAGGAGAAAGGGCTTGCAAAGAATTCCTTGAATTCGCCCTTCAGAAACCTTTTCATAAAAGACGACCATCCTTTCTCCTCAATCCCGTGACGGGACGTCCTCTGGAACTCGATCTCTATAATGAAGACCTCCGACTCGCCGTAGAATACAACGGTTCTCAACATTACGAATTCAATCAGAAGATGCATCCGTCTCGTGATAGTTTTCATAATCAGAAATACCGGGATCTCATCAAGAAACAATTGTGTGAGAGACACGGCATTCATCTCATTATTGTTCCTTATACGGTTCCTATCGAAAAGATCCCCGAGTTCCTCTTCCAATCCTTACGAACCTCGGGATATTTACACAAGTGAAGATTGAACATTGAACACGATTTTTTTCATAGATAGATATACCGTAAACACCAAAAATGAATGTATACATGCACGATCCTATTTCTTGCGAAAGACAAATCATCCCTTTCAATGCCTTCGCAAGAGTCCAAAACTCATTTTATTCCTACTTCTTTTTCTTCTAAAGGTATTTAAAGGAATGATACGTCTTTAAATACTTTTAGAAGAAACCATCGAAAAGAGAAATGATTTTTGGATTTTTACGGTAATAGATACATTTTTATTTTATTATGAATATTTTGTGCAAACTGCAGAACCAGAACCTTCTGTGTTGATAAAAGGCACAGTATCTCCTTTTGGACAGCATATTTTCAATTCGTTACCAGTAGAACTAACTCCATTCGCACAATATTGACATTCATCACAATTTGTATTATTAGTGCATTCTTTATGTCTCGCTTTTTTTAATTGGACCGATAATATAATTACTGCAATAAATAATCCAAGAATAATCGATACATTTAATATTAATGATATGATCTCTAACTGTCGTTTTCGAAAAAGTACTCGGTGATGTTGTTGTTGCATTATGTTTTTTTTTAATGATATAAAAAAAAATTTGTTTGTTCCAAATTAAATTTGCACGCCCTGGAAAGAAAATCAAGTTCTAAAGAGGAATTTCTTTAGAACTTGATTTTTAGGCTATCATAAGATCGGATGGCCTCTTTTTTTCGATCTTTCCATCATGTGTAAATTTGTAATGGCAACACAACAACAACACCATCTATGGGGGTCGAACCCATGACATTGTGGTTAAAAGCCACACGCTCTACCAACTGAGCTAAGATGGTTTTTCCCATACCGAGGATCGAACTCGGTTCTCAGGCTTGAAAGGCCTGCCTGCATCCTAACCACGTAGACCATATGGGAAATAGTATGTCGGAATCTAGTTCTCCAACTCACTATTTGGAAAATGACAGGTGTGGGACTCGAACCCACGCTCCGAAGAAATCGAGCTTAAGTCGATCGCCTTAACCAACTCGGCCAACCTGTCTCTCTTGTGGTCGCGTCGCGCCCTCCTCCTGACTCGGAGAAGAGGACTGACAGCGGTGGGATTCGAACCCACGAAGCCGAAACAGTAGAACTTGAGTCTACCCCCTTTGACCACTTGGGTACGCTGTCTATGTCATCTATATTCTTTATCATTTTGTTTTCTTAAATCAATTTTTATAGAAAACGAATGAATCCCCAAAAAAAAAAATGTGTGTCGCCTGAAATACAAAAGGGGTATATGCTCCATTTTAAAACTCTTGACTGGTCTAAACAGACAGTAATCAATAGTTAAAAATTCTTTTTGGAGGAAAACATGTGGTGGTTTTATGTCGCCTCATCACTCGTTTTGGCTTATGTGCTTTCGTCTCCAGCAGAGGCCTTGTGGATGTTGTATCAGTACCATTACAAGAAAGAAAAAGATGTGTGGAAAAGTCTGATCAAGACCGGTCGTGTCCTATCTTGGGTGGCGTATGTGTTTTTGTACCAGAAACTCACGAAAAACATCGTTGCTGTGGGTAAAAACGAGTATGATGTTCATTATGTCCTGGGTGTCCAGGAATACCGGGTGCGTGTCGCGACCACCAAAGGTCCCGGGACACACGATCGGGTGCTTCAAGTCATTGATCAACGAAACGATGATGTCACTCTTGATGTACGTCCTTATCTCGGTCCACGTGAAGATTTTCATGGGATCACCACCCTCCGACCCTGTGACCTCAAATTCGAGGAACTTACCTTTAATCTGGCCAACGGTGAAATCAAGACCTTCCAAGCCCAGGATCCTATTCTTCTCTGGAATTAATAATGATTTAAAGATTGTCATATCCTGACTATGACGGGATCATCGTCTCGTCTCGTCTCGTTCGTTGTGCGTTGACAAAAGGATATTTACACCGTCGGACATTGAAAACGTCCACTATTTTTGGGAAATAAAATGATCTAAAAAGAAAACGATTCCTATAAAATGAGTGCGAGTGTATTCTATGCCCTTGTACATGGTTCAGAATGGGAGGATATAGAGTATTTTGTGGCAGAGGGACACGCGTTGGAGAGGCTCCGAACATTATCTTGGAACTATTCAGTCTTTGTTCTCAAGTACGGGTGTGATGATGGTTGTATCTTCAAGAAGGAAGGTGTCTACCGTCTGAATGCTACGAAGGAGATTGTTTATGACGGAGTATGACGGAGTATGACGGAGAACCGATCATGCTTTCTCGTCTCTCGTGAGGTAAAGAAAAAAGGTCGTGTGGTGTAATGGCTAGCACTGAGGACTTTGAATCCTCCAATCTCGGTTCGATTCCGAGCATGACCATCTCTAAAAAACCATTGGTATAAATAAAGGATGAGATTGTGGAACAATGCGGTATGGTAAAAAAAAAAAACAAATGGCAACGACAGTTCCTAACGCTTTTTTTTATGGGGCCTATCGTTAGCGCTACTTTTTAAAGTACCCACCAATCTCAATCTGTCCGTCCGATCTTGTGATCACATAACGAGGGGGTGTATTCCATGATGTCTCTACAAAATTGCGAATCGTATAGCCACGATCAAGGTGCATTAATGTTCCAATCATGTTCCATCCTCCCATTTGGTCGATAACCGTGTCCATTTTGGCTCGATAGGTCCCATCAAAAGAAAAGATGAGCGCCTGGATCTCGAGGGGAAGGTGGAACATCCTCTCTTTGGATAACCTGTGGATGAACAAAAGAATGTCAAACAGACATCTCACAACAATAAATCCGGGTCACACACTGTACACTTGAAAACTAACCCTATGGTTAGTTTTGGTTGTTTAGGGGCTGTATGTGATCTAAAAAAAATAAATGAATACATCAATTTTTACGTCCATCGCTCCCTGAGGCTTTCCCTCGTTTATCTGCATTCGAGACAAGAAGACTATACGGAAGACGAACGGTTGATGGGGAGCAACAGATAAAAAAGACTCTTTGTTTTTTGATACACGGCAAATAGAGGACGAATCTCTGGATCCCCTCGTTGTTCCCAAGTCGTGGTTTTACGTAGCCAATACGTCAACATCTCTTGTTGAGTCCGTTGAGACCGGAATTTATGATACACCCGGACACGATCCAGGACCTCTTGTCGGGTTGTGCATACCAAAAGAAGATAAGGGTAAGGTTCTGGGGTTTCCGTGGGTGAGTAATAATACGAATCTTCTTTTACCTCCAATCGATCCAGGGGAGTGGAAAGATAAGGTGTCCGCATCGAACCGATGGTATCTTGGAATACGGGAGAGGTCTGGATGATGGCATCTTCTTGAGGATGTTGAAAATCACTCGAGATCTGGTAAAAAGAAGGGAGTTCACGGAATTCATACATCGATTCCAATTCTTTGGAGGAACGTGTCATGAACCATATTAAAAAATATCGGACACGATCCCGTGTCGTGGAGGGCAAACGCAATTTGAGGATACCCTCTGATTTGAGGAAGAGAGAGGTCTTGTTTTTTGCCACGAGAGGTGATACATCGTCAGGCTCTCTGAAATCTTTCCGAAACGCGAGACGGACAGACATGAAAAGATTCACCACCTCTGGGATCGTCATGGTTTTCGTTTCCTCTGGAGTGTCCCGGAGAAATCTGGAAAAGAGGATCAGCATATAATCCTGCAACACATTGGTGAATCGCTTTGTCCGATTCCATTCCTCGTACCGAGACGAGGGATCTTGATCTTCTGATGTCAAAAACCCAATCAATTCGTCTGGTGCGTATTTGGTTGTCGAGGTGGTGGAATCCGTAGGATGGTAAAGCAGGATCCCATGGTGTTTAAGATAGAACATGCCGACATGTCGGTAGACTTTGGTTTTTTGAATCTTATCCTGGAGAAAATCAACGAGATCACGGACGACACTTTCTTTGGGGAGAGGATCCGGTAGAGAACGCTTTTCTTCAAGAGCCAATGGTGCAACCGCCATGGAGAGGAGGAGCGGTATCATGGCTTCCGTCAGAAAAAGGAGTCGGGTCTGTCCCAATGGATCGATCCATTGAGCCTCTGCCAATTGTTGGATCACGATGGGGGGTTTGCCATCACCATTCGTATGATCCCCAAGGAACGAAAGATAAGACAGATGCAAGAGTTCTCGCATGGCGGCACGTGACGGTTCCGGGAGTTCCATCACACCACGCGCGTCAGGAGACGACCATCCGATGAGTTCTACCGCGGGTTCTTCTTCCAGATGAAAGGTCGCATTGCTGGAACTCCCATAATGTTGGTACAAGAGCACAAAAGGACGGGAATCGTCCGTTCGCCATGCTGGTGTCTGGACAAAACGGGGGGTCCCGACACGAATGTCTTTTCTCGAACGATCCCTGCACCACCACACGATATTCACATGATAGAATTCTTCGAGAAGACGATAATAACGATGCAGGGAAAGATAGACGGAGGAATCACGGACACGCCGACGGATTTCGTCGATCCCGACATCATAATTCTCTTGACGGGCGACTTGTGGGAAAGGGTACTCGGCCAGACGTATTCGGAGTTCTGTCGCGTCACGGAGTTCAGAACGACCATTGAGGACACAATCACGGTATTCCAGACACGCGAGTGCGGGTTCTTTTTTCCAATGGAACGGCATCCCGATACGAAACACATCCGTGGAAGTCGGAATCAGAGCATACAGAGTCGTTGAAAGAGATTCAGGGAGATCTCCCAACTGCCCCGGATTTTCCATAATTTTTTCGGTACGGAGACGATATAGATTTTTGGGAAGATACACCACGCTATTGTCTGTTGCTGTCGTTATTGCTGTCACTACTGGTGTTTCCGTGGATGTTTCCCGGAGCAATTCATCCAATGCCTTTTTATTGTGTTTCTGATGATCTTCTTTGAAACAACACGGAGCGATCCCAAAAGGATGGTTTTCCATACGTTTCAATCGGATGAATCCTGGATACGGGTACGCCATCCCATCTTTTTCCGCGGGAGTGGTCGGACAGGTATAGATACGAGTCTCAAATCCTTTGTTGTTTTCAGGCAGTGGAAAACGAAGAATTCTTGATTCCGGTAGTTCCGAGGCCTCTTCTTCCGAGATCGGAAAAGGTTTGGGGTGTTGACAGTGTCTCGCATAGATATTGGAAGGAAAAATACGAGGCTCCAACGCCGTGAGCCCGCTTTTCGGTTTTTTACTCTCATTGGGTTTCTTCTTTTTGGTCGTTGTCGTTGTTTCGACAACCTCTTTGGTTATCGTCTCTGGAACCGGTACATCTATGGGTTCATAACCCGGAACCCGGCGTCGGAAAAGAGTCGATTGATCCTCATACGCCTCATTGTATAATTGGACGAGTTTCGAAAAGATCTCCGTAAAACGATCCAGAGTGTCTTCATCACGGGATCTGGTGATCCGCACACGGATCCGATAATCACCCGCTTCGGGTTGGATGGGTGCCACAATCGCGGTGGCGTCTCCGTATCGAGACGCTCCTCGACCCCAATTTCCTACCACGACATCCGTTTGAGTCAGACTCGGAAGGGGAGAGAAAAAGTAGAGAAAAAGGCTATTATTCTGACGGGAAATCTTGTCGCTATCATTCACGGAAACGAATTTGGAAAACACAGGGATGTTCATACATAGATTCGCAAATAACGCGGGTTGGATGGCCGCCCAACGTGATGTTTTATAAATCGGTGGATTCTGGATATCATATTCCACAAAAATCCCCGCGGATGTACTCTCTACACCCCTTTCCGGTTCTTCAAGACTCAAATAATCCAATACCTCCTTCTCGGAACCAAAGATCGATTCTTCTTCTAACAGAACCTGGATCTTCAATCCATCTCGAGTATTGGTAGCATACAATAACAGTCTTCCGGATGCATCATAAAGACGCAAAGAATAAAACTCCAACACCGTTTCACTCTCCTCTTCTTTCGGAGATCCCTCCTCGTGAAGACGACCGGGAAGAGATTTGTAAAAATGTTTGTAGCGTGCCAGAGGGAGATCCGGATGCAATCGGAGGCGATCAAACAATATACCGGTACTGATCTCGGTGGTTGGATAAGGGAAAGAGACAACTCTTCCCAGTATTTTGCGGGGAAGGGTTGGGACGGACGATGTGGACTCCAATTCCTCTGCCAATCGCAGGGCTTCTCGATTCCGACGTTGAATGGAGTCTCCCGTCTCGAGAAATTCACGTCGGAATCGTTTATACCAATCCGTATCGAATCCACGGAGAAATAATGCCCGATTGTGCAGTAAACCATCCTTGTCTCGCAGACGTGTATGAAAACGATCAAACAGGTCTTTGTTTTGTTGGAGTAATGTGCGCAGAGAAAGAAGGGTCGATTCGACATGACGATTCTGATTCCGTTCATAGACCTCATAAAACACAAACCATTCCAAATATTCACCGAGACTCAGATACTCACGTACAAACGACACAAAAGGATCCGGTAGATCCTCAATGGTCTTGATGTTTTGGAATACATGAAACAGATCCAAGAAACGGATCGATTCCGGTGATGCCAGATATTGAATGACGGAAAACCCTTTCAATGGTGCAAAAATCCAAGAAGGATGATTGCCCTCCGATCGGATACGATTCCACACGTCTTCTTCATTATCTGTCAGATAAATAAGAATCTTTCCTTGATCTCGGTCTTTCGGTAAAAACCGACAGGGTACTCGTTTCATATTTATTTTTTTCTTGAATCCGAATGAATGTTTTATAACATGGCAAAAAAAAATTCCTTTGTGTTTTTAGGAAAATGTACTCTATCTATCCATCGTAAAGGCATTCTATATCTCTTTAAATACCTTTCTTTAGGATCGTTTGAAAATATATTTTTGTTTTTGTAAAAGGAAAAACATGTGGTGGTGGATCTTGTCTTCTTTGTCGGCCTTCCAGGTCGTGTTTTATACGGGATCTCATATTTCTCCAAAAGCGTACGAGCCGGTGTTGTCCCGAATACGGGAACAGAATATAACCACACGAGTTCTTTCTTATTCTCCATGGAGAAGGAATCGTTTCTCTGAGGATACCTATCTCGTGGGACATTCCTTCGGAGGATATTGTGCACTATTGGATACCCTCCAGGATCCGAGTCGGATCCGAGGTGTGGTTCTTTGGAACAGTCATTTTAATACCCGTGGAAAGGCATGGTACCCGCGTGTTGTACAAGAAAATATCAAAGCACCCGTCTTATCATTATATGGAGAACAAGATGAGCGTCTACCTCTTCGTGTCGCCTTGGATGATTTCTGGTATCATCAAGAATCATCTGATCAGCACTATCCACGACTCTTTACGGTCTACCCGGGATATTCTCATTTTTCAGGAATCAGAGATGACACAAACAACGAAACCATTTCTAAGATCGCTTCGGATCTGGTTTCTTTTGTCAAGGGTTCTCGGATCCAGGATTCAGAAACCATGGCACGATACGGAGTACGATCCTTGCGTGGATCCTTTTTACCCGCTGGTAAACAATACGGATCCTCCACAGATCTGTTTGATGCGTTATTACGGGTTGTGATTCCTCGTCATTGTTGGGATCGTTTCCATCATTATCTTTTTCTCGGGAGCCAACCGTCCAGGTATCACACCCCGATCTATCATGATGGTGACGTCCTCCGGATCAAGGCGTCTCACACAAACGTTAACCGACAGATCCTGGAACAATCCTATCGGGATCTTTTTTATGAAGAAAAACCCGATCTCCGTTTTGAATATACCCGTCTCCCACCAGATCTTATCGGTTTCATGAGATGGCTGTTGTGTCGTCCCGGGATCCAGAAAAAGAACCAATCTTGTATCATCGAGGTCATGGAATGGGATCTTCCAGGAAATCGCACGTATTATAGTCTCGCAGATCCTCATCGATATGTAGAATCCATAGTATCATCTCCATAGTCTCCAAGATGGATTATTCTTTTTTCCGGAAAACGAGAACAAGGACAAGGATGAGAAGGATGAGGAGACAAAAAAGACTGAGCCATACCCACCATGGTATACCATAATACCATGGACGTATGGTATTTTTATATTTATTTGTAGCAGTAGGACCACGTTGTCGAGAGATGGCTAGACCAACACCGACACCTTTACGGAGACAGATGCGTCTGGATCCAAAATCAGAATACCCTTGGGGTAAGAGTGGCTTGTCCCCGCAATACAATTTTTGTCCTTGTTGTTGTCTCTGAATGGCTGTAAAAAAAGATGCGTCATCATTCTGATCTGCTGACATTTGTATATTTTTTTTTTCTTTTTTGAAATGAAAAAGAAAAAAATAACACAATGAATTATCAAGACGGCAAAAAATCCTCATCTCTATCCTCCAATTCCTATAAAGGATATCCTCTGCCCAGAGCCTTACAAAAACCGACCACAACCACACCATTATCCGCAGTAGCACTACCACCATCCTCCGTCTCGTCTTGTACTACTTGTTCTTCCTCTTCCACCAAAAAACAGGTCCCATGTTTTTTACGATCGTATTATGATCATTGATGTGTAAAAAGATATTTCAAGGATTGAAATATCTTTATTCTCAAAAAACTACACTCAGAACTGCATCATCTGAGCATGCTTGAAGGGGGGAATCCATTTTCCACGCAGTTGCATCTTGGCATCCATAAGATCATCGATCTTGGCAGAGGCACGTGCCTTCGCCTTATCACAAATGCTCTTAGCGGACGCCTTGGTTTTCTTGATGGCATCATTGATTTTTTTTAGCGCATTCTTTTTCTTCTCGGATTCACGTTTGCGTTTCTCG
>Ga0214917_10004779_pt1 | contig 14854 bp, 15 predicted proteins | sample LL_1208_BB_MetaG_FD_177983 | JGI IMG/M metagenome (GOLD analysis project Ga0214917, IMG submission 177983) | Freshwater microbial communities from Lake Lanier, Atlanta, Georgia, United States - LL_1208_BB | ecosystem: Environmental > Aquatic > Freshwater > Lake | place: USA: Georgia | collected... | reverse complement strand
CCGCTGCGACCGCGGAGGCGGACGATGCGCGTCGTGCGGCGGCGATCGATGAAGCCGTGAGCAGGCTCACGCGGATGGGAGCCCTCGACGAGTCTGCCACCGCGGCCCTGGTCGCCACCCTGCAGAGCACCCAGCAGGAGGATTGGCCCGTCGTGATCGCCGAATTCGCCGCGGCGCTCGGCACCGCGGCGTCGAGCCAGGCCACCCGTGACGACGGCGAGACGACACGATCCATCGGCGACTCGGCACGTGGATCCGTGCGAAGCGAGGCGCAGGATGCGGATGTCGGTGTCTCGGCGCTGCCGCATGTGGTCGCCAAGGCCGATCTGACGCCACCGGAAGCCACGTCCGGCCCGATCCAGATCGACGCTCCCGCTCCCGAGGCGAACACGAGCGAACCGCCCTCTCCCCTTCTCGTCGCTGCGAACGGGCCTTCGCCACGTCACGACGAGGAGGCCCCCGAGAGCGGCATCCCGTCGGCCCCGGAAGACACCATCCGCGGCGTGAAGGAGCCGCCGGGTGACGGCGCGGGTCGAGATGCCGTCCTCCGGATCACCAACGCCTGCTTCGCCTCCCGGGTGCAGGCATGGGGGGTGGTGGACCGCTTCCCGCAGGACCGCTTTCGGGCGGGACGTGAGGTGATCGTCTACTTCGAACTGGGCAATCTCACGGCGCAGGCCACGCCGGCCGGCCACACCACCTGCATCGACACGGCACTCGAGCTGGTCGATGCCGATGGACGGACGATCCACGAGTGGAATTTCGAGCCGATCGCCGAAACCTGCGCCGGCCGTCGCCACGATTACTTCGCCCGCTACGTGGTGCGCCTGCCCGCCGACGCCTCGCCCGGTGAATACCGTCTGCAGGTGCGGGTCACCGACACGCTCGGCTCGACGAATGCCGAGGGGAATCTCCCGCTGCGGATTCTCGCCGCAGCCGGCTCGGACGCCGGCTGACACCCGCTGCGGTGCCGGCGAGGCCCGCACGCACGCGAACTGTCCGACCGCGGCACGACGCGGCAGACCCGGGCGTCGCGGGCCATCGGGCCCGTGCATCACGCGGCTCCCTACCCTCTTGCAGCAAGGGCCGGTGGATCCACACCACCCGGCGCCCACCGCGGGCGCGATTCCAGTGGAGGAGACGCCATGACGCTTACCGATACGGTGGAGTCGTTCGACATCGCGATCCCCGCCACCGCCCAGACCGGCGCGGTGATCACGCTCGAGGGGCGGCTCTGCCTGCCCGCACCTCCGACGGGGCTGGTGCTCTTCGCGCACGGCAGCGGCTCGAGCCGCCACAGTCCGCGCAACGCCTCCGTGGCGGCGGTGCTCCATGAGTCGTGGCTGGCCACGCTGCGTTTCGATCTGCTCACCGAGCAGGAGGCGACCGATCGGGTCAATGTCTTCGACATCGCGCTCCTCGCGGAGCGTCTGCTGGCCGCACTGAGACAGGTCGGGGTCTGGGAGCAGACGCGCCACCTGCCGGTCGGCCTGTTCGGGGCGAGCACGGGTGCCGCCGCGGCCCTCGTGGCCGCCGCGCTGGAGCCGCGCGTGCGGGCCGTCGTGTCGCGAGGCGGCCGCCCCGACCTCGCGGGCCGACGGCTGCGGGCGGTCCGTGCCCCCACGCTCCTCATCGTCGGGGGTCACGACGCCGAGGTGCTGGCGCTCAACGCGGCCGCGTTGCGGGAGCTCGAGTGCGAAAAACGCCTCGAGGTCGTGCCGGAGGCCACGCACCTCTTCGAGGAACCGGGAACGCTCGACGAGGTGGCGCGTCTGGCCGCCGAGTGGTTCGCCCGGCATCTGCATGAGTGACGCTCACGGCACCCACCGAGCATCGTTCACCGACCCCCTGGAGCGAGCCACCATGAACGACCGGATCTTCGTCGATCGGGAGGAGGCGGGCTGGAAACTCGTCGAGCGACTGCGGAACGAACGGCTGGAAAAACCGCTCGTCCTTGCGATCCCCCGCGGCGGCCTCGAGGTCGGTGCGGTGCTCGCGAGGGGACTTGGCGCGGAGCTCGACGTCGTGCTCGCACGAAAGCTGCGGGCCCCTCACCAGCCGGAACTGGCCCTCGGGGCGGTGTCGGAGACGGGCGAGGTCTACCTCAACCACTTCGCATCGGCGATGACCGACGTCGGTGATGCCTTCATCGCGCGTGAGCGTGAGCGGCAGCTCTCGGAGATCGCGCGGCGACGAGCAATCTACCGGGCCGTCCGTCCGCGGGCGACGATCGCGGGTCGCACGGTGATCGTGACCGATGACGGCATCGCCACCGGCGCCACCATGATCGCCGCGCTCCATGTGGTGCGGGCCGCCGGCGCCAGGGAGGTGATCGTGGCCGTCCCGGTCGGTGCACCGGATCGAATCGACGCCCTGCGCCCGTTGTGCGATCGCATCGTCTGCCTGCAGGAACCGGCATGGTTCTGGGCGATCGGCCAGTTCTACCGCGACTTCGCCCAGGTCTCGGACGAGCGCGCCGTGGAACTGCTGCGCGACTACGGCCTGCCCGTGACGAAATGGGAACGCGGGGCGGCGGTGGCGGCCCACTGACCCGCCGACGGCCCAGGGTTGACGGGGAGCCGGCGAGGCGGATCGACGAGGGGGGATCGGCTCCCGGCGGATGCGCCATACTCTCCGGGCGGCGGTGCACGCACGCGGGTGCTCATCGGGCAAGGAGGTGGCATGGCGGTCGATCTGGTGGTCAGCGAGACGGGTGCGGGGCCGCCGCTGGTCATCCTGCACGGGCTCTTCGGGTCGAGACGCAACTGGACGTCGGTCGCCAGTGTGCTGGGGCGGCACCATCGGGTCGTGACGGTCGACCTGCGGAACCATGGTGAGAGTCCGTGGGACGAGCGCATGGACTATCCGGCGCTGGCGGAGGACGTCGCGGTCCTGATCGACTCGGTCGCGGGTGGCATGGCGAGCGTGTGCGGCCACAGCATGGGCGGAAAGGTCGCGATGACCCTCGCGCTCACCGCCCCGGAACGCATCGACCGCCTCGTCGTGGTCGATATCCCGCCCGCGGCGTCGCGGGGCACGTCGATCGATCTGGTGCGAGCGATGCGGGCCGTGCCTCTCGCGGAGTGCTCCCGCCGCGCGGACGTGGCGACGGCACTGGCGGCCACGGTTCCCGACCCGGCGATCCGGTCGTTCCTCGCGCAGTCGGTGACCGTTCGCCCCGAGGGGCTCGCGTGGAGCGTGAATCTGGCCGTGATCGAGCGGGAATTCGAGACCATTCTCGGGTTTCCCGATCTGGCGGCGGGGAACGTGTTCACGAAGCCGACGCTCTTCATCGCCGGAGGCAGGTCCGCGTATCTCCGGCCCCGTCACTGGCCGGAGATCCAGCGTCTCTTTCCCGCCGCGACCCTCGAGGTGGTCGAGGAGGCCGGCCACTGGGTGCACGCCGACGCGCCGCAGGCGTTTACCCGGCTCGTCGAGCGATTTCTCGGTGCGTGAGGAGATGTCGGCATGGAGGCCATCGCCGGGCGGGTGCGGCCTGGACCGCATGCCACGTTGAACGGTCCACCCACGTCGCTCTGGTCAAGGACGGCGGTCCTTCGCTAGTGTCCCCGGTGGTGTGGCGGTTCATCGCGCGGTGATCGCCGCACCACCACCATTTCGAAAGGACGGACGCCATGGGCAAGGGCAACAATGCGCAGCGGAAGGACAAGAAGAACATGAAGCCGAAGCAGGACGCCAAGAAGCCTCCCGTCAAGAAATGATCGCGTCGGGCCGCGACTGAGGTGCGATCGACGGCCACAGCCGCCGCGGAAACCCGGTCGCGACGCCCGGGCGGTTCGTTCGTGCGACGCATGCGCGCACCTGTGCGGGGGCCGGCCGTCAGCCAGCCTGCTGCACGGGTGCCGCTGCATCGCCGCAGCGGGTACCATGGTCCGCGATGGCCTCTCGGTCGCGTGTGACAGCATGACGCCGCTCGAGCACTATCCCGTCGTCGATCTCGGCCCGCTCATGAAGGGGCTGGCGATCGGCGGCCTCGGCATCATCCACGTGTTCCTCGCGCAGTTCGCCATCGGTGGCGGGCTGCTGCTCTGCTCCCTGCAGTGGCTCCACATGCGGGGCGGCTGCCCGCTCGCCCGTCGGTTCATCGACGGCTCCTTCAAGGTGCTCGTGCTGGTGAGCTTCGTGCTGGGAGCGGTCACCGGTGTGGCGATGTGGTTCACGAGCATCCAGGTGAGCCCGCGGACCATCGGCGTGATGGTGCTCGAGTTCCACTGGGTGTGGGCGACGGAGTGGACCTTCTTCTGCCTCGAGGTGGTGTCCGGCTATCTCTTTTACCGGTACGGCCCACGACTGCCCGATCCCACGCGACTCCGCCTGCTCGGTCTCTATGCATTCGCCTCCTGGATGAGCCTCTTCTGGATCAACGGGATCCTTTCCTGGCAGCTCACTCCGGGCGGTTGGCTCGAGAACCGCGACGTCTGGACGGGCTTCTTCAATCCCGGCTTCCTCCCCTCGCTGCTCTTCCGCACCATCTCCGCCGCCGCGATCGCCGCGCTGGCCGCGTGCGTGCTCATCAACGCGGTGCCCGGTTTCTCGCGGGAGGATCGCGTGAGCCTCGTGGCGGTGTGTGCCCGCCCGCTCGTCTTCATGCTGGCGATGCCGTTCCTCGGCGCGTGGTATCTCGGCGTCATGCCCGCGGACAGCCGCGGCTGGGCCACCGGTGGCAACGTGCCGATGACGCTCTTTCTCTCGATGGCAGTGGGCAGTTCCACGCTCATCGGGCTCTACGCGATCGTCGCCATCCTGCGGCAGCGGCTCTTCGTCAACGGGGCGACGGCGTCCCTGCTGCTGGCGCTGGCATTCGTGGCGACGGCCGGCGGCGAGTTCGTGCGCGAGGGGGTGCGAAAGCCGTTCACGGTCCGTCAGTACCTCTATTCCAACTCGATCGCCCGCGATGGCGTGGCCGTGCTGCGGGCGCGGGGCAGCACGACGGACGATCCGTATCCTGTGCGCGACGCCGCCTCCTACGCCAACGAGCAGCTCGTGCTGGGGGCACGCGTCTTTCGCGCCCAGTGCTCCGTCTGCCACACGCTCGAGGGCGTCAACGCGGTCGTCGAACTCGCAGGCGGATGGACGATCGAGCAGAGACGGATCAACATCGCGCAGCTGCAACGCACGAAGCCCTTCATGCCGCCCTTCGCCGGCACGCCCGAGGAGCTCGAGGCGCTCGTGCAGCTCATCGGCTGGATCGCGGCGGGGCGGCCCGCGCGCTGGGAGCTGTCCCACGACGGCCACGTGCTGGACGAGATCCGCCGGCGGATGGATGAGGTGGGCACCGGTCCCGGGAATCCCGCGGCGATGCTCGCCGGGCACCGCCGGGACGGCCAGCAGGATGCCGGGGTGCGGCCGGGCGGCCCGCCATGAACGCGATGTTTCCGACCGGATTCACGGCCCCCACGGCACTCTACCTGTCGCTGTTTGCCGTGACGCTCGTGGTGCATGCCGTGTTCATGCACTACGTGCTGGCCGGCTCGACGTACCTGGCGTTCGGGCGACTGATGGGGCCGCGGCGCTGTGCCGTCTGCGGGTGGCAGTCCATCCTCGTGGACTGGCTGCCGTTCGCCACCGGGCTGGCGATCACCGCCGGTGTCGCGCCACTCCTCTTCGTGCAGATCCTGCATGGCCGCGAGTTCTCCACGGCCAATCTCCTCCTCTCGCACCGCTGGATGGCGATTCTTCCGGTGCTCATCGTCTGCTTCTACCTGCTCTACCTGCAGAAGTCGGCGTGGCTCGCCCGACGTCGCTGGGTGTGGCGGACGGTGGTGGCGTCGCTCGCATGCTCGGGCTTCATCTTCATCGCGTGGAGCTGGACCGAGAACCACCTGCTCATGCTCGACAGGGACGCATGGGCCCCCCTCTACGAGTCCGGCGCGTTCCGCTATGCGAGCCCCGGCGTGCTTCCGCGGCTCGCGCTCTGGTTCTTTTCGGCGTTTCCCACGCTGGCGATCGAACTGGTCTGGCAGGGGCGGCTCCTGGGGCTCGACGTCACGAGGCCGCCAGCCGCTGCCGAGGTCGTGCTCGGACTCTCACCGGTGCGGAGGCTGGCGCTCGCGGCGTTGTCGGGTGTCGCGGGAATGACGGCGGCCGGCGGTCTGTATGGGGAAACCCTGGCCGCCGTGGATCGGGAGGCGCTTCTCGGCCCGCTGGGCGGACCATGGCTGACCGTCGCGATCACGGGTCTCGTCGTACAGAGCGGCGCATGGGTCGCAGCCGCGGTCTGCAACCGGATGCCGTACGGCCTTGGGGTCGTGACGACCGTCGGGTGGCTCGCGACGCTCTGCGGTCTCGTCGCCGCCCGGGAATCGATCCGCCTCGTTCACGTCGATCTCGCGACGCTTGCGGAACGTCACGCCACTGCGGCCTCGATCTCTGGGTTCCCCGTCTTCCTGGCGTGCGCGGCGCTGACGGTCATCGCGATCGTGTGGTGTGTCGTCGCGGTGCGAGCGGGCCTCGTCCGTTGACGCCCTCGACACGCCGAGCCGCTCGGCCACCGTCTCCGTCACACCGCCAGTTGCGGGCTTGGTGACCACCTCGAAGACCGGTCACGCACGCCGCGGTTCGACGGCGTCTCTTCGTCATCGAAAGTCTCTTCGCCCGTAGGGCAGTAGACCTTCATATCTGCTGGATCGGGTTTTCCAAGGCAGGCCACGCCGCGAGATGGTCGAAAAGCGTGCCGCGGGGCTGAGACGTGGGCGGCCCCGACCGAGGCGGCTCAGCCGATGGTGGTGACCACCTGCCGGAGGTAGCGGACGAGGTCGGGCGCGAGCCCCCCGGCCGCGATCGCCGCGTCGACCTGCCGACGGAGGGCCTCGACGCATTCCACCGGCGTGGCATCGTCGGGGAGATCAATGACCGCATCGAGGGCGACGTGCGAATCGCCCGTCAGGTAGCGGAAGAGCTGCGCGATCGAGGCCAGCCGGGGGTCGCCGCTTCGCGCGGCGGCGTCTTCGAGTTGACTGCCTGTCAGGGCCGTGTTCAGGGACAGCCGCCGCTGGATCTCTGCGGCGGTCGCCGCCCGGAAACCCGGCTCGTGCTTGAGCAATTCGAACCGCTCCGCGTCGATCACGAGCACGTCGAGCCGATTCGGCTCGCGGGACACGACGGTGGCCACGGCCGGCTGGCCGCGCCACATCCCGATCTCGCCGAGCACGGTCGGCCCGGTGATCGTGGCCACCTGCCGTGGCTCGGGCGAGGCGTCGGTCTGGTGCAGCACCACGAGCGGCGCCGCGGAGGAGAGCACGATGTACATCTCCCCCACCGTCGCCCCCTGGCGGATCAACGCCTCGCCCGCGGCGAGGTCGATCGTCCGATGTTCCAGCGGACGAGCGGCGTCGCCCTGGGCGTCGATCGCATGGAGGAGGATCGCGCCGATCAGCCGGTCGTCGGTGCTTTCGGAAGCAGCCTGCTCGTAGGCCCGTCGTAGCGCGGCCACGTCGGGCCGGTTCCAGACGGCCTCGCGGGCGGCGGAGCGGGCCCGGATGGCCACGCCCGGCTGGCGGGCGCGATGCCGCCGCACCCACTCCTCCCGCTGCGTCTCGAGGTCGGCACCGGTGCCGTCCGGAAAGAGATACGCGGCCGTCTCCTGATCGAAGTGTCGATGGACGTGGTTGGCCACGGTCTCGTCCGCGATACACGCCGTGACCGGCACGATCCGGCGGGCGATTTCGCGGCCCATCCGCCGCACCCGCGCCGACGCGGGCCGCTCGCGAAGATGGCGATCGTACGCGTCGCGAAACCGTTCGTGCGCGACGAGGTCGCGGGGAACGCGCTGAAGGCCGGTGAGGCCCGCGATCTGGTAGAGCCCCGTACACACCTGCTCACCGAGCGCGCGACCGCGCGGGCTGTCCGGAGGCAGGCCGCAGGTGGCCATGCCGCGGCGGATCGCCTCGATGAAGGCGGTGGCGACGTAGGCATAGTCGGCCTCGTAGCCGTCGATCACGCGATAGCCGCCATCCGCATCCGCCACCACCACTCCCGCCACGTGGTGCCGCAGGTTGACGAGCCGCACGATCTCACGGAACTCGTTGGAGGCCCGCGGCAGGATGAACCCGCCCCGGAAGAAATCACTCGTGCCCTGGAGCCGTTCGCCGGCGCGAAACAGGCCCTCGTTGCGATACGACGTGGCCACGATCGAACTGACGAGCAGCGTGCGGTAGATGCCCGCCCAGGCAAACCCGCTCACATCCGCCACGAAACGCCCGCGATGCACCCACAGGTTGCGGAGGGTGGCGAACCGCCAGGCCAGCTGCCCGCCGGCCACTCGCCGGATGGTGTTCCACTCGTCATCCGAGAGGGTGGGCAGAGGCACGATGTCCTCGGGGGCGAGGAACTCGTCGAGCGTGCCGTGACGGGGACGAGGTGGTCCGGGTGACGTCATCTTCATTCACCTGAGCAAAAGTTGTTTGGAACGGTGATGCAGGTGTGAACGCGCGGTGCATCCAGTCGCCACCCTTCGGATTGTGATGGACGGCCGCTTGAACGTGCAATGCGACAGCCAAGCACGACGATGCCGGGCATCCTCGCACGACGAGCAGACGAACACGTTCGCCTACCTGCCGTTCAGTGCGGGCCCGCGCACGTGCATCGGCACCAGGGGCGCGACGATCGAGTCCCGGATCATCGTGGGGAGGCGATCCACCCCCGATCCGCTGGGCACACGGGGCGCTCACGAGGGGAAACAGGATGATCGGGCACGAACGACGGCGGGCGGCCACGCGCAGGCACTCTCGCTCTCGGAGACGGTTGACGGCATGGTTCACACGGGAAAGCAACGGCCAAAGTCCTTGAGCCGCGACAGCCCGCCGATCACGCGGACCTTCCCGCGCATGATCGCCCACACGATCGAGCGTTCCTTGCGCAGAAACCCGAGCCACGTGGCGGCGTCGGCTCGGATCGTGCAGTCAGGCGTGCCGACGAGCCCGGCACGCACGTCGAGCGACTGCTGGCGGATCGTGACGGTCGCCTCGGCCGTCTCCGCGCCGGTGAAGACGAGGTGGTAGACCGCATCGATCCCTTTCGCCTTCCCGGACTGGAAGACGACCTTCAGGCCGTCGAGAAAGCCATGGATGGTCGACGGGCGGATGCCGGTGACCCGCTTCGGCGTCTTGTGGGGGAAGGCCCGGGTGACGTGCGCTTCGGCGTCGGAATTGGCCACGACGTAGACGATCTCCTCCTTCTGCTGCAGCGGCTTCACGAACTCCGACACGAATCCGCCACGGTCGTCGAGAAACGGCGAGATGACGTCCTCGCCGGCCGGGCAGACCGCCAGGCAGTAGGCGGCCTTGTAGTTCGCCCCGAAGCTCAGGCTCTGCCACATCGACACCGACTCCTGGTCGCTCACGCGAGTGCGATACTCCCGCGCGTCGCGGCTGTCGGCGACCGTCTCGACCCAGTCGGTGAAGCCGTTCATGAACTCGCGGTAGTTGTGCGTAAGGCAGGATCCGGCGTCGAAGCGGCCATCGGCCTTGATCGCGCCCACGGGGCACGCGGCCACGCACAGCTTGCAACTGACGCAGGGATCGTAGGCGACCGGCTTCGATTCCTCGTCCACCTCGGCGGCGAGCAGCACGGTGCCGAGGAGAATGAACGAACCGAAGCGGGGATGGATCACGTTGCGGTGGATGCCCATCTGCCCGAGGCCGGCGGCGACGGCCACCGGCTTGTGCGACACCACCCAGATCTTTCCCGGGAACTTCGACGCCTCCATGGGAAAGCCCACAGGCGCATTCATCGCACGGACGCCCTCCGTCTCGAGCACGCGGACGATCTCGCGTGCGGTGTCGTTGACGTGATCGCCGGTGCGGTGGAACTCCAGGTTGGCGACCGACCGGGCCGGGTTCCGCACCGGCTCGCGGTTCATCCGGCAGACGATGCTGACGAGCGCCTTCGTCGCCGGAAATGTCCGGAGGATATCGGGGCGGTCGGTGGCGATCTCGTCCCGATCGATGGCGACGAAGCCGACGTCATCGGCCCCGGCCGCGAGGCACACCTCCCGCAGCCACGATGCAGACACCCGCTCCGGCGTGGGCCGCGCGGGCCGACTGCGGACCGCGACGACCGTGGGATGCTGATCGAGAGCGGCCATCACGAAATCCTTGTGGCGGGCGAGTCGACGTCAGGTGTGCCGGCCATCAATGCTTGCATTGTGCAAGTAATAGCGATACAGTCAAGACGTGCGGGCACGGCGAGGCGGTGGTCCAGGGAAACTGTTCATGGCACGTATCAACTCGCGATCCACGCGGCGGTCGATCTGCCCGGTGGCCTGCGCGCTCGACATCTTCGGCGACCGCTGGACGCTGCTGTTGATCCGCGACATGGCCTGCGGGAAGGCGCTCTTCAAAGAGTTTTCCGCGTCCCCCGAGCGGATCGCCACGAACGTCCTCGCCGATCGGCTCGAGCGGCTCGTGACGAGCGGCCTGGCAGAACGGTTCGTGCCGACGAATGGCGGTGGCCGGAGCGGCTATCGCCTCACCGCGAAGGGCACGTCGCTCCTGCCGGTGCTTTCCACGATCGCCGACTGGGGGCTCCGGCACATCCGCGGCACCGAGGCCCGCCTGCGGCCGGCCGGAACCTGACCACCGCCAACGGCCCCGAGCCGCGGGCGAGCGGCGGCGGTAGTCTTGGCTGCCGGTTTCGCGCCTGCGGCAGCGCACGGCAGCCGCTCGATCTCATCGAGGAAGACCTTGGAACGTGCTGCAGATCTTTGCCAACATGGGTGGCATCTCGGGCACCTTCTCGGCGGTCAACTTCACCGGCCTCGGGGCCGGCCAGTCGGCCACGTTCAACCCGGTGACGGGCTTTTGAACTCGGGGACGCGAGCGATTGACGGTAGTGTCAGAGCAGCACGGACCTTGCCGGAGAAACCGGCGAGAGCACTTCGCAAACGGTCGCTCCGGCCCCACATTTCCCAAAGACCGTAGACTTCTCGCCATGGACGTCGAAACCAAGCTTCCCGATCCTACGAACGACACCGCCGCTGACGCCGCGGCCGTCCAGCTTTCATGCCTCCGCCGCATGTCGCCGCTCGAGCGGTTCGAAGCCGGGTGCCGCATGTCGCAGCGTGGCCGCCGCTTCGCGATGGACGCCATCCGGCGACGCCACCCCGAAGCCAACGAAGAGGAGATCCGCCTCCGCGTCATCGAACTCGCCTATGGTGCCGGCATCGCAGCCGACGTGCGCCGCTGGCTCAGGAATCTGGCTGGATGAGCGACTCCGCCGATCTGACCGCCGCCCTGGCCCCGGTCGCCGCGGCATTTCAGCGACTGGGCGTGCGGCATTACATCGGCGGAAGCGTGGCGAGCACGATTCACGGCGCGGTTCGCTCCACGATGGATGTCGATGTCGTGTGCGAGCTCGGTGCCGACCAGATCGAGCCGTTCCTCGCGGCCTTCGGTCAAGACTTTTACGTGAGCGGCCCGGCCGTGCGGCACGCGGTCGCGCAACGGTCGTGCTTCAACCTCATTCACCTCCCCACGGCATACAAGGTGGATGTGTTCGTGAGCCGTGGCCGGCCGTTCGATCAGGCGGCGATGGCCCGGGCCATGCCTCAGGCATTGTCCGCGGATGATTCGCTGCGGGTCCCTGTGGCGACGCCTGAGGACTCGGTCGTCGCCAAGCTCGAATGGTTTCGGCTCGGCGACGAGTCGTCGCAGCGGCAATGGGACGATGTTTCCCGGCTCGTGGCCCTGCACGGGCCAGCGCTCGATGTCGCCCACATGCGGCTGATGGCAGAATCGGTGGGCGTGATCGACCTCCTCAACCGACTCCTGGCGGGACAGCCGACCTGAGCAAGCGACAGCCCGGTCAATGGCACTTCCGCCAGCGTTGCCCGACTGATGAGACTGATGAGCGGCTCGTGAGCCGGTTGCTCCCGTCTCCCGAGGCTGCCCCGGCCCGGAAAGCGCCGCCCTGGATCGGCTGCTTTCCCCCTTAAAGCGGCGTTTTTCCCGTGTCGGCGCGGAGTCTCTCCGAGGCGGGCGGCCTGGCGGCTTCGTGGTGCCCTCGCGTCCGGCGGCGGTCAGAGGCTGTGGATGTCGATCGCGGGCAGCTCCAGCGGCTCTCCCAAATGCGTGAGGGGCTGATTTCACGCGGGCTTTCGCATCCTGGCCTTCTTCCGCTTGCGAACCTCTCACTTCGCGTGAGCCGGCTCCTGCCGGCGGTTTCCTCCGAGCCGGATGTCGCCCCCACAATTCGGGCACTCAAAAGGAAACTCCTCGCCCACCCGCGCCATGAGCTTGGCCCAGGCGATCCGGGAGGTGTCGTGCGAGCGGGGCTTTTGCCGTTGGTGACTGGAGTCACAGCAGCCTCCGTGCTGTGCCCGACACTCGCGTGCCCGACCGCTTCGGCCAGCCGGTCGAGTTGACATTTCGGCGGCAGGGCCATCCCCGGCCGCTGCCGCCTTGGGCGGTCGCAGCCTAAGCCGAGGTTTGGCTGGACCGCCGGACCGGCATCCTGCCGGCAAACGGTGAGAGGTCGACGACGCCGCTCGCCCCGGGCCGGCGGGGCGGCACCGCCGGTTCCGTCGGCCGCCGGCATGAAGACGCCGTCGGTCACGCATGCGTGCAGATGCACGTGGCGGTTGAGGGCGGAGCCGAAGCGGTGGAGGAAGGAGACGGCGCCGAGCCGTGGAGGTCGGGCTTGGGGTCAGATTTCGTCGATCACAAGCGGCGTGCCTGCCAGCCGCAGGTGGCGGTCGGTAGACCAGCAGGTCTTACACTTTCGCGCCCGCGCCAGATGAAGCCCGACGGCATCCGCGAGCGTCAGGGCCTGATCCGCGAAACGCCGCAGCAGCGAGGCCCCAGCGGCCATCTCCTTCGGCCCGACAGGCACCACAACCAGAGGCGTCAGGGCGTCCACCAACGCGAGAAACTCAAGCGCCCGCGTGCGGTCGAAACGCCGCAGGAACCAGCCGTGGCCTTCGGCGATCACCAAGGGGCTCGTGCACAGTCGCGGCGGATCGGCGAACAGCCTGGCGAAGATCGCGTGGTGGCTGTCGGAGCCGTCCATGAAGGCGATCAACGCCGATGTGTCGACGTAAGCCTCATGGCTTGTGGCCATACACGACCTCGTCGATGCGGACGCTGGCCCGCGGGTCGCCCGACTGAACGGTCCCGGCAAACCTCATCCAGGCCGGTTGACGAGCCGGAGGCAGGGCGCCCCGCAGCGAGCGGCGGAACAGCTCCGCCAATGAGATTCCCAGCCTCTCCGACTCGGCCTTGGCGGCGGCGTAGTCCTTCTCAGACAGGCTTATCTGCGTGCGAATCATGATATCATCATACACGAGAGTGTTATCACCGCAAGCCGCGAATCGCCGGGAAGAAGAAACCGCGCGAGCATACCCCTCGTTGGGATCCGGACAGGCTGAAGCCTGTCCTACGGGGCGACGCCGAATTCCTCGAGCACGTCGCTGATCGCGGCGAGCGGAATCGACGGCGCGACGACGAGCGTAACGGGCTTCGCATACTTGCGCGAGACGATCATCTCCGCGGGGCGGCTTGCGGTCGCATCCGCAAGCCTCACACCGTTGACCTCGGGCCAGAGGATGAGGATAGCCCGGTCAATGGCACTTCCGCCACCGTTGTCCGGTCGGTGAGTTGCATGTGGGCCCAGGCTGGTCGCTGACGGGTGCGTGCCGGGCCGTTCGTCGCGGGGATTTCCAGGCCCCGGTACCCTTCGGAATGGACTGTTTTTCGCGCTCGGCGCAGACCTTCTCCGGATCCGGGCATCAGCCGGCTTGTCGCGTCGGCCTCACAGCGAGTGGATGTCGATCGCGGGCAGCTCGTCGGGTGACGATTGAAAGACGTCGCGGTCGTCATGCACCTCCACGAGCTCGCTCCAGTCGGTGGGCGGCCCGCGAGCGGGCGAGATCGGCGGCGGTTCGAGCGGTTCGCCGAGGTGCGTGAGGGGCTGATTTCACGCGGGCTTTCGCATCCTGGCCTTCTTCCGCTTGCGAACCTCTCACTTCGCGTGAGCCGGCTCCTGCCGGCGGTTTCCTCCGAGCCGGATGTCGCCGCCGCACGCCGGGCACAGGAGCGGAAACTCCTCCCCCACCCGCGCCATCAGCTTGGCCCACGCAATCCGGGAGGTGTCGTGCGAGCGGGGCGTTGCATGGGTGCCGCAGCAATCGCCGCCATCGTGGCCGGCATGGACGTGCCCGCCTGGCGCGGCACCCCGCTGCTTGCCGACGCTCCCGATCGCCAGCGACGTGACGGCCGAGCGCAGAGGGTGGTTCGGCGCAAACACCCCGTGATACCTGTGCCGGTGTTTGCGCGGCTGCGGGATCAGATCCGCAAGCCGATCCAGGAACTCAAACGGCGAGAGCTCGATGACGCCGCCGGCCCCCGGCTGCGTGGATTTTCGTGAGCGGCCGGGCCCGCCCCAGTTGGCCGCCTTGTGTCGCGGGAGTACTTAGCGGATGCGGGTGATGCGGCCGTCGGCGTCGCGGATCACAGAGAGCCGTTCGAGTGCGAAGGGGGGCCGGGCACAGTATCGCAGCAGGTGTTCGATGGAGCGCCGCCGCTTCAACCGACGGCGCGATTGCGGCCCAGAGCCGCCCGTTCCTGACAGTGGAGCAGGAACATCGTGATCAGGGTCGCCACCAGGACTTGCGCGGCGAGCGCCGTAAAGGGGATCCACAGGGCCGGATCGTAGGTGCCGAGATTCTGCCAGGAGGCGGGCACGCCCCCGCCTTCGTTGCGGCAGCCGCGATGGGCCCAGTAGAGCGGCGAGAAAAGCTTGGCGAGCACGGCGAGCGGCCCGCTCCTGATCGGCAGGATCGTCGCGCCGAGCAGGATCTGCGGCGTGATCAGGAGCGGCACCGCGAGCACGCCCTTGT
>Ga0214917_10004778_pt1 | contig 14857 bp, 12 predicted proteins | sample LL_1208_BB_MetaG_FD_177983 | JGI IMG/M metagenome (GOLD analysis project Ga0214917, IMG submission 177983) | Freshwater microbial communities from Lake Lanier, Atlanta, Georgia, United States - LL_1208_BB | ecosystem: Environmental > Aquatic > Freshwater > Lake | place: USA: Georgia | collected... | reverse complement strand
AGGGTGGTGAGCACCAGCAGCGTGGCGCGGATAAGTTGCTTCACAGGGAACTCCGAAACGGTCGATAAGCCCAATCTAGCGCGCGGCGCCGCCGCTGCAAAGATTGACAACGAGCACCGCCCGCAGTGCTGGCGACGTAACGAAGGCGAGCTAACGAAAAAGCCCCGGGGTCGCCGGGGCTTTTTCGCGTTGCGAGGTCGCGTCTGCGTCAGAGCAGCGGCACGAGCAGCAGTGCGACGATATTGATGATCTTGATCAACGGGTTGATCGCCGGGCCCGCGGTGTCTTTGTACGGGTCACCGACGGTGTCACCGGTGACCGCCGCCTTGTGGGCGTCCGAGCCCTTGCCGCCGAAGTGACCTTCCTCGATGTACTTCTTGGCGTTGTCCCAAGCGCCGCCGCCGGTGCACATCGAGATCGCGACGAACAGACCGGTCACGATGGTACCGATGAGCAGACCACCGAGCGCTTTGATTCCGGCGCCCGGACCCATCATCGCGTTCATGCCGAATGCGATCACGACCGGCACGAGGATCGGCAACAACGACGGCACGACCATTTCTTTGATCGCCGCCTTCGTTAAAAGATCGACGGCCTTGGAGTAGTCCGGCTTCGCCGTACCTTCCATGATGCCTTTGATCTCGCGGAACTGGCGACGCACTTCCGTCACCACCGAGCCCGCTGCGCGACCGACCGCCTCCATCGCCATCGCGGCGAACAGATACGGCACGAGACCGCCGATGAACAGGCCGATGATCACCGCCGGATCCGATAACGAGAACTCTTGCAGTTTGCCGGCCGCTTCGAGGTTGTGGGTGTAATCGGCGAACAGCACGAGCGCCGCGAGGCCTGCCGAACCGATCGCATAGCCTTTGGTGACGGCTTTGGTCGTATTGCCGACGGCGTCCAGCGGATCGGTGATGTTGCGGACCTTCTTGTCGAGGCCCGACATCTCGGCGATGCCACCGGCGTTGTCGGTGATCGGCCCATAAGCGTCGAGTGCGACGATCATGCCGGTGAGCGACAACATGGCGGTCGCAGCGATTGCGATGCCATAGAGCCCTTCGAGTGAAAACGCACCCCAGATCGCCAAACACACGGCGATCACGGGCAACGCAGTCGACTTCATCGATACGCCGAGTCCGGCGATCATGTTGGTCGCGTGGCCCGTTTGGGAGGCCTCGGCCACTTTTTGCACGGGGCTGTATTCGGTCGCGGTGTAGTACTCGGTGATGATGATCATCGCCGCGGTGAGCGCGAGGCCGATCAAGGTGCAGCCGAACATGCCGGCGAACTCGCCCGGCACCAGCGCTTGGGTGATGAACCAAAACGAGATCGCGGAAATCACGCCCGAAACGATCACACCCTTGTAAAGCGCGTTCATGATCTTGCCGCCGTCGCTGACCTTCACGAAGAAGGTGCCGACGATCGACGCGACGATCGAGGCAGCGCCGAGTGCAAGCGGATAGATGACGGCCGAATCACCGGCGCCCTTCATCAAAAGTCCACCCAGCAACATGGTCGCCACCAGCGTCACCGCATAGGTTTCAAACAAGTCGGCGGCCATGCCGGCGCAGTCGCCGACGTTGTCACCGACGTTGTCGGCGATCACGGCGGGGTTACGCGGATCGTCTTCCGGAATTCCCGCTTCAACCTTGCCGACGAGATCGGCACCGACGTCCGCACCTTTGGTGAAGATGCCGCCGCCGAGTCGCGCGAAGATGGAGATCAAAGAGCCGCCGAAGGCGAGACCGACGAGGGAATGCAGTGCCGGCTCCGAACCGATGGTTTGGCTCATCGCGAGGTAGTAGCCCGCGACGCCAAGCAGGCCGAGGCCGACCACCAACATACCGGTGATCGCGCCGCCTTTGAACGCGACCTGCAGCGCGGCGTTGAGGCCGTTGTTTGCGGCTTCGGCCGTACGCACGTTCGCACGCACCGACACGTTCATGCCGATGAAGCCCGCGGCACCGGAGAGGATCGCACCAACTGCGAAGCCGCCCGCGGTTTCCCAATTGAGGGCGACGCCGAGCAGCACGAACAGCACGACGCCGACCAGCGCGATGGTGTTGTACTGACGGGATAGGTAGGCCTTCGCGCCAGCCTGCACGGCTGCGGCGATTTCCTGCATGCGGGCGTTGCCAGCCGGCAGGGCGTTGATGGAGGCGGCCGAAACGGCGCCGTAAAGAACTGCGAGCACGCCCGCACCGATTGCGATCCAAAGCCAGAGATTGGCGTCCATTCGACTGATTCCCCCTGAGGACAGGCCGTAAAAAAGGCGCGGAAATATAGCACACCCGCCGCCCGCGCCGGCCGGTGGCGGCGCGGCGGATGCGATGGGTTAGACTCGTTCGGGACCCGCCTAGTCGGGGTCGCGGCGAGCGGGAGATCGATGATGAACCAATTCGCAAAGATCGGTTGTTCGTTGTTCCTCGGAATGACGCTGTCGCTGGCGGGGTGCCAGCGAGCCGCAGCGCCTGCGCCGACACCCGCGACGGCGCCCGCGCAGGCTACTTGGTCGGCGTTCGTCGACGAGTTCGTGGCGGCTTATTTCAAAGCCAATCCTGCGTTCGCGGTCGGGCAGGGCCGGCACGAGTACGACGGCGTATTCCCCGACTGGAGCGCGGCGGGCATCGCGAAAACGGTCGCCGAGTTGCACGCGTTTCGTGATCGCGCGGCGGCGTATGCCGACGGCGCGCTCAACGTCGAGCAACGTTTCGAGCGCGACTATTTGTTGGCCCGCATCGACAACGATTTATTTTGGTTGGAGCAGGCTCGCACGCCGTTCACCAATCCCGCTTTTTATTTGAACGACGCACTCGATCCGAGCGTGTACGTCACGCGTCCCTACGCCTCGATCGAGGTGCGAGCGGCGGCATTCATCAAATACGCCGAGGGCGTTGCAGCTGCCGCGCCGGTGATCCGCGCTAACCTGCCCGAGGTGTTGCCGACTACGTTCGTGAAGCTCGGCGTCGCGGGTTTCGGCGGACTCGCCGACTTTTATCGTAAAGACGTGCCGCAAGCATTCGCGGGCGTGCGCGATCCGCAATTGAAGCAGCGTCTAGCGGCGGCGATCGAGCCTGCGGCGCAGGCGATGCAGGGTCTCGCCGAGCATTTGGCGGCGAACGAGTCGCGCGCCATCGCGCCGCAACCGCTCGGCGCCGAGAAGTTTTCTTTGATGCTGCGTATGACCGAGCGCGTCGACTTGCCGATCGAGGCGGTCGAGCGCGCGGGGCGCGAAGATCTCGAGCGTAACCTCGCCGATTTACGCAAGGCCTGCGGGCGTTACGCGCCGGGGGCGTCGATCGAAGACTGTAATGATCGGGTGTATCGCGACAAGCCGGCGGGCGGTGCAGTCGCCGGCGCTCGCGCGCAGCTGGCCGGGCTGCGCAAGTTCATCGTCGATCACGACGTGGTGACGATTCCGGGTCCGGAAGTTGCCGAGGTCGACGAAGCACCACCGTTCAATCGACAAAATTTTGCCTTCATCCAAATTCCTGGGCCGTACGAGAAAAATTTGCCGTCGGTCTACTACATCGCGCCGCCCGACCCGAGCTGGCCGAAAGCCGAGCAGTCGAGTTACGTGCCTGGCAAACAAATGTTGCTGTTCACCTCGGCGCACGAAGTGTGGCCGGGGCATTTCCTGCAGTTCTTGCACGCGAATCGCGCCAAATCGCAGATCGGCAAATTATTCGTCGGCTACGCTTACGCCGAAGGTTGGGCGCACTACGCCGAAGAGTTGATGCTGGAGAAAGGTTTAGGCGGTGGCGATCCGGCGGCGCAAATCGGCCAGATCAACGAAGCATTGCTGCGTAGCGTGCGCTTGCTGTGTGCGATCGGTATGCATACGCGCGGTATGTCGCTTGCGGAGTGCGAACGCATGTTCCGCGAACAGGGCTTGCAGAGCCCGGGTTCGGCGCGGCAGCAAGCGGCGCGCGGCACCTACGATCCGGCGTACCTCAACTACACGCTCGGCAAGTTGATGATCCGCAAACTGCGCGCCGATTGGACGGCGACCCGCGGCGGTGAAAAAGCCTGGAAGGCTTTCCACGACGAATTTTTATCTTACGGCGGACCACCGATTCCGCTTGTACGCGCGCGGATGCTCGGGCCGAACGCTGGTGCGGCTCTCTGACGGCCGCGCGCGATCGCGCTCATTTTTTAGTTTTGAACGGCGGCAATTTTTTGCGTACCGCCACGCCTTTGATGCGCACGTAAGCCGGTAAGCCTTCGACGTACGGCGGTGGATCGCCGCCGCCGATCAACGGCGAGAGATACCAACGCGCTTTGGGGGTGATCCCGAAGCCGTCGGGTGTGATGAAATCGCGCGGCAACTTCTTCTCGACGTTGGCCACTTTGGCGAGTTCCACGGCGCCGACCGTCCAGCGATAGGGGCGCGACGATTTGCGCACCACGGTGGGCATCATCGCGTTTCGACCCCGCACTGCGAGTTCCACTGCCGCCTTGCCCATGGCGTACGCTTGATCGACGTCGACTTTAGAGGCGATGTGGCGTGCCGCGCGTTGCAGATAGTCGGCCACCGCCCAGTGATATTTGTAGCCGTGCGCCTCGCGGATCATGTTCGCGACCACCGGCCCGACACCGCCCAATTGCGTGTGGCCGAAGGCATCTTTCGTGCCGGCGTCAGCCAAAAACGTCCCGTCGGCGTAGTGCGCGCCTTCCGAGACGACAATCACGCAATAGCCGACGCGTTCGACGACTTCTTTGACGCGTGCCAAAAATTTCGCGCGATCGAAGGCGATCTCGGGGAAGAGGATGATGTGCGGCGGCGCGTCGCGGCCTTTGCCCGCGAGCCCGGCGGCTGCGGCGATCCAGCCGGCGTGTCGCCCCATCACCTCCATGACGAATACTTTGGTCGACGTGCGTGCCATCGAAGCAACGTCTAGCGACGCTTCTAAGGTCGAGATCGCAACGTATTTGGCGACCGAGCCGAAGCCCGGGCAGCAATCGGTATAGGGCAGATCGTTGTCGACCGTCTTCGGGACGCCGATGCAGGTGATGGGGTAGCCGAGGTGCGCGCCGATTTGCGACACCTTATGCGCCGTGTCCATCGAGTCGTTGCCGCCGTTGTAAAAGAAATAGCCGATGTCGTGCGCGGCGAACACTTCGATGAGCCGTTCGTATTCGGCTTTGTTCTGCTCGAGACCCTTGAGCTTGAAGCGCGCCGAGCCGAACGCGCCGGCCGGCGTGTAGCGCAGCCCGGCGATCGTCGCGCGGCTCTCGCGCGAGACGTCGATCAAGTCCTCCTCGAGCGCGCCGACGATGCCGTGACGGCCTGCGAGCACTTTGCCGATCTTGCGCGGATATTTGCCGGCGGTTTCGATTACGCCGGCGGCCGAGGCATTGATGACTGCCGTCACGCCGCCCGATTGGGCATAAAACGCGTTGCGGGGTTTTTGCGCGGTTCGAGGCTGCTTTTTCATGGGCGCGAGCATAGCGTACGGTTTGACCTCGGGGGTACGGGGCGGTACTGTGCGCCCGTCATGAGAATCGTTTTCCTCGGTGCGCCGGGATCCGGCAAGGGAACCCAGTCGCAGCGCCTCATCGAGCGTCACGGCATCCCGCAAATTTCGACCGGCGATCTGCTGCGCGCGCACGTCAAGGACGGCACCGAACTCGGTCGTCGCGCCAAGGCTGTGATGGATTCCGGGCAGCTCGTCGACGACGCGACGATCCTCGGCATGGTGCGCGAACGACTCGCCGCACCCGATGCCGCACGTGGCTTCATCCTCGACGGCTTTCCGCGCACGATTCCCCAGGCCGAGGGGCTCGCGAAAATGCTCGCCGACATCGGTCGACCGCTCGATCGCGTGATCGAGTTTCGGGTCGATCCGAAATTGTTGGTGCAAAGAATTTCGGGTCGACGCAGTTGTCAGGATTGCGGTCGCGTGTTCAACGTACACACGGCACCGGTGCCCGTGCCGCCACCTTGCGGCGGTCAGTGCACGACGCCGCGTCTCGTGCAACGACCCGACGACAACGAAGCGACGGTCGCCAAGCGCTTGTCGGTCTACGAAGAGCAGACTGCACCTTTGGTCGGTTTCTATGCCGCCACTGGTTTGCTGCGCAAGGTCGAGGCCGAGGGTGATCTTGCTGCGGTCACCGCGCGCGTGGAAGCTGCGCTCGCGCCCTGAGCGCGAATCAAAGAAATCGGCGTCAGTCGACTGCGTCCAATCGCGCTGCGAGCAACGTCGCGCGCCAACCGTGCAGGGTGTCGCAGGCTTTGCGTCCTGCGGCGATTTCCTCTAGCACGCGGCGCGTAACGAGCACTTCGGCCGCAAGTTGCAACTCTGCAGCGATCGTCTGCGCGACTGCGGCCAGTCGTTTTACTCGAGCGACCAACGCCGGATCGGGTCGTTCGCGGCGCGGTAATGGCGGTGGTGGGTCGCTGATGGCGGCGGTCGCGACCAGCGCGAGCAGTTCGTCGCCCGAGTGCCGTACGACACCTTCCGGCATGCCTTCGAGTGCGGCGAGTTGTACGGCATCGCGCGGCACGCGATAGACGATTTCGCGCAGCACCGTATCGTCCAAAATCCAACCACGCGGACGATTGCGCGCGACCGCACGCCGTTCGCGCCAAGCGGCGAGCCCACGCAACAAATTCGACCGGCCGGCGTCCAAAGATTGCAGGCCTTTGAAGCGCTGCCAGGCACGCTCCGGATCGACCTCCAAACCGGCCGGGTCCTCCATCTCGCGCAATTCTTCGGCCAGCCACTCTAGGCGACCGAGTTTGTCGAGTGCTTCGCACAAGCTGTCGCGCAGCGGCAGCAAATACCGCACGTCGTCCAGCGCATACGCGATTTGCTCCTCGGAGAGCGGGCGACGCGACCAGTCGGTGCGCGTGTGCGCTTTCGGTAGTTCGTGGCCGAGCGTGCGACGCACGAGCTCGCCGTAGCCGATCTGCGCCGGATGGCCGACGAGAGCGGCGGCGATTTGCGTGTCGAAGAGCGGTGTAATGGCGCCGACGAACGGCAATAGCACCTCGAGGTCTTGTCGTCCGGCGTGCAGCACCTTCGGCGCGCCGTTGCCGAGCACGGCGGCGAGCGGCGCGAGATCGGTCAGTGCGAGCGGATCGACGCACACGGGGCCGTGCGGCGTGGTCAGTTGCAACAGACAGAGTTCGGCGCGATAAGTGCGTTCGCGCAGGAATTCGGTGTCTAGCCCGATGGCCGGTGCGGTGGTCAGCGTGCCGGCGAGCTCTTCGAGTGCGGCACGAGCGGAGATCAACGGCGTGAGCGACGACATCGACGAACTATGCAAGAATTCCCGACGTACGGGAACGGATTCCGCATGCTCTCCATATTTCAGACCCTGATTGGCATCCTGCGACTGCGCGCAAGCCCGGCAGATTTGCCCACATCGCAGCCGCTATTGGCTGCGATTTTCGTGCTGCACGCCGCCTTGCAAGTCGTGCTCGCCCTGCAATTCCTGCCGGTGCGTGATTCGCTACCGGTCGAGGCACTGGTTTCCGGGGCGTTTTCCTTGCTGTGGCTGCGTTTCGTGTTGCAGTTGTTCGGCCGGCCGGAGCGTTTCCTGCAAACGGCTACCGCTGCGTTCGGCGTGTCGTGTTTGATTGCGCCCTTGAGCGTGCCGCTCGCAGCGACCGTGATCCCGAAAAGCGGTGTAGCGGTGCAACTGTCGCCGCTGCTCGCGCTCGTGATCGCCGTCGGTTTTTACGTCGTCTACGTCAACGCGCGGATTTTGCGTGAGGCGATTGAGCGCAGTACGACGCAATGTTTGTTGATTTTTCTCGCCGGTGATTTGCTAGCAGGCTTGATCGTCTTCGGCTTGTTCGGTGATGGGGCAGTGCCTGCTGGTGCGGCCGCGCGAGGCTGATCGGTGCACGTTCACATACTCGGCATCTGCGGTACTTTCATGGGCGGCATCGCCGCGATCGCGAAGGCCGCTGGGCATCGGGTCACCGGCTCCGATCGCAACGTCTATCCACCGATGAGCACGCAACTCGCTGCGCTCGGCATCGACGTCGTCGAAGGATTCGACGCCCGTCAATTGGATCCTGCGCCCGACGTGGTCGTGGTCGGAAACGTGATGTCGCGCGGCGCGCCGGTGATCGAAGCGTTGCTCGAGCGCGGTATCCCGTACGAATCGGGTCCCGAGTGGCTCGCGCGTCACGTGTTGCGTGAGCGTTGGGTGCTGGGTGTCGCCGGCACGCACGGCAAAACTTCGACGAGCAGCATGCTCGCCTGGATTTTGGAGTATGCCGGTTTGTCGCCCGGATTTTTGATCGGCGGTGTACCGGTCGACTTCGGAATCAGCGCGCGACTCGGTGAAAGTCCGTTCTTCGTGATCGAGGCGGACGAGTACGACACCGCGTTCTTCGATAAGCGCGCGAAGTTCGTGCACTATCGACCGCGCACCGCGATTCTCAACAATCTGGAATTCGATCATGCGGATATCTATCCCGACGTCGCATCGATCGAGCGTCAGTTCCATCATTTGGTCCGCACGGTGCCGCCCTCCGGCTTGATCGTGGCGCACGCCGACGATCCGCATTTGCGCACCGTGCTCGGCATGGGCTGCTGGAGTCGTCGTGAAAGTTTTGCCGCAGCCGGCGGTGTTGCAGAGGGTGATACCGCTGCGTCCGCCGACTCCGCACCTCGGTGGAGTGCGCGGTTGCCCGCTGCGACCGCCGACGGCTCGCAGTTCGAGGTGCTGTGCGGCGCCGAGCTCGTGGGCGCGGTGCACTGGAAACTTTTGGGTCGACACAACGTCGACAACGCGCTAGCGGCAATCGCCGCCGCACGGCATGCGGGTGTGCTACCCGAAGTGTCCTGCGCGGCGCTAGAAGAATTCCGCGGTGTGAAGCGACGACTCGAGTTGCGCGGTACGGTGGCTGGTATACGGGTCTACGACGATTTCGCGCACCACCCGACGGCGATCGCCACCACGCTCGAAGGCTTACGACGAAACGTGGGTGCGGCGCGCATCGTCGCGGTGCTCGAGCCGCGCTCGAATACGATGCGACTCGGCGTGCATCGCGACACGCTCGCTGCATCGTTGGCTGCGGCCGACGACGTCTGGTTGTACGCGCCCAGCGATCTCGGTTGGGATGCCGAGGCGGTTGTCGCCGAACTCGGTCCGCGCGGTCATTCGGCGCGCGACATCGGCAGGCTCGCAACCGATTTGGCGGCGACCTTGCGCGATGGTGATCACGCACTGATCATGTCCAACGGCGGATTCGGCGGTCTGCACGATCTTTTGCTCGCCGCGTTGCAGGAGAAACATCGATGAAGCGCAGGGATGAACGCATCGTTGCCGTCGGCATGACGGGCGCATCGGGCGCGCAATATGGCTTGCGCTTGGTCGAGTGCCTGATCGCTGCCGATTGGCAGGTTTATTTGATGTTCACCAAAGCCGCGCAAATCGTGGTCGGCTCCGAGACCGATCTGCGACTGCCCGGGCGGACGGCGGAGCAAGCGCGACACCTCTCGGCGATGTTCAAGGCTCGCGATGGTCAATTGCGCGTCTTCGGCGACGAGGAATGGACGGCGCCGGTTGCGAGCGGTTCGGGTTCGCCGCACCACATGGTGGTCTGTCCTTGCTCGATGGCGACGGTGTCAGCGATCGCCACCGGCGCGAGCGAAAACTTGCTCGAACGGGCCGCCGACGTCGTGATCAAAGAACGAGGCAACCTCGTGATCGTGCCGCGCGAGACACCGTTCTCGGCGATCCATCTCGAAAATATGTTGAAGCTCGCTCGGCTGGGCGCAGTGATCTTGCCGGCCAATCCGGGCTTTTATAACAAGCCCACGCAAGTGGCCGAACTGGTCGATTTCATCGTCGCGCGCGTGCTCGATCAATTGGGTGTCGAGCACGAGTTGATGCGGCGCTGGGGGCGCGACGATGCCACTCGCTGAGACCGACGAAATCCCGCTGTTTCCGCTCAACGTGGTGTTGTTTCCGGGTGGACCCTTGCCACTGCGGATCTTCGAGCCGCGCTATGTCGACATGGTCAAGCGTTGCATGCGCGACGGCGCGCCGTTCGGTGTGGTGGCGATCGGTGACGGTGGTGCCGAGGCGGGTGAGGCTGCCACCAAAAATTTTGCGGCGATCGGTACGAGCGCGCGCATCGTGGATTTCGATTTGCTCGACGATGGATTGCTCGGCATCACTTGCCGTGGTGAGCGGCGCTTTCGCGTGCTCGGCCATCGGCGCGAGAGCGACGGCCTGAGCGTCGGGCGTATCGCATGGCTGGACCCGGCGCCGCCGAATACCGAGCCTGCGACCTTGCCCGAAGAACATGCGCACCTCCGCGACTTATTGCAGCGCGTGTGGCCGGAGATCGTCGAGGCTTACGCGGGTATCGAACCGCGTTTCGAAGATGCGGGTTGGGTCGGTGCGCGATTGGCGGAAATATTGCCGCTGCAAAACGCCGACAAACAATTTTTGCTCGAGCTCAGCGATCCGCTGCAGCGCCTTGCGCGTCTCTCACCGTTGCTCCGACGCTCCGACGCCTGAGGCGACGCGCCGCACGTAAAAAGCATGCAGGGCGAAGCCGATGACGAGTGTCCACGCGGCCACCAGCCAACCGACCACGCCGTCGAACTGCGACAGCAACATCCGCCACGGCTGCGCATCGTTCGGTGCCGAGGTCTCGCGCAGCCAAGTGATCACCCAGACCCAACCGGCATGCAGCCCGATGCACGCGGCGATGTTGCCGGTGATTTGCCGCACCATGCCGAGCAGCGCACCGACCAGCGCTAAACAAAGAAATGCATCGAAGATCACGCTCGGGTCGGCGAACGCCGCGAGCGTGCCGCGAATCAATTCGACACCGCTCCAAGGCCCGACGTTCTCAGGCGCTATGTGCATGCGGCCGATGAAATGCGTCGCAGAGTACAGCAGTGCCGTCAGTACGATCGCCGTGCGTGTCCCGGACTCGCGGGCGATTGCCGAGTGCATCGCCCCACGCATGAAAGTTTCTTCGATGAGCGCGACGGCGAGACCGCTGCTCGCGCCTTGCAGCAAGAGCGCAGCGATGTTCGCAGCTGTCGGCGTGAAATGTGCACTCCAGGTCCGTAAGTCGAGCGCGAACATCAACGCCGCGATCGGCGACATGGTGACCACGCCGAGCGCGAGCCCGAGCGCTGCTTCGCGCAAGAACGCGGCGCGCGGCAGACCGTAGCCGAGGCTCGCGCGATCGTCGAGCGCCAACCGCCGGGCGACCATCGTGAAACCGATCAACAGCACGAGCATGCCGAGACGCGTGCCGACGCGATGAAACGCGACGTCGAACTGCGGCGTGAGTAGCGTGTAGAGCGGATAGGTGGCGATCGCCATCACCGCAAAGCCGATGACGAACAAGCCGATGAAGATCGCGAAGCTGCGCATCGTCACTGCACCCAGTGCACGCGACTGTCGATGCGACCGTTCTCGTGCAACGTCAACGTGCGAAATGCCGGCGGACGAGTGTCGAGCGCGAACTCGTCGCACTGCGGGGCGAATTGCACACAAGTGGACGGCGTACCGAGCAATCGTATGCCTTTGCGCTCGGCATCGAATTCTTGGTGTACGTGCCCCCACAGTACGCCGCGGACGCGCGCGCGACGCCGCTCGAGCACCGCAAAGAATTCGGCGGCGTTGTCGAGTCCGATCGTGTCGAGCCAAGCGCTCTGCATCGGCACCGGGTGATGGTGCAGCACGACGAGTGCGTGCTGCGGGGTCGTCCCGGGTGTGTCGCTTTGCGCGTCCGCGAGCACTGCATCGAGTCGTGAGAGCTCGGCGGGCGCGAGCGCACCGCCGGTTTCGCCGACCAATTGGCTATCGAGCATTACGAGGCGCCACCGGCCGAAATCCCGATGCCCGCCATGTTCGAACGGCGCGGGCAGCAATTCGCGCATCGCGAGCGGATCGTCGTGATTGCCCGGCACGCACAGCACCGGTTTGTCGAAGCTGCCCAACTCGCGTTGCAGCCAAAGATATCCGCCCGCCTCGTCGTGCACCGCATCGCCGGTGTGCAAAATAGCGTCGGCCGCGGCGATCGTCTCGCGCGCGGCCGACAGGGTTCGTCGCAAGGTCTCGAGGGTGTTCGTGCCGCGCATCGCCGACCCCGCATCTGCATGCAGATGCGTGTCGGTGAATTGCACGAGACGAACGACGCTCAAGGCCCGCGGTCAGTAGCGGTAGCTGTCCGGCTTGTACGGGCCTTGCTTCTCGACACCGATGTACGTCGCTTGTTGATCCGACAGTTCGGTGAGCTTGGCACCGAGCTTCTTCAATTGCAGACGCGCGACCTTTTCGTCGAGATGCTTCGGCAATACGTACACGCCGACCGGATATTTGTCGTGGTTCGCCCAAAGTTCGATCTGCGCGATCGTCTGATTGGCGAACGACGAGGACATGACGTAGCTCGGGTGGCCGGTACCGCAACCCAAGTTCACGAGCCGACCTTCGGCGAGCAGCGTAATGCGCTTACCGTCCGGGAAGATGATGTGATCGACCTGCGGCTTGATGTTCTCCCACTTGTACTGCTTCAGCGACGCACAATCGATTTCGTTGTCGAAGTGGCCGATGTTGCACACGATTGCCTGATCCTTCATGCGCTTCATGTGGTCGTGGGTGATGACGTGGAAGTTGCCGGTCGCGGTGACGAAGATGTCCGCCTGCTCGCAGGCGTCGTCCATCGTCACGACGCGATAACCTTCCATCGCCGCCTGCAACGCGCAGATCGGGTCGACTTCCGTGATCCAAACCTGCGCCGAGAGCGCGCGCAGCGCTTGCGCTGAGCCTTTGCCGACGTCGCCGTAGCCGCAAACGACCGCAACCTTGCCGGCGATCATCACGTCGGTCGCGCGCTTGATGGCGTCGACCAAAGATTCACGGCAGCCGTAGAGGTTGTCGAACTTGGACTTCGTGACCGCGTCGTTGACGTTGATGGCGGGGAAGGCGAGCGCGCCGTCTTTCGCCATTTGATAGAGACGCTTCACACCGGTCGTCGTCTCTTCGGTGACGCCGCGAATGTGCTTGATGCGGGTCGAATACCACTTCGCATCGCGCGCCAGCGTTTCTTTGATCGAGGCGAACAAGCATTCTTCTTCTTCGCTCGTCGGGTTGGCGAGCACGCTGGCGTCGGTCTCGGCACGGGTGCCGAGATGCAACAGCAAGGTCGCATCGCCACCATCGTCGAGAATCATGTTCGAGTAGCCGCCATCGGTCCACTCGAAGATCCGATGCGTGAAGTCCCAATATTCTTTGAGCGACTCACCCTTGTAGGCGTACACCGGTGTGCCGCGCACGGCGATCGCCGCCGCTGCGTGATCCTGCGTCGAGAAAATGTTGCAGGAGGCCCAGCGCACTTGCGCGCCGAGTGCCTGCAGCGTCTCGATCAACACCGCGGTCTGGATCGTCATGTGCAGCGAACCGGTGATGCGTGCACCGCGCAGGGGCTGCGTGGGCGCGAATTCTTCGCGGATCGCCATCAAGCCGGGCATTTCCGTCTCGGCTATACGGATTTCTTTGCGCCCCCAATCGGCGAGCGACAAGTCGGCGACGTGAAAGTCGCGCTTCGGGTCGGGTTGAATGACTGCGTTCATCTTCGGGCTCCGTTAATTACTTCGTGAAGTGGTTAACGGGCGCCGTTGATGGAATCCGACCTCGCGAGCCTGGCATCGCCTTCTCGATGCTGCAGCGCCCCTCGCAAAATCGGTTTGAAACGTCAGCGCGCGTCGGCGGCCAGCGCCCTCGCTTTGTCGGTGCGCTCCCAGCTGAATTCTGCATCCTCGCGACCGAAGTGGCCGTACGCCGCCGTCTTTTGATAGATCGGACGCGCGAGGTTCAACATTTGACGCAAACCGTACGGCGTTAAATCGAAATGCTTACGCACCAGCGCTGTGAGTTTGTCGCGCGAGAGTTTGCCGGTGCCGAACGTCTCGACCATGATTGAGGTCGGCTCGGCGACACCGATGGCGTAGGAAACTTGAACTTCGCAGCGATCGGCGAGACCGGCTGCGACAACGTTCTTGGCGACGTAGCGCGCGGCATAGGCGGCCGAGCGATCGACCTTGGAGGGGTCCTTGCCCGAGAACGCGCCGCCACCGTGGCGCGCGAAGCCGCCGTAGGTGTCGACGATGATCTTGCGGCCCGTCAGACCGCAATCGCCCACCGGGCCACCGATCACGAACCGACCGGTCGGATTGATGTGAAACTTCGTACCTTTGTGTAGCCACTTTTTCGGCAACACCGGCTTCAAAATTTCTTCCATCACCGCTTCGCGCAAGCGCGAGGTGGAGATGTCGTCGGAGTGTTGGGTCGAGAGCACGACCGCGTCGATCGCGACCGGCTTGTCGTTTTCATAGCGCAGCGTGACTTGGCTCTTGGCATCCGGCCGTAGCCACGCGAGTTTGCCTTGCTTGCGAACTTTCGCCTGACGCTCGACGAGTCGGTGCGAGAGCGTGATCGCAGCGGGCATCAGCACGTCGGTTTCGTTGGTCGCGTAGCCGAACATCAAACCTTGGTCGCCCGCACCCTGTTTGCGTGGGTCTTTGCGGTCGACGCCTTGCGCGATGTCGGGCGATTGCTTGCCGATGATGTTCAGCACGCCACACGAGGCGCCGTCGAAGCCCATCTCCGAGGAGTTGTAGCCGATGTCGAGCACGGTGCGGCGCACGAGGCCCTCGACATCGATCACGGCGTCGGTGGTCACTTCGCCCGCGACGATCACCACGCCGGTCTTGACCAAGGTTTCGCAGGCGACGCGGCCGCGTTTATCTTGGGACAGGATCGCATCGAGCACGGCATCGGACACTTGGTCCGCGACCTTGTCAGGATGACCTTCGGAAACCGACTCGGAGGTGAAGACGAAACTATTCGACATGCG
>Ga0214917_10004777_pt1 | contig 14857 bp, 11 predicted proteins | sample LL_1208_BB_MetaG_FD_177983 | JGI IMG/M metagenome (GOLD analysis project Ga0214917, IMG submission 177983) | Freshwater microbial communities from Lake Lanier, Atlanta, Georgia, United States - LL_1208_BB | ecosystem: Environmental > Aquatic > Freshwater > Lake | place: USA: Georgia | collected... | reverse complement strand
CACTCTCAGAAAGTAAAATACCCCATACAGAAGAAATTGATCTTAACATTAAACGAAAAAAAATCATTTACGCAACTATAGATGAATTAGATACGATTCAGGATAAGATTGAAAAGAATGAAAATATAGATTATAAGATAGTCATTAAAGGGAGTGATTCTGAAATTAAAGCCTTGAAAAATTCGTCTAAATATAAGGATGCTTTAGAAATAGAAAATGTTAAAAAAATAGCCTTTAAAACAACTTGGAAAGAAGAAGAACCAAAAGATATTATAGAAGATGATTTTGTAGAGTGCTTACAGAGTCTTGTTTTAAAAGAAAATAATCCGTATCTTTCAAGCTTATATGAACATATAATGTATGGAACTGAAGATAAAAGTGATAAAGATGTTTTCTTTTTTTCTTCTGATGAATAATAAAATGTGTATGAATGTTCTTTTGCTATATATACTTTTAGCCTTTATTTTAATCTATATGATGCAAGATATATCCGAGTTTGACACGAGCATATATCACCCTGCTTCTTTCAGGATTAAAAAGTAATTAATTTTAAGTCTAAACTTAAGATTAATTTATGACATTATTTTCTTACAAAAATATTGTGGTCTACTAGTTCTTCTTGGGTTTTATTAATGTGTGGTGCATCTCGGGAGAGTCTCGAGAGACTTCCTGTACCAATATCTTTATACCCTGCAAAAATAGTGATATATATACATATAAAAATAAAGAAATATACAAATAGAAATAGTTCTTCCATTTAAGAAATGGTTTATAATTCTTTAAGTCTTTTTAAAGGTCCCGTCAACCTTTCTTTCTCATTTTATCAAGAGTATCAAAGAAAGAATGTAAATCATAGTCTCTTTTGATATTGAGATATTCTCTGTAATGATCACCATATCTATCAGGCTTATCATCGATAAGTTTGAAAAATTCTATTAATCGGGTTCTTACTTCTTCTTTTTTCTCATTAAATTTTTCAATCATCAAATCACGCTCATTTTGAGTAGAATAACATTTCTCGAATGTTTTAAGGACAATTTTATCAAAGTCTTCTTGAGAAGTTTCCAAGTAAGTTCTAAAAATAATGACATCTTTTTCTTTAGTGAAACTTGAACCCATTTTTTAATTTACAAATTTATTTCTTAAACTTATATTAAAAAATATGATTATGAAAGATAAGATAATAATCATATTCTGTATTTATTTTGTATTTCTTTCCCTTTTCAAAGAGCGAGAATCTCTCGGATGTAAAGGAGATAGTCTTTTAAATTTTTTATCATCAAATCCACCTTGTGACAACTATGACAATCAATACTCTCGTTATATAAGGGAAGAAAGACCTCGAAATCCTTTTAAAATATTTGAAAGAATTGTTATATGGAGAAGGAGCTTTCTTTTATCCATAATTATAGTAATGATGTATCATCTCTTACTTGAAGCAGAATTTAATGGGGTAAAATTTATGTGCGGAATAATTGTCGGAACCTTCTTTATATACTTTAGTTTTAACTTTTATAGATATCACCTTGAAGATTACCTCTTTAACGAAATTATGAAAAACTATACTATTACACCTAAAGTTTAAAAAGGACCCCTTTTAATTTTAGTTCTAAATATTAGAAATAAAATTAAGGGTATTTTTAAGAATAAATTACATAGGACCGATTGAAGAATTATTTGTTTTACGTAGAGGTTGATAACGTTGCTGCCAGCTCTCTCTATTAATTTTACTCATCTGTTTTTCCATCATATCTTGTCTATGGAATAACGCATCAGCATCATATTGAGATACTGCTTTTGGTCTCATATCATCAAGAGATGCTGTACGGTTATATTCAGGCCAAACATCGTTTTGAGGGGTTCTAAACTCAACAAACTCAACATTACTTCTCTGGATAAAATTAGGCTGTTTAAAACTATCTATGTCACTCGTGTAATATTGAACTTGCCCTAGGTTGACATCAGAATAACTTCTGTAAGGATCACCATAAGAATTAAAACGAGGGTCATAAATATTTTCAAAATCAATACTTCCTGCAGCTGGAATATAATTAGAATAATTAGCAGAGTATTCAGTTCTAAGAGGCTGTGCATCTATTTGACCCTTTGTTCCATCACTTCTAACAAGTTGCGGGTCTATACGAGTATATAAAGGCATATTCATATTATTGTTTTGAACTTGGTCTAAGAAAACAGGAGCATTCTGTGGGTTATAAGTAATACCAATATTGCTATTAATTGGAGTTTGGTCCATGGAATAACTATATAACTTTGGTTGAATATCTTGTAAATACACCCTTCTTTCAGGCTGTCTAAAGTATTCATCAGTATAGACATATGTTGGACTTTGTTGTAATAATTGGTCATTTACTACATTATTTGTAGGAGGAGTAGCCCTATTAAACTTACTATAAGCAGAATCAATACTTTGACCCTGAGAATATCTTCCATTTGATAAATCTTTAACACCTTCTAATTCATCCAAGGTAATAAAGTCAAATTTTTCAATAACTTTTTTAGGCATCTGATCAGCTTTATTTACTTTAGCAATATTATCAGGAACTTCCTCATTTGGTTTCATCTGGGAATTTTGATACATATCACTTACTGTCTTCATATCTTGTGGATTATCTGAACGGGTTGAAACAGGTATGTTTGCTTCAAAATCAACAGTTGATGGATATCTATCCATAAATTGACCTGCAGTATATACACCATCGCCTTTATTATCACCTACTCTATTCATATTATATACAGCATTTTCAACTCTTGATTTATAGAATACAGGGTCAGCTAAGTGCGGAAAGTTATTTGTCATTCCGTGAGTTTGTCCCGCATCCAAGTCATCTGTCAAGTCTGTGATATTACTGTCATTTATACGGGAAATCTTTGTGCTTTCCTTTCCAAATTCATCTCGATCAAAAATACGAGGCGCAATAACAGGTGCAATCATAGCACGTCTATTAACACCATTTTTAAGTGCAAAATATTGAATATCAGCTGAAATATCTCTTTGACCATTTTGAAAGTCAAAAGAAGTTGCTTTAAGATATTCTTCAGAAGAACCAAATATGGTTGAATTATTAGAAGAATATACTGGGATTAAAGATTCATCAGCTGCAGACTTAAGTCTTTGTGCATTAGGTAAAGACAAATTTTTAGAGTAATTATCAGATAATGAACCCTCAAATGTAGGTTTAGGTCTATATTGACCATCAACTCCTACATTAAAATTCACAGTTGAAGGTGCAAAACCTTCTCTTTCATTCTTTGTGGAGGTTAAGTAAATCAAAACAATAAAGAGGATACTTAAGACGAAGAATGCCTTTGTATATTTATAATTAGAAATCATCATAACAATAGAAACATAAATGATAAAACGAGTTAATGAGTTTAAACGTTCTCCTGAAGCTAAACTTCCGTGAGGAATTGGCGATACACTGCAGAATAAACTTGAAGGTTTTTTAAGCCAAAAAGTTTCACCACAACATTTATCACCTAAAGGACAATTCTGTTCGCTCATTTATTAATAGATTGCTATAAAAAAAAGATTTTCTTTTTATTTTTATTATACTTAAAACAATTGACCCATATTTTTACTAATTTCTAGCGAATTCATTTTTTGTAATTTTTCTATCTCTTTTACACTCATAATATCCCTTAACATTACTCTTTTATTTTTCCTATTGTCAGCATCCCAGAAATACAAAACAGTATTTTCACTATATTCTGGCCTCAAAGAACAATTTCTAATATAAAAGTGTATCATATCATTTACTCCCTTTATTGGAACCTTATCATACAATTCTTCAATCAATGTAATATTATCCTTAATATATCTCGAATATAACATACTTAAAATATTCAAACAATATTTACAATTTATAATTGTCTCAGTCCAATTAAGCACACAAATTGAATCTCTAAATTGAGGGACAATCTTACGTTTAAAATCGTTAAATAATTTTTTAAGTGTGTCTTTACCCATATTTTTTGTGATAATATTCCAATTTTCAAATACTAAAGTAGATAATTCCCTTACAACAAAGAATAAGTCATTTACATCTTCAAACATATCCATATCATATAATTTTTGTAACTGAACAAATAACCTTATAAAAGACTTGGATATTATATCTTCTTCACTCCCACTCTCAATTAACATTTCTTCTTCTAATTCCTGTCTCCAAGGTAAAGAAATACCTAAAGAAAGAACTAATAATATATCTTTATCAAGGTCAATCCATATTGGTAATTCATTCAAACCTTTCTGAGATACTTTTACCTCTTCTTCTATTCCTAATTCTTTATTTCTCTTTTCAATCTTTTGTTTCCTTAATTCTTCAATCTTATTTTTTGGAGCTTCTTTCGGCTTGTATCCTGTTGTAGAACCTCTGCAACATTTTACAATATAAGACATAGCCAATTTTAAAATATTATTTGGAAGAGTCTTCCAACCTTTCTTTCTCAATACAGGTAAGTATCTGAAAAAGTACATCATCTTTGTGGATAAATAATAAAACTCATCATCCTCATATTCTAACTCATTCATTGCACTTAATAAAAAATGATGCATATCATTCAACTTATCATAAACAGTAGGTTGTAATCCTTTCATATAATGTTCTACGGATGTCTTCATAGTTCCTCCAATTAATCCTTTTGAATAACTCATACCCATATCAATTATAACAGGATAAAATCCATATGTAGGAATACTAAAGACTTCATCTTCTATTTTATACACAAATATTGCCTCTGGCTCACATTCTTTTATCAAGATATTATCAATATGTAAATCATAATGTGTAAAATTACAATGTTTTTGCGCTATACTTAACCCGCATAATATACTTAATATTAACGAGTTAATTAAAGCCTTATCTGCATGTTTAGTAAAATCATAAAAAGAATGAGGTGAAATATATTCTAAAAACAAAACATTTGTAGGTAAATATTCTTTATCCTCCATAAATAACTTACATTCTTCCCTTAATTCTTTTTCATCTTCACTATTAATATCTTCCTCACTTTCATCACTTTCAATATCACTATCTTCAGGTGTATTTATATAGATAAATGTTCTAGAAATTGGCAACTCAACACAACCTAAATTACCCACAAAATTTGGACAAAACTCTTTTAATCTATTCAAGTCAAGTGTAACTTGATTTTCGTGTTCAATACTTCTGTCAATTTCCACAGATAATTTAAAGATCACTTGTTCTCCAGTTTGACGATGTTCAAGTAAGCCAACAATACCCTGAACACCATTAGTTTCAAATGTCTTAATAAATCTAAATTCCTTCCTCATAATTTCAAGCTTTCTAGAAGGATGATTATTATCTCTTGCTAATTTACAACTTCTATTTACCTTATGTGCTAAATTCTTAAAATCATTGTTATTTAACATCATTTTTTCCAAGAACAAAATAATTCTTTAATCAACGATTAAAATGATTTTTTATTTTCTTTTTATATCTTTCCACATAGATACTAAAATGTCGAAACGAAAATTATCCCTCGAAGAAATCGAATTTATCGCTGATGCAATTATTCCAAATCCTCACATAAGCAAGGATGTTTCTATGTGCATAGTTGAAAACCTTAAACAAAACATAAGAAAACAACTTTCAAATATTGAAACTTATCCAGAAAATATACCTAAACTTAAAGATGAAATTCATAAATTTTATATTAAGAGTCAAATTAACCCTTCCGAATCTGTTGGTTGTATTGCCGCATCATCAATCGGTGCCGACACAACTCAGGCTTCTCTTAACAGTGTAGAATGGAATACTCGTGTTCTTATTGATAAAAATGGAAGTATGCAAGAAGACTGTATTGGCAGAATCATTGATTATGAGTTTAAAATTAAAGGTTTTACTACTCTTGTTTATTCAGGTCAAATTGATGAGAATTTTAAAAACGGTAATAATCCTTACGCGCAAGTATTAGATGTTGATGATAAAAACTGGAAAATTACTTCTATAGATGAAGACGGAAAATCGAGTTGGAAAAAAATAACACAATTAATTAGACATCCCTTATATACAGGCTTAATAAAAGTCACTACTAAAACAGGAAGAAGTGTCGTTGCAACTACAGGATTATCGTTTTTGGTTATGAGAGAGGGTAAAATTGTCCCTATAAATGGAAGTGAATTAAATATAGGTGATAAACTACCAATATGCTGGACTATACCTAAACCTGATACTATTAAAACCACTTTACATCTTAAGGATTATTTAAGCCCAAGAGAATATATCTATGGAAATGACTTGTGGAGAGCTAAAGAGTTAAGAGATTATTACCGTGATGTATTAGGACAAAAAAAATCACATTGGTGGAGAGATCATAATGGTATTGATTTCATACTACCATTTCAAAGAGGAGCAATGGAATCCTTAGAAGGTGTAAGAAAATCTAAAATAGGTAAAGAAGACATTTTGAAAGGTTATGTATATAATCATGTTAGAAGTTCAGCTCAGAATTTAATACCTGAATATATCACATTAGATGAAGACTTTGGATTTTTTATTGGTGCTTATATTGCAGATGGTTGTTCAAGTGATAATTATATAGTTATAAGTAAGTATGATAAAGATTATTTAGATAGAATTGAAAAAATAGCTATTAAATGGGGTGTAAAAACTCATTATACAAAAATAGGGTATAAATATATTCATATGAATAAGTATGAAGAAAAGAAAGGAAGAGAAGTAACAGAGTATGCTAAAGAGATGGAAAATAATGAGGGTAATGCAGATATAAGATTACATAGCACTTTACTCAACGCCTTAATATCTAAAACTTGCGGTAAAGGAAGTGAGAATAAACGCATACCAGATTTTGCATATAATGCCCCTGAAGAATTTGTTAGAGGTATGTTAGACGGGTTATTCTCTGGAGATAGTTGTATATCAAAGGAAGACATAAGATACTATTCTGTGTCTAATATTCTTATAGATGGTATTTTAACCTTTCTTGCAAGAATAGGAGTATTTGCAACAAAGAGTGTTGGTATAGCTGATAAAAATAATAAAGGAAGCAAGACTATTCTTCCTATGCACACCTTAAGAATAGGTTCTAAGAATGTTACTAGATTTACAGAATTTATAGGTAATTTAACAATAAAAGAAAAAGACAATAAACTTAAAGAACAATTATCTAAAAACAGAGTTCATAGTTTATATTACCTTGAAAATGGAAATATATTAAACGATGTTATTATGGATGAGATTACTTCTATAGAGAATGTTGAGACAAATACCTATGTCTATGACTTTACAGTTGAAGAAACTAAAATTTTTATAATTCAAGGAAACTTATTTTGTTTTGATAGCTTCCACAGTTCGGGTATATCCAAGGCAAATTTAACTGGTGGCTTAGTTAGACAAAACGAATTATTAAACGCTTCAAAGAAGGTTAAAACTCCATCGTGTAGTATATATTTAAACAAGGATATGATAGATGTAAAAGATCTCTTCAAGGTAAAAGAATTCACGAATAGTAATATAAAATATCACGAACTCCAAGATATGATTGAAAATATAGATACAGAATTTAACCCTTCTTTAACCGAAGATGAAATAAAATATTACAATTTTTTCTCCAATGTATTTGACGATGGTCATAAAGGTTGTAATTGGAGATTAAAAATAAACCTTAAACTTGACTCATTATATAAAACTAAAAAAACATTATTGGATATAACCTGTTCTATCTATTCTTGTATTGATGAAGAACGGGAATATATAGGTATTGTATTTTTCCCCGATATTACAGGAAGATTAGATATATGGGTAAAAGATAATATAGAAGAACCTGAAAGTTATATAAAAACATCAAAGAAGAAAAAACTTGAGGTATTAGAGAGTCATAAAATAGTTATAGATACTATTGTGAATTCTAATAATAAATATCAAAAATTCATAAAGAATATCCTCATACCAACCATCAATTCTATTCCTGTAAGTGGAATCTTTGGAATTGAAGACTGTTATTATACTCAAATTAAAAAAACAGATGAATGGATGATAGATACAAAAGGAAGTAATTATAAAGAACTTATTACACAGCCTTACATTGACTTTAAAAATACAAGAAGCAATAATATGTGGGATATGGTAGAAGTATTAGGCATTGAAGGAGCTCATAGTTTCTTAGTAGAAGAATTCAGTAAAGTCATATCTTGTAATAAAAGACATCTTAATATACTCTTAGATAGTATGACATTCCCTGGTAAAATTCTAAGTGTAAGTAGATACGGTATTGATAGAAAAAATGTTGGGGCTATTGCAAAAGCTTCATTTGAACAACCTCTCGAAAATTTTCTTATCAGTGCAACAAAAGGTGAGGTTGATAATGTTTCAGGAGTTACAGCTTCTATTACTCTCGGTAAATTATCAAGAATAGGAACCGGCTCAGTCGACCTATTAATAGATGATAAGATGATAAAGAGGGAACTTGAAGCGATGAAATTAGATAAGATTGAAGAAGAGGAAGATTTATTTTTAGTTTAAAGTGTATCGAAGTGGATGACCCATAATATATTAAGTTTAACCTTAATATATTAATTTTAAATTTAACTTTGGATTTAGACGAAGTTTCCTCTGTCGGAGTTGATTCCATAAGGTGAAGTTTGTCTGACCTGTTTTTGTTCAGGAGTGAGAGTACGTTCAAAGATAGAGTCTCTGACAGTTGCAGCTTGTTGTATATCAGTAAATCCGGAAGCAAAATAGCCTCTGACGACGTCTTTATCTCCAACACTTCTAATATCAAAGTATCCGCGTTTAATAGGCTCTATCTCAAGGTCACCTCTAAAGAAATCCACATCTCCATATCTTCGTCTCTTAAGAGGCGCAAAAAGAGTTCTTTCATAAATGAAATTGTTAGGGTCAGTAGGGTCTAAGTTAGCAGAGTATCTCATATCAGGTGTTGGCATAATATCTTTAACATCTTGGAGTTGAGGAGTAGTTTTACCGACTTTAGCCAACATATCATCAACTTGAGATGAAGTCAAAGTTTGTTTTGTCAACAACATATTATCACCTGACATTTGAGATATAGCTTCATATTGTGGAACTGCTCTTGCAGCTGCAGGTTGTGGGAAAGAAGGAGGAGCAGTAAAAGCATTTCCAGCTGGAAGTTCTTCTGCAAATCTAAATTGTTCTCTATCTTTATTCATCAAAATATATGCACCTATTGCTGTTCCTAAAAGTAATAAACTAGTATTCATTTTAAGAAAAGAAACAGAAAAAAGAAAAAATTTATTTATTTAATAACAAATGGTTGATTATGATCATCTCGTTCTTTTATTTTCTTTTTTATTCCTCGTTTTAATAACTATTCAATTAAATAAGATTTATGCCTATAATGACCCTATGATTGAAAGAATAAAAATTGATTTAATAAAGGTTGATCCAAGAGTCCAAAATCTTAAGTTTTATGCTTCAAATGAATCTTTTACAGAAGACAAAAAATTCGTTTACCTTTGCCTTAAAGATGAAAATGGAGAGTATTATGATTATAATATGCTTATGTATGTTTGCTTACATGAATTAGCCCATGCTTTTAGTGTTGGTGTTGATACTTCTCATACATCTCAAGAATTTAAAGACAACTTTAGAACCTTGTTAAAGCGTGGCGAAGAATTAGGTCTTTATGACCCTAAAAAACCCCTTAATTATAATTATTGCCCGAGAAACTAGAAGACTGAGGAGGAAGGATGACGATGTCCTCGTTCATAACGAGGAACTTTGTTGCTGTTCGCTAAGGGAGTATAGAAGATGTCGAATAGAAAGAGGAACAGCATCACGTAATTTTTTACATAAAAAGTATATGTAAAAAAGTATATGTAAAAAAGTGTATGTAAGCTTACAATAAAGTATAACCATAAGTAGTAGAACCGCCTGAAACGATGATGGAAATTTGTAAGCTGATAGTCTTTGAAACACCTCCAGAAGCACCTACAATAGTCTTGGATGAACCAGAACCTCCAGAACCAGCTGCAATAGTGAGAGTGTTAGAAGAAGCAATATTGGTTGCAGTGAAAGAGAAGATATCAGATGATGAGACGTCAAAACCTCCTGGACCAAGCAACAAAGTAATCAAGTTAGTTGCAGATGGTAAAGTCAAAGTGAAACCACCAGCAGTAGTATCACCAATGATAGAACCAGCAACTAATTGTTCTGTGGTCAAAGAAGTAGCACCGGTAAAGTATTGGGTTTGTGGGAATCTGATTAATTTACCAGGTTGAACTAAAAGCTTTCTGACATCGCTGACGACTGAGAAGGAAGTAGGATTAGCAACGTTATAGAATGACATTTTATTAATGGAAAAAGAAAAAAAATAATTATTTTATGAAATGAGTATTTTTACAAGTTGAACTTATAAAAATATTTTTTTTTTCTTTAGACTTAACTATTAAATTACAAGATAGTATAAGCATAAGTAGTAGAACCTCCAGAAATAACAACAGAGATTTGGATTTGGACAAGTTTTTCTGAAGAAGCTGCAACAAGTTTAGAACCAGAACCTCCAGTACCTGCATCTACTCTAACTGCATAAGTTGCATCAAGATTTTGAACTTTAACGGTAAAGATATCAGATGATGAAACATCAAAACCTGCTGGACCCATTAATAAAGTAATCATATCAGTAGCTGATGGTAAGGTGATAATTGCTGGATTACCTGAAGTACCAGTTGCTCCAGGAGTACTCAAAATAGTACCTGCAATAGTTTGTTCTGCAGTCAAGGTATTAGAAGCACCGGTAAACCATTGGGTTTGTGGAATTCTAACTAATTTACCACCTTGATACAAAAGGGAAGCTCTTGCAAAATTAACACCGAAAGTTGATGGATTAGTAACGTTATAGAATGACATTTATTATTCGTAAAGAAAAAAAATATTTTTTTACTAATTGATTTTTATCTCTTAACTACAATCTATATAAAACAAAATGAGCGTCATCGTTCCTATTTCAAGCCTTACTCCAGCTATTCTCAAAAAACTTGATAAAGACCTTCATGTAAAACCTCTTCCTTTAAAATCTCCTTCAATCACCTCTTCAAAGCTTGTTGAAGCTTTTGACACTTTTAAGTTACATGAAAAAGACACTGCAGTAGCCGCTATACCTTTTAATTATTACTATCATCACCTTGAAAATATAGAAAGAATTCCTAACTCTGAATTTAAACCGATTTCTCTTAAATTTGAAGGGTCCCTTTTACCACGTCAAAAAGAAGTAAAAGATGAATGTATTGAAATCCTGAATAGAACTGGTAGTGTTGTTTTATCTCTTCATACTGGCTTTGGTAAAACTGTTATGGCTATTTACCTTGCATCTAGAATTAAAGTTCAAACCATCATTATATGTCATAGAAAAATTATCATGGATCAATGGGTTCAAAGTATCAACAAATATATTCCTACTGCAACTGTAAGAATATTAGGTGAAAAAATGAAACGAGGATATACCGGGCCTGAAGAAGGAGATGTTGATTTCCTTATTTGCAACGTTATAAACATCCCGAAAAAAGATAGAACATATTTTAAGAATTTTGGCCTTGTTGTTATAGATGAAATTCATACTATTTGTACCGAGTCTTTCTCTAGAGGTTTATTATATCTTTTCCCTGATTATATGATTGGTTTATCAGCAACCCCATTTAGAAGTGATGGTATGGATAGATTAATTGAACTCTTCTGCGGACCTGAAATTATTTATAGAAAACTTTATAAGCCATTTAATGCCTATAAACTTAAAACTGGTTTTAAACCTAAATCTGAACTGAATATATCAGGAAAACTTGACTGGAATTCTGTATTGGAAGACCAAGCTACAAATATTGATAGAAACAATCTTATAGCTAATTTATGCCGATATTTTATAAACAGAAATATTCTGGTTCTTGTTAAACGTAAAGAACACGCCGAAATACTTAAAAATATCTTATCTAAATGCGGTGAAGATGTCGATATATTTACCGGAGATAGTAAAGAATGTAATTATAATTGCAGGATACTTGTAGCCACATATTCGATTTCAGGCTGTGGATTTGATCATCCAAAATTAGACCTTCTTATAGGCGCAGCAGATGTGTTGGAAAATTTCACTCAATATATTGGACGTATATTTAGAAGGGACGATGTAAGTGCAATTTACATCGATTTAATTGATGAAATGGCAACTATAAAGAAACATTCAAGTGAGAGATTAAAGATATGCAAGGAGATTGGAGCTGAGGTTAAAGACTTTGAGAAAACATTTAAGGATTTTTTTAAAATGATTTCTTACTTAAATTTATAATCTTTTTTTATTAATAAAAATGGAGTTTGTTAGTGAAGAATTAACAGCAAAATTTCTGGGCGACAACGGTATGCCCGTTCAACAACCTCTTCATGAATTCGTTCAAAATTATCTATCTTCTAAGTATAATTTTACCCCACCTTTTGACCCTAAAAAAAGATTACTAAAAGCATCCTTGTATGACATTGAAAATTTTGGAATTTATATGTTTCAATGTCATGCTCTATTAAACTGTGAATGTCTTCAGTTTGACCATACTTGTTTTATCTTAACATCAGATTATCAGTATAAAACTGTAAGTTACTCAATACCTCATCAAGACGGTTTTGACTATGTCGTGAATACTACAAAATATTACGATATTAACTTTATAAAGACCCCTTTTTTTATGCTGAATAACATAGTTCATCCTGTCACCTATGATACAAAAACTCTATATCTTTATGGGTTATATGATATATTTGATTCTACATTATTTGATAAAAGACTTATGCCTTTCGGGGAAGGGGTAATTGACTTTTTTAAAAAGTGTAAGTTAAAGTCTATGGATTTTAAAGATGTTGCTCCTAAGCTTATTTTATCTCAATTTCCTTCGTTTAACGAATACTTTGTTGCTGTGCTTTCTATCTTTTTTGATAAAATGCATCTAGATAAAATCCAATATCCATCTACTCTGAAAATCCCTCCTGAATTTTCATATACTCAAAGTAAAAGTAGCGTCTTAGTTTCTCTTGACAAACCTGCTATAATAAGTGATTATGATAAAAAACTATTGAAAAAATATGAGGAGAATCTTGACTCATTTTTACCATTTGAAACACCAATATATTCTTATCCTATAAAAACGCCTATAGATAAAAAAATTCTTTACTATGGAAATTCGGCTATAAGCTATGAAATATACCTTAAAATATTCTTATACAATTATAAAAGTTTTGAAGAAGCAAACCTTAAAGATAATGTTCTTAGCAGAGTATATAAAATGAAAAAATCTCTCTCAATGTATCTGAAGTCTTACTATTTTTCATATCATATGCAACAATCTAAATATGGGAACATTTATCCTACTATTCCTATGATACGGGACAGTACGATATTAGACCAATATTACCCTACTTGGACTTTAGCCCAAATTAAGTCTGTAAAAAATAAAGAAGATCTTTTCCGTCTTATTATGAAGACTGTATGGTATAATAATAAATTCATGTTTAACAAGCTTGAAAAACCTATTAAAAATATAATAAATAATACTAGTTTAGATGACCTCGAGATATATAATAAAATAAATGAGTTATACAAAAATAATAAACCTAAAGAAACAGGCTTTGACAGAGGTCAATTTAGATATGATGAACTTAATAAATTAGGGTTATTTTCAGACATTAAAGTACCAGAAGGGGTGTTTACAAAGTATCTTGACTTTGGAGGTGGTATTGGCGATGTGTCTTCATCTATAGCTAAAAACTTAAACTTGAAAAAAGAAAATTCCTTTGTAACTGATATTCAAAACTGGCTTGGAAAAGAACACACTGATGAATATGTTAAATATATAACTTATAGATATCTTAAGACAAACTATCTTCCATTTGAAGAAGAAACATTTAACCTTATAACTTGCCTTCAAGTTCTCCATCATATTCCTGATAAAAAATATAGTATATCAGAACTTCGTAGGGTTATAAGACCTGACGGAATCTTGATTGTAAGAGAACATGATTGTAGAGACATCCAAGACAGAACTATGATTGATATTGAACATTCCCTTCATGCTTATGCAGTTGATGAACAAGGTATTGATTACTTTCAAAATTATCACGATAATTATATGTCTAAGAATGAACTTTTCAATCTTATGAAAGAAGGAGGATTTGAACTTGTGAATACTTTTCCTGAAAAAGGTCTTACAAGATATTATTATTCAGTATGGAAACCAACATCAAAAGTTGAAGTTAAAAAGCCTATAAGTTGGGCTGATTATAGTTCTGATGATGAAGAAGAAATTAATCTTAACCTTGATAAAAATAAACAGCCTAACTTGAACTTCAAAACTTTATCAACATACAATAAAGAAGATGTCGTAAATGAAATGAAGAATTTAGGTTTTCCTTATCATAAATACTATATAAATAAACCTGAATATTATTTTAATAATTTGAAAAACTTTAAATATACACTTAACCCTGAAATAGTCAATTATGTACAAGGTATATATTTTAAATCTAAAATTTCTTATGTGTTTAAAGAACCTGAACTTTTTGGATATAAAACACAACTTACACCTACTTTAATAACTATGAAAGAAGACTATAATACAATTGATGTTATAACAAACTTATTCTCTGAGGAACAAAGAATGAAAGCTAAAGTTTATAAAGGAAAATCTGAAGCTATTTCTCCTTTTGAATTTTGGATGACAGAAAAATCAAAAATAATAGACTATATTTACGCTGAAAAACAATCACTTAATACATATAACCTTAGAGAAGCTATATTTAAACTTGTTCCTGAAACTACTCTTTTCAAGACTACTGTGGCTAAATCT
>Ga0214917_10004776_pt1 | contig 14859 bp, 12 predicted proteins | sample LL_1208_BB_MetaG_FD_177983 | JGI IMG/M metagenome (GOLD analysis project Ga0214917, IMG submission 177983) | Freshwater microbial communities from Lake Lanier, Atlanta, Georgia, United States - LL_1208_BB | ecosystem: Environmental > Aquatic > Freshwater > Lake | place: USA: Georgia | collected... | reverse complement strand
CGGCATGTCGGGCATCGCCGAAGTGCTGCTCAACCTCGGCTATCGCGTGCAAGGGAGCGATCTCAAACCGAATGCCGTGACCGCGCGTCTCGAATCTTTGGGAGCACGCATCCGTTACGGTCACGATGCGGCGAACATCGAAGGCGCCGACGTGGTCGTCGTCTCGACTGCCGTCGCGAACGACAACCCCGAAGTCGCGCAGGCTGTGGCGCGCCGCATCCCGGTGGTGCCGCGCGCCGAGATGCTCGGTGAACTGATGCGCTTCCGTTCGGCGATCGCGGTCGCCGGCACGCACGGCAAGACCACTACCACGAGCCTGATCGCCTCGGTGCTCGCCGAAGGCGGCGAAGACCCGACTTTCGTGATCGGCGGCCGCCTCAAAAGTGCGGGCACCAATGCGCGACTCGGCGAGGGGCGGTATCTCGTCGCCGAAGCCGACGAAAGCGACGCCTCGTTCCTGCATTTGCAGCCGCTGATCGCTATCGTCACCAACATCGACAAAGATCATCTCGGCACGCACGACGGCAGCTTCGATCGACTGCGGCAAAGTTTCGTGGACTTCCTGCACAACCTGCCGTTTTACGGTCTGGCCGTGCTGTGTGCCGACGACCCGGAAGTCAAAGGCATCCTCGCGCGCGTCGGGCGACCGATCACGACCTACGGCATCGGCGAAGGCGCGGACATCCGCGCGGTGTCGATCGAGCGTCGCGGCTTGCAGACCGCGTATCGCGTCTTGCGGCCGGGCGGCAAAGAGCCGCTCGACATCGTGGTCAACCTGCCCGGCACGCACAACGTGTTGAATTCTTTGGCGGCGGTCGCCGTGGCGAGCGAGCTCGGCATCCACGATGCCGCCATCCGCAGCGCCCTGGCAAAGTTCCAGGGCGTCGATCGCCGTTTGCAGCTCATCGGTCGCGTGCCGGCGGGCGACGGCACGGCCGTCGTGATCGACGACTACGGTCATCACCCCACGGAAATCGCCGCGACTCTGGACGCCGTGCGCCAGGCGTATCCGGGCAAGCGCGTCGTGCTCGCCTTCCAGCCGCATCGCTACACGCGCACGCACGATCTGCTGGACGATTTCGCCAGCGTGCTCGCGAGCGCCGACGTGTTGCTCGTGACCGAGGTGTACGCCGCCGGCGAAGCGCCCATTCCGGGTGCCGATGGTCGCGCCATCTGTCGTGCCGTGCGTACGCGCGGTCAGGTCGAGCCGGTGTTCGTCGCCAAGGTCGAAGATCTGGCTGCGAGCCTCGCGAGTCTGCTGCGTGCCGACGACGTGATACTCGCCATGGGCGCGGGCAGCATCAGCGCGGCGGCGCACGATTTGCCGCGCAAACTCGGCGGGGGTGGCGCATGAGCGTCGTGCACGCCGACTTGCGCGCCACGCTGCGCAACGATTTCGAAGATCGCGTGAAGTTCGACGAACCCATGGCGCGCCACACGTCCTGGCATGTCGGCGGTCCGGCCGATCTCTATTTCGAACCGCGCGATCGCGGCGACATCGCCGAGTTCCTCGCCGCCGTCCCCGCGGAGGTCTCGCTGCATTGGGTCGGTCTCGGCAGCAATCTTTTGGTGCGCGACGGCGGCATTCGTGGCGCGGTGATCGCCTTGCACGGCGCGCTCTCGAGCCTCGAGCAGCGCGACGACGGCGAGGTGTGGTGCGAGGCGGGCGTGCCCTGTGCGCGCATCGCGCGCCAGTGCGCCCGCTGGGGTTTGCGCGACGCACATTTCTTTGCCGGCATTCCGGGCACGCTCGGCGGTGCGCTCGCGATGAATGCGGGCGCCTTCGGCGGTGAAACCTGGACCCATGTGCGCTCCGTCGAGGTGATCGATCGTCAGGGCACCATCCGGACGCGCGCTGCGCAGGAATATCGCACGACCTATCGGCACGTCGAGCCGCCGGTGGCCGACGAGGCGTTTCTCGCCGCGACGTTGCATTTCGAAGTGCGCGCGGACGACACCGACGTGCAGCAGGACATCCGGGAACTTTTGGTGAAGCGTCGCGACTCGCAGCCGATCGGCGAATGGAGTTGCGGTTCGGTGTTCACCAATCCGCCCGGCGAACACGCCGCGCGACTCATCGATCGTGCGGGCCTCAAAGGTTTGCGCGTCGGCGGCGCGAGCGTGTCGGAAAAACATGCCAACTTCATCGTCAACGACGGCGCCGCGACGGCGGCCGATCTCGAGCGCCTCATCGCCACCGTGCAAGCGACGGTGCGCGAGCGCTTCGGCGTGCAGCTCGTGCCGGAAGTGCGCGTGATCGGGGAGGCCGCCTGATGCGTCTCGTGCACGATCCGGCCGCGGTCAAGCCCGTCGATGATGCACGCGCCTTCGGCAAGGTTGCCGTGTTGCTCGGCGGCGATTCGACCGAGCGCGAGATTTCCTTGCTCACCGGGCGCGCAGTGCATGCCGCCTTGTGTCGTCGCGGCGTCGATGCACACCTCGTGGATCCGCGCGACGTACCGCTCACCGCGCTGCTCGAACAGCACTTCGATCGCGTGTGGATCGCGCTGCATGGTCCGGGCGGCGAAGACGGCACGGTGCAGGGCGCGCTCGAATGTCTCGGTCTGCCCTACACCGGCAGCGGCGTGCTCGGGTCGGCGATCTGCATGGACAAATTGCGCAGCAAGCGACTTGCCGCCGCCGTCGGCATCGCCACCGCCGATTGCGTCGTGTTGCGCGGCGCGCAGGATTTCGAACTCGCGCTCGAGCAGCTCGGTCTGCCGATGATCGTGAAGCCGGCGACGCAGGGTTCATCGGTCGGCATGAGCAAAGTCACGCGCGCCGAGGACTTGCCCGCTGCGTATGCCGCGGCCGCGGCCACCGACGACAGCGTTTTTGCCGAAGCGTGGATCACCGGCGGCGAATACACGGTCGGCATCTTGCAGGGCGTCGCCTTGCCGTCGATTCGCATTCGTACGCCGGGCACGTTCTACGACTACGAAGCGAAATATTTTCGTGATGACACGGAATACCTGTGTCCCTCGGGTCTTGCGCCCGATGTCGAGCGGCATCTGGCGGCGCTTGCGCAGGGTACGTTCGCCGCCGTCGGTGCCGAGGGCTGGGGTCGGGTCGATTTCATGATGGATGCGAGCGGTCGGCCGCTGCTCCTCGAAATCAACACCGTGCCCGGCATGACCGACCACAGCCTCGTCCCCATGGCTGCGAAGGCCGCGGGGATCGATTTCGAAACACTGGTCTGGCGCGTGCTCGAGACCAGCTTGCTGCGTAAGAAGGTGAGCGCATGAAACTGCTCGGTATGGAACTCGGACTCGACCTCGGGCTCGCGAACCCGAAGCCTCGCAACCGCAGACGCAAGGAAGGTCAGCGCTGGCAGTGGCCGCAGATCGACTGGCGCCGTTACAGCTTCGCCTTGAGCGGGCTCGCCGGCGTGCTCGCCTTCGTCGCCTTGCTGGTCATCGCGCTCGATCAACCGATCACGAGCGTGAGCGTGCAAGGCCGCTTTCAACGCGTCTCGCCCATGGACGTCGAGCAGGCGGTGCGCGAGCGCGTGCGCAAAGCGGGTTTGGTGACGGTCGATTTGGCGGGCTTGCAGGCCTCGATCAAGCGCTTGCCCTGGGTCGATCAGGCGAGCGTTGCGCGCGTCTGGCCGCGCGGTCTCGAAGTGCGCGTGGTCGAGCAGGTTGCGGCGGCGCGCTGGGGCACGAATGGTTTGCTGAACGCGCGCGGCGAGTTGTTCCTGGCCGAATCGCGCTTCATGCCGCCCGAGTTGCCGCGTCTGTCGGGGCCTGCGGGTACCGAAGGCATGGTCGCGCAACGCTATCTCGCCATCCAGGGTCGCTTGGTCGAGGGCGGGCTGCGCATCGCCGCGCTGCGTCTCGATGCGCGCGGCGCCTGGGAGATCGATCTCGACAACGGCGTGAGCATTCGGCTCGGTCGCCGACAGGTCGACGAGCGCTTCGAGCGCTTCGTGGCTGCGGCACTCGCGCTGGTCGTGCAGCGAGCCGCGGACGTCGCGTACGTCGACATGCGTTACACCAACGGGTTTGCGGTCGGTTGGCGAGGCGGTACGCGCGTGGCTTCGGCTGCGGCGATCGACCCCGACGACGCGGCGGAACTCTGACGAACACGGGACGGATTCGACATGGCGAAGAAACAGGATCGGCAATTGATCGTCGGGCTCGACATCGGCACCTCCAAAGTGGTGGCGTTGGTCGGCGAGATCGGCGCGGACAATTCGGTAGAAATCATAGGCATCGGCTCGCAACCTTCACGCGGCCTCAAGCGCGGCGTGGTGGTGAACATCGAATCGACCGTGCAGTCGATCCAGCGCGCCGTCGAAGAAGCGGAGCTGATGGCCGGTTGCGAGATCCACTCGGTGTACGCCGGGATCGCCGGTAGTCACGTGCGCAGTCTCAACTCGCACGGCGTGGTCGCCATCCGCGACAAGGAAGTGCAGCCGGTCGATGTCGATCACGTGATCGATGCGGCCAAGGCGGTTGCCATTCCCGCTGATCAAAAAATCCTGCACGTTTTGCCGCAAGAATTCATAATTGACGGCCAAGAGGGCATACGTGATCCCGTAGGGATGTCCGGCGTGCGCCTCGAGGCCAAGGTACACATCGTTACGGGCGCGGACAGTGCCGCGCAGAACATCGAGAAGTGCATACAACGTTGCGGACTTGCAGTCGACGACATCGTGCTTGAGCAACTCGCTTCGAGCTACGCGGTCTTGACCGAGGATGAAAAAGACCTCGGCGTGTGCATCGTCGACATCGGCGGCGGCACCACCGACATCGCGGTGTTCTCGCACGGCGCGATTCGACACACCGCCGTGATCCCCATCGCCGGCGACCAGGTCACCAACGACATCGCCGTGTCCATGCGCACGCCCACGCAGAACGCCGAAGAAATCAAATTGCGTTACGCCTGCGCGTTGTCGCAGTTGGCCAATCCCGACGAAACCATCGAAGTGCCCTCGGTCGGCGATCGCCCCGCACGGCGACTCGCGCGGCAAACGCTCGCCGAAGTCGTCGAGCCGCGTTACGAAGAGCTGTTCCGCCTGATCCAGGAAGAACTGCGTCGCAGCGGTTTCGAAGAAGTGATCGCCGCGGGCATCGTGCTCACCGGCGGCAGCTCGAAGATGGAAGGCGCGATCGAACTCGCCGAAGAGATTTTCCACGTGCCGGTGCGGCTCGGCATGCCTGCGGGCGTACGCGGCCTCGCCGACGTCACCAGCAACCCCATCCATTCCACCGGCGTCGGTCTGCTGCTGTATGCGCGCGACCACTCGACGCCGGCGCAGCGCTCGCGCTCGTTCGGTGGCTCGGCCAAGAGCACCATCGATCGCATGCGCGCGTGGTTCCAAGGCAACTTTTGATCGATTTACCAGTTCGAAATTTCCGAGATCGTAGGAGTGACCCACATGTTCGAATTAATGGATGCGTACAACCAGAGCGCCGTCATCAAGGTACTCGGCATCGGCGGCGGCGGCGGCAATGCCGTCTCGCACATGGTTGCCACCGGTATCGAGGGCGTGGACTTCATGTGCATCAACACCGATGCGCAGGCGCTCAAGCACTCGAACGTCAAGACGGCGATCCAGATCGGCGCCAACATCACCAAGGGTCTCGGCGCCGGCGCGAATCCGGACATCGGCCGGCAGGCCGCCATGGAAGATCGTGATCGCATCATCGAGATGATCCAGGGTTGCGACATGCTGTTTCTCACCGCCGGCATGGGTGGCGGCACCGGCACGGGCGCCGCGCCGATCGTCGCGCAGATCGCACGTGAACTCGGCATTCTGACGGTCGCCGTGGTCACCCGGCCGTTCAACATGGAAGGCAACAAGCGCGCCAACGTCGCCGACGCCGGCATGAACGAACTCGCCAAGCACGTCGATTCGCTCATCACGATCCCGAACCAGAAATTGCTTACGGTGCTCGGACCGAAGACGACGCTGCTCGACGCCTTCAAGAGCGTCAACGGCGTGTTGCAGGGGGCGGTGCAGGGCATCGCCGATCTCATCACCCGTCCGGGTCTCATCAACGTCGACTTCGCCGACGTGCGCACGGTGATGAGCGAGACGGGCATGGCGATGATGGGCTCGGGTTTCGCGAGCGGCGAAGATCGCGCGCGGGCCGCGGCCGAAATGGCCGTCTCGTCGCCGCTGCTCGAGGACGTGAACCTCGCCGGCGCGCGCGGCATCCTCGTCAACGTCACCGCCGGCATGGATCTGGCGATCGGCGAGTTCGAGGAAGTCGGCAACGTCGTGCGCCAATTCGCCTCCGAAGATGCGACCGTGGTGGTCGGCACCGTCATCGATCCCGAACTGTCGGGCGAACTGCGCGTCACCGTGGTCGCCACCGGTCTCGGCCGTGCGCAAACCGCCTCGGCTGCACGTCCGATCACCACCCCCGCGGCGCAAGCGGTGGCTACGAACCGCGGCGCCGATGCGTCGCGTCCGGCGCGTCGTCCGGTCAGCGTCCCGACGGACTACTCGAAACTCGAGCAGCCCGCCGTCGAGCGTTACAAGGCTGCGGCCGGCGACGGGCTGCGTCACGACCTGTCGGAAGACATCCTCGACATTCCGGCCTTCTTGCGTCGTCAGGCCGATTGATAGCGACTTTGGGTTAATATCCCTGCCTTGAAGGCTGCGGTGGCGCGTGCCGTTGCACGCGCCGCCGCAACCCAAAGGCAACTTCGATGGTCGGGCAACGCACTCTCAAAAACATCATCCGTGCCTCCGGTGTCGGTCTGCACACCGGCACGCGCATTCTGATGACCGTGCGTCCTGCCGCGCCCGACACGGGCATCGTGTTCCGGCGCACCGACTTGCCCGAACCCGTCGAAATTCCCGCGCGCGCCGAAAACGTCGGCGACACCATGCTCGGCACCTCGCTCGTCAAAGGCGACGTGCGCGTCTCGACCGTCGAACATCTGCTCTCCGCGTTCGCGGGGCTCGGCATCGACAACGCCTGCGTCGAAGTGAGTGCGGCCGAAGTGCCGATCATGGACGGCAGCGCGGGTCCGTTCGTGTTCCTGCTGCAGTCGGCGGGCATCGAAGAGCAGCGCACGCCGAAGCGCTTCATCCGCATCAAAAAATCGGTGCGCATCGAAGAAGGCGACAAGTGGGCGCAGTTCGATCCGTTCGACGGCTTCAAGGTGAACTTCGAAATCGAGTTCAACCATCCGATTTTCAAGCGTCGCGCGCAGCGCGCGACCATGGACTTCTCCACCACTTCCTTCCTCAAAGAAATCAGCCGCGCGCGCACCTTCGGTTTCATGCGCGACCTCGAGACCATGCGGGCGCGCAACCTCGCGCTCGGCGGCACCTTGGAAAATGCCATCGTGCTCGACGACTCGAAGGTGTTGAACGAGGGCGGGTTGCGTTACGAAGACGAGTTCGTGAAGCACAAGATTCTGGATGCGATCGGCGACCTTTATTTGCTCGGCCACAGCCTGATCGGCGAATTCAGCGGGCACAAATCCGGCCACGGACTCAACAACCGCCTGCTGCGCGCCTTGCTCGCCGACACGAGCGCCTGGGAGGCCGTCGTCTTCGAGAAACCCGAAGACGCGCCGATCTCCTACGTCCGCGCCCCCGTGCTCGCCGCGGCGGGTTGAATCCGGACCACGTAATCCTTCAGCTGCGGGTGCTCCGCCCGTAGCGCCGGCCAGCATTCGGCCAGGGCATATCGCAGACGCGCCGACCACGCCGCCGATTTCGCGCTGACGGCCAATCGTCCTTCGCTTTCGCTCACCGTGCCGAGCTGTGCGCCGAGTTCGGCCGGCAGGTGCCCGAGCAAGGCGTCGCGCCAGCGTTGTCGCGCCTCGGTGCCCGCCGCCATGGCGCCGTCGCCCAAGCCGGATTTCGCAAGCAAGTCCTTGATCGAACTAGGTTTTCCAGGTCGGATCGCCGCCCGTCCGGCGCGGCTGCGCGGAGCGTTTCTGACCTTCGGCGGGTTGTTTCGGCTGGGCGGTTTGGGCATAGTCCACGCTCTTTCAAAGCGACCCGACTATGACACCGGGGACGGCGTCCGTGTGCAAGCACGGTCTGCGGCAACCCGCCGAGGGGCGACGTGAACGTAATTCTCTTCCTGCGACGCGCCACGAGCGCGCACCGTATCCACGTCTCCGGGCCGCTCGCGCTCGGTGCGGTGTCGCTCGTATTGGTGGTGTTGCTCGGGGGTGCGTTCTACGCCGGCCTGCATCTCGGCGAGCGCTCGAACGCCGCGTTCGCCGCCGATTCGCCCGCCGAGCTGCGCCGCATCGCCGCCCAGCAGAAAACCGAAATCGACCGCATGCGCGAACAACTGCAGCAGCGCGTCGATTCGATCGCTGCGCGCATGGGTCAGATCAACGCCCACGTGCTGCGCATGGACGCGCTCGGCAAGCGTCTCGTGCAAATGGCCGACATCGATTCGCGCGAATTCGACTTCACCACGCCGCCGGCGACCGGCGGTCCCGAAACGGCGGGTGTTGCGCCGCAAGTGCCGGATCTGACGGCGATGCTTGATCGTCTCGAATCACGCTTGATGCTGCGCGATTCGCAGATGGGCGCGCTTGAAAATCTCATCATGCAGCGCGAGTTGCGCGCGCAGATCCTGCCCGACGGCAGGCCGGTCAAGCGCGGGTTCATCTCCTCCTATTTCGGTGATCGCCAGGATCCGTTGACCGGGCACGGCGCGTTTCACACCGGCGTCGATTTCGCCGGCAACCTCAACGACCCCGTGGTGTCGGTGGGTGCCGGCGTCGTGACCTTCGTCGGTGACCAAGCCGGCTACGGCGCCGTGGTCGAAGTGACGCACGGCGACGGCTACGTCACGCGCTATGCGCACAACGCCAAGATCATCGTGCGGCGCGGCGACACGGTGCAACGCGGGCAGACGCTTGCGCTCATGGGTTCGAGCGGCCGTTCGACCGGGCCGCACGTGCATTTCGAAGTGCTGCGCGCCGATCGTCCCGTGAACCCCTTGAGTTACATCGGCGGTTGAAAACCGCTGATCGCCCCCCATTTCGAGGTGGCGGGGCCGCGTACGACGAACCATTTCCCGTGCGTACGCTCTATCCGTAGAATAGCGCGCCGCGTTCGGGTCGCCCCGTACGCAAGCGTTTGAATAAAAAGGGTTTTTCCCAGAAGGTCCCCGGTGCTCAACATCCTCACGCGTATTTTCGGCAGCCGTAACGAACGGATCGTCAAATCCCTGCAGCGGGAGGTGCATTCGGCGGCGACCTTCGAGCCAGTGCTGAAAGCGCTCGATGACGCGCAACTGCGCGCCAAGACCGACGAATTCCGCGGTCGCCTCGCCAAGGGCGAGACGCTCGATCAATTGTTGCCCGAGGCGTTCGCCGTGGTGCGCGAAGCGGCACGCCGCGCGCTCGGCATGCGGCACTTCGACGTGCAGTTGATCGGCGGTGCCGCACTGCACCAAGGCAAGATCGCCGAGATGCGCACGGGCGAAGGCAAGACGCTGGTGGCGACGTTGCCCGCCTACCTGAACGCGCTCAGCGGCGAAGGCGTGCACGTCGTCACGGTGAACGAATACCTCGCGCAGCGCGACGCCGATTGGATGGGGCCGGTTTATCGCTTTTTGTGGCTCACCGTCGGCGTGATCAAAAATTCGCAGAGCTCGGCCGAAAAACGCGCCGCCTATGCCTGCGACATCACCTACGGCACCAACAACGAATTCGGCTTCGATTATCTGCGCGACAATCTCGCCTTCCGGCTCGAAGATCGCGTGCAGCGCGGTTTGTCGTTCGCCATCGTCGACGAAGTCGACTCGATTCTCATCGACGAAGCACGCACGCCGCTCATCATCTCGGGGCCCGCCGAAGAGAGCACCGACACCTACGTCGCCATCGACAATATCATCCCGCGCCTGAAGCGCCAGGACACCGAAGACGGTCCGGGCGATTTCAGCGTCGACGAGAAGCAGCGTCAGGTGGCGCTGTCCGAAGCCGGCCATGAAAACGTCGAAGCCTTGATGATCGAGGCCGGCCTGCTGCGTGACGGCGACAGCCTCTACGATCCGGGCAACATCCGCTTGATGCACCACTTGAACGCGGCGCTGCGCGCGCATGCGCTCTACAAGCGCGACGTCGAGTACATCGTGCGCGGTGGCGAAGTGATCATCGTCGACGAGTTCACCGGTCGCACGATGCCGGGGCGTCGCTGGTCCGAAGGTCTGCACCAGGCGATCGAAGCCAAAGAAGGCGTGAAGGTCCACGAAGAAAACCAGACCATCGCCTCGATCACCTTCCAGAACTATTTCCGCATCTACAAGAAGCTCTCCGGCATGACCGGAACGGCCGATACCGAAGCGCCGGAGTTCTTGCAGATCTACGGCCTCGAAGTCACGGTGATTCCGACCCATCGCGCCATGGTGCGCAAGGACCATCCGGATCTCGTGCACCTTACGCAGGCCGACAAATTCAAGGCGATCGTCGAGGACATCCGCGATTGCGTCGCGCGCCGCCAGCCGGTGCTGGTCGGCACGACGTCGATCGAAACGTCCGAACTGATTTCGGGCGTGCTCGCCAAAGAAGGCATCGCGCACGAAGTGTTGAACGCCAAGCAGCACGAACGCGAGGCGCTGGTCGTCGCGCAAGCGGGCCGACCGGGCGCGGTGACGATCGCGACCAACATGGCCGGCCGCGGCACCGACATCGTGCTCGGCGGCAGTCTCGAATCGGAATTGCACGCCTTGCCGGCCGACGCCGGCGACGACGAACGTGCGCGCGTGCGCGCCGATTGGCAGCAGCGTCACGACGCGGTGGTCGCCTCGGGCGGTCTGCACATCATCGGCACCGAGCGTCACGAGTCGCGCCGCATCGACAACCAGTTGCGCGGCCGTTCGGGTCGCCAAGGTGATCCGGGTTCTTCGCGCTTCTATTTGTCCATGGAAGACAATTTGATGCGCATCTTCGGTGACCCGAACTTCACCAAGCGCCTGTTGTCGGCCGCGGGCATGAAAGAAGGCGAGGTCATCGAAAGCCCGATGCTCTCGCGGCGGATCGAGGCGGCACAACGCAAGGTCGAATCCCACAACTTCGATATCCGCAAACAGCTGTTGCTGTTCGACGATGTGGCGAACGATCAACGCAAGGTCATCTATCAGCAGCGCACGCAGATCATGGGCGCCGCGGATCTCTCCGATGCCATCGCCGGCATCCAGGACAACGTGCTCGGCACGGCGCTCGATGCGGCGTTGCCGCGCAACGTGCCGCACGAGGACTGGGATCTCGACGGCTTGCGTGAAACCATCGCGCGCGACTTCAATGCGCTCGTGGAGCCGCGCGCGTGGCTCGATGCAGAGCCCGAGCTCGACGAGCAGGTGCTGCGCGCACGCGTGTCGGAAGCGGTCACTTCGGTGTATCGCGTCAAGGCCGAGCGTTACGGCCCCGAGCTCATGCAGCACCTCGAAAAGGACATCATGCTGCGTACGCTCGATTCGGCGTGGCGCGAGCATTTGGCGGCCATGGATTACCTGCGCCAAGGCATCCATTTGCGCAGCTACGCGCAGAAGGACTATCGCTACGAATACAAGCGCGAGGCGTACGATCTTTTCAGCAACATGCTCGAGCGCGTGAAGTACGAAACCGTCTCGGTGCTGTCGCGCGTCGAGGTGCGCAGCGAAGCCGAACTGCAAGCCGAAGAGGAAGAGCGTCAGCGCCGCCTCAATCAGGCCTTGCAAGCGCAGCATGCCGAGGCGCAATCGGTGCTCGGCGCGCCGGGCGGCTCCGAAGCGGGTGTGGCCGAGCGCGGCGTGCCGATGCAGCGCGAAGAGCGCAAGGTCGGGCGCAACGAACCCTGTCCCTGCGGCTCGGGGAAGAAATACAAGCAGTGTCACGGAGTGCTGGGATAAGCGCCTTGCCGACCATCGCCGTGGTGGCCGCGGCGCTCTTCGATGCGCAGGGTCGGGTGCTGATCGCCCAGCGTCCCGCGGGCAAAGAATTGGCGGGTCGCTGGGAGTTTCCCGGCGGCAAGATCGACGCGGGCGAGGCGCCGCATGCGGCGCTGGTGCGCGAATTGCGCGAAGAGCTCGGCGTGAAAGTGCAGGCCGCGCAACCGCTCGTCGCGCTCGAGCACGATTATCCGACCCGGCGCGTCCAGCTCTCGCTCTACGTGGTCGAGCGCTATGACGGCGTGCCGCAGGCGCTCGACGGGCAAACCTTGAAGTGGGTCGCGGTGGCCGATCTCGACCTCGAAGACATCCTCGAAGCGGACCGACCGTTCATCGAGGCTTTGCAGCAGCGGGCCGCTGCCGCAATATGAAACCCGGGCATCGGCCCGCCGCTACGATCGGAGACAGAGAGCAATGGCTGCAGCTCACGCGCGCTACGCCGCAACGGGTGAACGGGTCGCCGTGCGCAATCCGCGCACCGGCGAGATCGACCATCACTTCCACGCGCCCACCGAAGCCGAGTTGCGCGGCACGACCGCTTCGCTCCGCACCGCGCAAAAACACTGGGCGGCGCAAACGCTCGCGCAGCGCATCGACGTGCTGCGACGCTGGCGCGCCGAGTGGCTCGCACGCAAAGACGAGATCGCCGCCGCGCTCGCCGCCGATACGGGCCGTTATCTGATCGCGACCAGCGAGGTGGGCTCGGTGCTCGGCATGATCGACCGCTGGATCGCGGACGCGCCGAAGCTCGCCCTCGAAGAGAGTTTCCGCTCCGCCGTCAATCCGAACATCAGCTACGGCTCGCAGTACGTGCCGTATTCTTTGGTGGGCATCATCAGTCCGTGGAACTTCCCCGTATCTTTGTGCTTCATCGACGCCGTGCCCGCGCTGCTCGCGGGCTGCGCCGTGTTCGTGAAGCCGAGCGAAGTCACGCCGCGGTTCGTCGCACCCGCGATGCGCAGCATCGAAGCCGTCCCCGAACTCGCCGCCGTGTTCTGCGTGCAGCCTGGTGCGCGCGACACCGGCGAGTTGCTGGTCGGGCTCTCGGACGTCGTGTGTTTCACCGGCAGCGTCGCCACCGGTCGACTCGTCGCCGAGAATGCGGCTCGGCATTTCGTGCCGGCGTTCCTCGAGCTCGGCGGCAACGACCCTTTGATCATCGCGCCGAGCGCCGATCTCGAACGCGCCACCGACGTCGCGCTGCGGGCAACCTGCCTGGCGACCGGCCAAGCCTGCCAAAGTCTCGAGCGTGTGTACGTGCATCGCAGCCAGTTCGACGCCTTCGTCGCGCGGCTCGTCGAAAAAGCCCGGGCCGTCGAACCGAATTGGCCCGACATCCACGCCGGCACGATCGGGCCCTTCATATTCGCCAAGCAGGCCGAGGTCGTCGCGCGCCAGCTCGCCGACGCCCGCGCCAAAGGCGCGCGCATTCTCTGTGGTGGCGACATCGAAGACCACGGCGGCAAATGGTTGCGACCGACGGTGGTCGTCGACGTCACGCACGACATGCAGATCATGCGTGATGAAACCTTCGGGCCGGTGATTCCGGTGATGGCCTACGATTCGATCGACGAAGTCGTGGCACTCGCGAACGACGGGGATTACGGCTTGTCGGCCGGCGTGATCGCCGGGACGCTCGACGAGGCGGAGCAGATCGGGCGTCGTCTCGATGCTGGCGGCATCAGCCTCAACGACGGCTCGCTCACCGCCATGTGTTACGAGGCCGACAAACATTCGTTCAAACTCTCGGGCATGGGCGGTTCGCGCATGGGCCCGAGCGGCTATCTGCGGTTCTTCCGCAAGAAAGCCATCATTCGTCAGCACGGCGCGCCGGCGACCATCACCGACATCGCCGAGGCGCACGCGCGGCCGCGCTGACGCTTCGCCATTCGACCTTAACCCACTACGGAAACACGAGCATGCAAGAACAAGGTTTGCCCGAAATCAAATTCGACGTCGAAGGCCTGTATCGCGAGGAGTTGTTCACCGATCGTCGTGCCGGCACTTTGCGTCGCATGACGCCGGTGCTCGTCGACGGCACGGTGGATGCCAATCGTCCGGTGCTCTACGCCGGACAGACGCAGTTGCTCACCCCCGGCGGCGTGCTGCCGCTCGGCTTCGAGATCGAAGCCAAAGATCTGGCCGAAGCCATCGCCAAGTTCCCCGACGCGGTGAAGCAGGCGCTGGAAGACGCCATCCAGGAAGCGCGCGATATGCGTCGCGAAGCCGCATCGCGCATCGTCGTCCCCGACGCTCCGGGCGCCTTGGGCGGCGGCGGAAAAATCCAGTTCTGAGCCGATCGGGCGCGGGCACCGGTCGGTGCCCGCGTCGTCAGCGATCGAGCATGCGCTGATAAATTTCCTGGAACTCGCCTTGGCTGCGCACGGCGACGTGCATGTCGCGCAGCAGTCCGTCCGACAGATCGTAGATCCAGCCGTGGATCTCGAGCGATTTGCCGCGATCCCACGCGCTTTGCACGATCGTGGTTTCGCTCACGTTCAGCACCTGCTCGATGACGTTCAATTCGCAGAGCCGTCGCTGGCGTGAGCCGTCGTCGGGCAGCGCCTCGAGCTGCGCATGGTGTTTGCGCATCACGTCCTGCACGTGCCGCAACCAGTTGTCGATGAGTCCGAGGCGCTCGTTGCGCAGCGCCGACTTCACGCCGCCGCAGCCGTAATGGCCGCAGATGATGACGTGTTCGACATCGAGCACGTCGACGGCGTATTGCAGCACCGACAGACAGTTGAGATCGGTATGCACCACGACGTTCGCCACGTTGCGATGCACGAAGAGTTCACCCGGGTCGAGACCGACGATTTCATTGGCGGGGACCCGGCTGTCGGCGCAGCCGATCCAGAGATAGTCGGGGGACTGTTGGCGGACGAGGCGTTCGAAGAAACGCGGATCGTCGCGCCGTCGCTCGTCGGCCCAGCTGCGGTTGCGTGCGAAAAGTTCGTCGAGCGAATTCAAATGTTGTGTCCTCGGTGTCGCGGCC
>Ga0214917_10004775_pt1 | contig 14859 bp, 21 predicted proteins | sample LL_1208_BB_MetaG_FD_177983 | JGI IMG/M metagenome (GOLD analysis project Ga0214917, IMG submission 177983) | Freshwater microbial communities from Lake Lanier, Atlanta, Georgia, United States - LL_1208_BB | ecosystem: Environmental > Aquatic > Freshwater > Lake | place: USA: Georgia | collected... | reverse complement strand
CGCCATTACCACGGGTTTTGATACCTGTTGTCTTAGGTGCAGGGTAGTCATTGCGGCTGATGCTTCCAACAGACATATTTACGTCATTGGCTTTCATGCGGTTACCGCCTTGGTAGCCGCTGTTCTTGATGTCCACACCCGCTTTGCCGTCCATCGTGTGGGGTGGGGCATAAACTTTGGCATCGCCAACCTCTTTGCCCATAACTTTTTTGCTAAAAGTGGCCATGATTAACCCCGTTTCTGGTTAGCAACTTTAGCCAAACCACGACCAAGCGCCTTCATCTGGGCGTTTGTCTTGCCACCTTTGGCAAATTTCGTCATAGGCTGACCGGGATGTAGCTTCTTCTCATGCTTGTGCACGGCTCCAGCCATCATCTTCTTGTCTTGTGCCAAATCTGCTTTGTCCATGATCGACTCCTTATGTCGTTGTAACCGTAACTGTGCCTAATTCTACCGCTATCACCAAGTTATTTGGTGTTAAAAGTGTGTCAAATCCCCTTGCCCCACCAACAGGACTCCAGCCCCACTGGAACACCCGGCTACCCGCTTCTGGGTAACCAAACCCATCCTGCGCAGTGCTGTCCGTTAGCAGGATCTGTAAGCCACTCTGGCCAGAGACTCGGTAGCTCACATCAGGGCGAGGATCACGCACTGCTTGGGGATCGTTGACTGGGTACATACCCAACTGCAATTGCGGCTGATCCGGGTTCCAACACGTCTTACAAACCTTAATTTTAAAAGGCTTGGTCTTAACTACTTCGGTTTTTAGCTCCTTTAATTTAAAGCGAAAGCTACACCGATCACACTCAGCGATTGCATGCTTACCCGATGCAAAACGACTAGGCATAGAACAAGTTCCTTGGCACAAACCTCAAAGGCGCAGTTTCTCGGTCTCCCGATTGGGCCAAGTCCCATTGCTGTTCGTAGTCGGCCTTGAGCGCCATCGTGCGGGTTGGATCGGCATTCGGCAGCTTCATGCTCAACAGATAGGCCAACCCCGCCACCATGCAGGGGATAAAGCGGAACGGGATATCTTGCACAGTCACACCCGTACCGGCGTCCTGAATACGGCGCATGCGGTAGTACACAAACATGTACTGGCTACCGGGGGCATTGGGTGTAGGCCATACGTTAATAGCAGGCAGGTTCTGCACCGTGATAGCCGCGCCCGTAGTATGGCCCGCAGCAGTTGTGCCGTTTTGCCCACGGGCACAGTTGATCAACTGGTTGTTCACAGGGTCTACGTTGGGGTAACTGATTGTCTCGCTATCAATTTTTATAAACCCAGAGGTGGTCAAACTAGCTACGCTAGACACCGTAATTGTGGTGGCTGTAGATGTAATAGTCCCGTTAAGGGTAGCCGTAGCAAGGTTCTCTTGCCCCGACTGACGGTTGTACCAGACTTGGATTGGGCGACCTTGTGCCAACTTGTTTGGCAGGCTCATGTAGGTCGATTCAGAAATGCCGCTGATGTTGATGTCGATCTGATTAGACGTGCCGTTGCTTTGGCGAATAACGGTATCTAAGAGGTTGATTGTGTCCACAGGCATGGGGTACATAGCCTGCCCCGTCACCATCGGAATCTGGCCCTGCTCAACAGTCCAGAAGTTCAGACCACGGTTAGCCCACTCAATCGTCAGCAAGTTCAACGAACGCCGTGCAGTACGGAAGTTGTAGCCCGTGCGAAGTTCTTGACCACAACGCTCAAACGCCTCTTCAATGAGGTCGTTCATGTCGAGGTTAAAGGCTGAAGTGCCGGTAGTCTTAGCCATTATCTAAATCCTGCTGTTTTCTTGGCAATCGTTTTAGGTTGGGCTACAAATTGTTTTCCACTGGCTTTACCTGCCCTTTTGGCCTTGGTTGTCGCGGCGTACTCAGCAGAACTGAGACTCTTGATAGCCGCCTCTGGCAAATACCGCTCCCCCGTCTTACTCGACGGTTTACCAGACTTGGTGCGCCATTTCTGGTCACCCCAATCTTTGAGGGACTGTTGCGGAGCTTTCAATCTCTGTACCCGCCACCAGCGGCTTTATACCGTTTGGCCATAACTTGTGCTTTTCTCGCGCTCCATTGCCCTGCGCCCGTGCCTACAATTGCCGCAGCCTTGACGCTGTTAAAAATCCGTCTGCGAAGGCTAGGTTTGGTGTAGTTACCAGCTTCGTTGACCTTCGACTTCACAGCCCCACCTTCGGCAAACTGCATGAAGTCAGTATTATCCCGGCGGGCTTTCTTCTTCCCCCCGGGCATCTTGCTAGGATTGATGGCCCCCATGCCACGGGAGGCTTTCATGCTCTAGTCTTCCCCCGTATGGCACAGCCATCAGCCCGTTTAGAAGCTGAAGATACAGAACCACCAGATGCATAGCTTTTGACTGCCCCGCCTTTTTTCATTATTTTAAATTTGTTACCGCCTAATTTGTCACGCACAGCTTTGCTCGTTTCTGCGGAAGCATCTTCACGCAAGCCAGAACGGCGTGCGTTTTCTTTTAACATTTCTGTTCGTTGTTCTGCGGCACGCCCACTACGCTCTGCGGCTTTAGCGCCAGCTTTATCGTAGCCAAGCCTTGGTGTTGGTTTTGGAAGCGCCAACGGTTGTGATATATCTTTAAGAATTTCTAATTTTGGTTCACGATAAATTGGTTCGCCCCGTTTTACAAATGGTTCAACACCTTTGCGATTGGCTAAATTTTTAGCAGCTTTAGCAATACTTTTAATACCAAAACCCGCTCCACCCAAAAGAGCCTGCTCAGGATACACAGCCTCTAATGCCTGCGACTTTTCCATTGCGGCTCTTCGTGCTTTTTCTGCCGAAGATTGCGCTTCTAATGCTTGCGCTTTTTCTACAGTTGGCCCACGCCCACTGGGGGCACTGGGGGCAGCGGGTGGGGGGGCACTGGGGGCACTGGGGGCACTGGGTTTTGCTAACTCAGTGGTGTACTTTTTGCCGTTAAACTCAAAAGTTTTGTCACCAGCGGAACGGGCATCTGCAAAAGCAGATTTAAAGTTTTGGGGTTTTGGCGCTGCTGGCGCTTCTGCTGGCGCTTCTGCCGCCGCTGGGGCTTCTGCTGCTACCGGGGCTGCTGGCGCGTCTCCGCTTTGCCCATTTGCCAGTCGCATCATACGTTCCGACTGCTTTTGACGAAGTTGATCTTCAGTATCATCACGTAAAGACGTTGCTGTGCCTTCTACGTATGAATCGTCTTCGCCATTAAACCTACGTACTTTTTTCATGTGAATCTACCTTTGGTTTTGCCGCGCTGTTCAGCACCGCTGCCGTGAGGGTACTTGGTGATCATGCCGCCATGCTTCTTAGCAACTTCTGGATCCATTGGGGGCTGACCCATTTCAGCGGTATAGATACCAGCGTTTTGTTTGCGCTCATAGTCAGCAAGTTGTTTGGCCGTTGGGCCACCCTGCTTACCGCGCCCCGCGCCTGCCGTTTGTGCTGCCATGACGTTCTCCTAGCAGGGCATGCCGCCCTTGTTCATCTTAATCTGCTTACCTTTGGTCTTGCCTTTGATAGCAACACCATTGATGTTTCCGGGGTTTGTCTTAACTTTGCCCATTGATGTCATGCCGCCGCCAGCCATCTTCTTCATGCCACCTTTTTTCATGCCCATTTGAGATTTATCAAAGGCTTCCTCTTTTTTAGAACCTTCTTTACCTTTGCCTTTGACTTCAACATCCTTACCGGACTTTTCAAATTTTGCAAATGGATTCACACCTTTTGTAGCCATATCACCACCTCGTTTAAAAGTTTTGCCTTTGTCGGCGTTAGAGAAATCCTTGCCCACGGACTGTGGGATACCTACCTTCTTGGCAAAGCCCGGATTGTGGGCTATTGCTTCCATGAAGTTGTGCTGTTTTTTGCTTGTGCTTGGCATTTAGCAGTTCCACGCCCGCAGACTTTTATTGATACGCGAGTTTGGGTCGTTGGCCGTCTTCTCGCTGGTCAATTTTTTCTTCATGCCAGTCATCCTTGCGCAAAAGGAGTCGCGCCGGGAGCCGCCCTCTGGCTGCGGAGCTTTCAGACCCGGCTTGCCGGGGTTGGCTGCGTTGTAAGAGGCTCGACCCTTGGCGTTCAAGCCGCCCTTCTCGGATTTGCCCTCTTTGCGTGTCCATGCGGGACTAGCCATAAAACACTTCTATACCCACAACCGTGCCAACGCTGGTTGTTAGGTACAGTCCTGTAGTTGCCAAAATACCCTCACCGGGTATCGTGATGTTGAAGTTCACAGGGGTGGTAACGCTGGCTATGTCCATCGTAAACAACACCGCAGCACCAGAAGCACCATTTCGGATTTCAAATGTGGCTGCTGTGCTTACCTTGGGGCTGACCACGATACCTTTGAGGCGTGTGCGTCCCGCTACAAAAGAACCCGCCGCGCTTAAATGCGCTGCTTTTACATCTGTCTGCATCATAGTCAATCTCCAGTTGTGGGGTTACCCCCGAAGATTAAGCTGTGCGTGTAAACACGTAGGCTGTTGCGCTAGAAAACATCAGCGTGTACCGGGCCAAGCCTGTCACACCCGAAGCAACGGTCAGATCACCAAATGAACCAGCAGAGTCAGCAGCGGCGGTGGACAAGATGCCGTTAACTGCTACAACGATGGTCACTGTGCTTGCGCCGCCAGTGTTGTCAATGTACAGGTCAAAAACTGTGCCTTTAGCTGCGCCAAGGGCTGCGCCAAGCAACGTGCCGGTTGGCAGCGTGATGGCGGTTGCAGAAGCAGAGGTGGAGGTGATGTAGCCAGTAGCAACTTCAGCAGCAGTGGCTGTTGCAGTGGCGTTGATTGCGGCGGTCGTAGCGTGCGTGGTGCGGCCAGTTCCTGCAATGTTGCCCGTAACGTTGCCCGTAACGTTGCCCGTCAAAGCGCCGATGAAGCCGTTGGTAGACGTAACCGGGCCAGAAAACGTGGTTGATGCCATGATTTTTCCTTACATACAAGTTAGGCGCATTAGTCTGTATGTCGTCAGCCGGGGCTGTCTAATGCACCGGAAAGCCCGGAGTAGCTGCAATATACACCAAAAGAAAGGGGGGCACAAGCCCCCCTAGTTTTTACTTTTCGCTTACAAAGTCGTTTAATGCTTTAGCTCGTTCAATGACTTGATCCAAGGTAGGCCAAGTTGCAAGCTCGTCATGTGTTTTCTTGGCGTGGTACTCTGATTCAAGCATTTGTCGTGCTTGCATAAGCATTTGGAAGCGCAATTCAAACGGGTTCATGTGTGTGTCCTCAGTGTGTAAAGGGCGGGATTGCCCAACGCCAATATACAACAAAAGAAAAGGGGGCACAAGCCCCCTTCTCCAAATATTTCCTAAGAAATATTAAGCACCGGCAGAGCCGAACATGCCCAGAGGGTCAGACCAGCCGAAGCTGTAACGCTCACGGGACTTGTAACGCACGTTGCCAGTATCGAAGTCACCATCCATCGACTGCGCCAGAGGCGAACGCACAAAGTGCTTCATGCCGTTTGGAACGTCTGTGGTCAGGAACCAAGCGTTCGTATCGGTCAAGAAGTGGTTGATGCAGTAACCACCGGGGATGGAACCATTGTTCTTCAATGCATTGATATCGTTGTCAGCAGTGCTAACGCGGAGTTCAGTTTCCAGCAAACGAGTTGCCGTGAACTGCAATGAAGGTGGAACCACCAACTTATCAGGCTTTGCGGCAATCAACAGGCCACGCTCATCTGTCCACAAGCTGATCTGAATAACGGCATTCTCAAGAGAAGTCTCGTTCAGGTCGGCAGGGGTAGATGGAATGTTACTGTTAGTACCACCAGACACCAAGGGGTGTGATGCGCTAAACAAAGCAACACCGTCACCGCCAGCGTAAGCACTGCTGAAGCCGTTGTTTAGAACAGCAGCAGCTTTAACTTGCTTGGTGTAAGCCATAGCACGAGCCAGAGCCTTGGTGTAACGAGCAGACAAACTGTCGTACAAGTTGTCCTCGATGGCCTCTTCGGTCAGCGAGAAACCCAGAGCGATGGTTTCGTGGTTGTATCGGGCAGTCCATGCTTCCTGCGCATTGTCATAAGCAATGGCAGAACCCTCGTTTTTAACGGGGGCAGCAGAGAAACCAGACAGTTTCGTCTCTTCTTCAAAAGAACGCTCAGAGGTTTCGGTCTCATAAATCTCTTTATGTTCCTCACCATACTTAGCGTACTCCAGACCAAACAGGGCGTTCAGGCCGGGGAGAAGTTCTTTGAGTAGTTGTGCGCGTGAAATAGCCATGATTTAGCTCCTTATGCTGTTGCAGTTGCTGCGTAATACTCGTGCTGACCAAAATTCAGTTTGACCAGAATTTCTGGGAACTGATTAAAGACCAGCGTTGAGCTTGCAACAAACGCAGTGATGGGGGCTTGATTCATAACCACAGTCGTCGCACCAGCCGCCGCTGCTGTAATTACAAAGGAGCCTGAAGCAATGTAATTGCCGTTAGAGTCCAGTGAACCTACATCAGTACCAACAGGCAGCGCGGAAGGAATTGCGCTGCAAGTGATGGTGGCAGTTGAGATGCTTGTAAATGTGGCTTGACCAAGAGAGACTGCTGTATCTGGATTCAAACCCAACACACGCAAAGGCAGAGCATCTGTCGTTGCAGGCGTAGCACTTGGAGCTAGAACCGCGTTCTTTGAATTACCAGTTGCAGTGTTACCAGTGTTGTTGATCATTGCCACGTTTTGGCCGATCATTGCACGAGCACCAGAAGCAATAGCAGTAGTAGCCGAGCAAACTACAGCGGAGAACACGGTGTCAGGATCGTCGCAAACGATACCAACAATGTCACCCGCAGCAGTACTTGCTGGGTAATACTGAGAAAACGTCTTCTGTTTGGTCAGTGGGTTGGTATACGAGCATCCCAAAAAGATGCCAGCAACTGTACCCAGCGTACCAGTACTTACAGAAATACGTTCTAAGTTACCGCGAACCAAGGCCACAAGATCACCGTAGAAGATGTTCGTAGCGTAGTTGTTGATGATTGCGTATTCACGGGTTGACCCCGCAAATACTTGACCACCGATCAGGTTGATCGGCTTTAGGCCGTAGGGGGCCGAGACGACGGGATAAGCCATTTAAGACTCCTTAAAAATTAAGTACCTTTGCCAAAGCTACTTGAGGATTTACGCTCTTGGAAGAGCGGCATCCGCGCATCGCTTTGACGCATGAAACTATTGTCTACAGCATCTGTCTGAGATTGGGTAACCTTGGCAAAATGGGCATTTCGCTGGGCTACAAAATCAGTAGGTGTCTTGCAAAGCAATAGTCCACCAACCTCAATGCTGTCCTTAAAACGGCTACTGGGATCGGCTAACAGTCGAAACTTCGGTTGTTCCTCAATGGCAACGGGTTCCCAGCCTTCTCGGAGTTTGGCCGATAAGTTACGGGGATCTGCCTGATTCATTGTAGAAACACGAATCCAGCGGTAGTTGTAACCGGGTTCTTTGTCCGGTTCAGGCAACAGTTCAGGCTGCATCCACTGCTTAGGGCGCTCCTGTACCGCACGTGTTGTCAACTCGCGTGTGAGTTTGTTGTCTTTAACATCAACCATTTTGGGCCTCCAATTTCAAAACTTCCTTCACATATTGCTCAGGAGTTAAGCCAAATTTTTTGGCTAGGTTTACTTGGCTTTGCTTTAGCTTAACCTTGGTGGGGGCCGTGCTACGAACTGCCGAGGCGACTACGGTACTAGGTCTTGTGCGAGTACTTTGCCTACTGTCTTCTTGTTCCTCAAATTTCTCTGGGAACCGTTTGCGAATTGTTTTGTCTAACTCGCGGTAGTAATCTTCAGAACCAACCTCTACGCCATTGTCCCTCAAGTCTTCGTGTAGAGCTAGGGCAAAGGCCGTCATACCCCGTTCCTGTCCAAACCAGCGGTTGCGGTTTTGCCACACTACTGCTTTGTTGTCCGGTTCGGGTACATACGGTGCAGGTTGATACTGCACAGGTTGAGGTTGTACACGAGTTTCTTCCTCTTGTAAAGAGGGCATGCGAAAGTTTTTTACCTGTATGGCCTTTAAGTTGGCCATTTGCAACGCTTGGTTGGCGTCCATCATCTTGTCGGCGTCACCTGCCTCGTAGGCTTCTTTATAAGCACGTTGGGCAATTTTCAGTTCCATATCAGAATTACTCTGCATGGTTGTGACGTATTCTTTCCCACCAGTATCTAGAATACCTTTGATGCGCTTATTCTCTTCTAGTAAGCGTTGTGCCAAAGTTACAGCTTCTTGCTGCTCACGTACAGCGGATTCCTTTTCCCGGCGCTCGTCGTGCCAGACCTTGCGCATCTGCTTGAGTTTGGTCTTGACGTTATCGTCATACTGGTCAAGTTCGTCCTTTTCCAGTTCCTCAACGAGGGGTTTAGGCATGGGTTGACGGCCACGATCCTCTACAGGAGTGTCATCTTCGATCTCAATTTCAATCTCGGGAGCCTCCTGTGCGGGTTTACCCTTACTCTCAATTTCGTCTGGGAACTTAAATTCTGTGTCTTCAAAAGGCATTTTGTGCTCCTTTATTTGCGTTTGATGCCACGTGGGTCGTCTACAACGGCCTCGACAGTATCGTCATTGATGATGCGGAACTCACGGCCATGTATGACCAAGCGAGAACCCGAATGTGGGCGCACAAGGACGAAATCTCCCTGTTTACACCACGGCCCGTTAGGGAACTTTACCGGGTCTTGATAGCAGTCTGGCCCCATATCTACAACAAATAAGACCGTTGTGAGGGTCTCCTCGTCGCGCATAGTCTGGTCAGATTTAATCAAACCCACCTCACTGTCCTCAAACTCTTTATCTGCCTCTGGTATGGCACAAAGAATCCGGTAGCCCGAAGGCTTGGGCAGTTGTTTGCCTTTTTCCTCTGCGGTTGCAGCAAAGTTATAGGCTCCCACGACTTGTGGGTTGTTGGCGTCTGTAGCCAACAGGATGGAACTAGTCATCCGCGTTCTCCAATCGTTGTTTCAGGTCTAGGGTGTATCCCCGCATGATGAGCAGACCACGGATCTCACCACACAGTTTCTTGTACTCCTCGTAGGACTCGGACTTGCCATCAGCCAGATAGTCCTTGAGTTGCTCAACTTTCTCATCAGCTTGTTTGATAAGAATTTCAAATGCATCCATTACTCACCTTTATTGGGTTGTCGATTTCGTTGTTGATCCTGCTGCCTTATCTGGATACGCTCCTGCATAAGCCGCAGTTGTTCTTCGTGGCTCTTATTAGAGAGTTGTTTGAGGACATCTACCCCGGTGTCCGTCATGTGGCGTTGCTGGTCAGCTTTCATTGTCATTACTGTCTTGACCGCATCGACCTTGATACGCTTGTCGTCAGTGTCGGCTTGTGACCGGATGCGATCACGCTCAACCTGCAACTGCGCCGCTTTGATGGCGTTGTCAGCCTGATCTTTAGCAGCCTTGCGCTTGTTCTCCTCTGCTTTAAGCTGGAGTTCCTGCATTTGCATCTGGATGATGGGATCTTGCGCCTGCTGTTTTGCCTGCGCCTGCTGTGCTTCCTGCACGTTTTTCTGGAGCAACTGTTGTGCAGCTTGTGCCAACATCGGAGACAGCCGCGCTTCGACTTCGGGATCCATGCTGACCTCTTCACCCGACTCATCTGTCTGTGGTGGCAACGCCATGCCAAGCTGCTGCTCGATCTGCTTGCGATACTCAAAGCCCAAGTGCTCGTTGATGTGCGCCATCATGGCCGACTGCATGGCTTGCGCCATGGGGTTTTGTTCCAAAAGTGCCATGATCTTGGGGTCTCGCATCGCGGCCATGTGCACAACAATGTGAGCTTGGTGGTCTTGGGTAAGGAACGCTTTGACCGGCTTGCCCTTGAGCACGTTCTGGTTCTCTGACACCGGGTCGGTCGGCTTCTGGTCATCGTCCATTGGCACGAGCTTGGATGCTTCCTTGATACCCAGCACCTCCAGCATCTGACGGTGCAAGAGTGGTAAGTTGTACAACTGCGGCGCACCTTGAGCCAACTGGAGCACAGCCTGATACTGCACAATCTTCTGCGCCATTGTTGACGCATTGGGATCACTGACAGGGATCACGTTCACATCATCGTAGTCAGACTTCTTCGCCTTACGTGAGCCTTCGCTTGGCTGGTAGTCGTAGTCTTCAGGTGTGTACTCAGCGATGATGTTCTTCAAGAGTCCCAACTCTTGCTTCATGCTGTAGTGAACCCGCGCCTGAATGGCACTCATATTCTTCAGAGTTCTCTCAAGAATAGCCAAGGTAGTACCTACAGGCGCTTGTGCACTCATATCACTGAGCGTCAGGTCTGCTGTGTTGGCAAAACGTCTACCTTCTTCAACAATCTGCCCAAGCAACGCCATCAGCGTTTGGCTAGGTTCCTTATAAGGCAGGGGTAGTAAGTTGTCTTTTAATGTGCCGCTGGCCACATCTGCATCACGCCATTCACCCGGAGCAATCGGTGTGTCGTCCCCCTTGACGCGCATGCCACGAGTCTTGAAACCACCGGGCAGATTACTCAGCGTACCAGCGTCTACAAGCTGACGGATAAGGGAAGTGCCTGACTTAGCAAAAGCCCCGATCAGGTGGATGAGGCCAAAGCAGTAGAAGCCAAACCCGGGAACGTACCCATAGTGGACAAAATGTTGTCGCTTGGCGTGGGTCTTATCATCAGGTTCCCAATTACGCCGAATGGCCAGCACCTTGCTAGTCCCTTTCTCAAGGGTTACTACATATGGCAGTGCAATCCCGGTCTCTTTGCCCTCCTTGTCCTTGTGCTCATAGCCTTTCAAGTCAAGGTCTACGTTCATCTCCAAGAGTTTGAAGCGGTCGTCGGAGGTGGCCCTGAAGCCCATTTTCTCGGCAATCTTCTTCTCAACCTCATCGAGCACGTTGTCGGGTGTGCCCAAGTCAATGTCACGGTAGAAACCTGCCACTTGTAGCTTGCGCAACTCGTTCTCAGTCTTGCGCATCACGTGCGTCACACGTGGCGAGGACTCTAGATTAGACGCGCCATAGGGCACAACAAGGTCTTCAGCGGGTACAAAGAACGATGCTTGCCGATCCAAACCCGGGTCAAAGTACACCTTCTTAAACGCATTGCCAGACAGACCCAAGCCCCACAGCATGCGCTCATGCTCAGGCCGGTACTCTTTCATCACGTCCGTCAACTGGTAGTTCATGTCGTCCTGCACACGAATCGCAGACTCTTTCTTGGCTGGTGTCTCTTTGCCAATGATCTGGGTCTTTACCGGCCCAGCGGCTGGGAACGTAGCCATCATTGTTTCACTCTGGAACTTCACCAGAGCTTCTGACAGCATGGGGTGGAACACACCACACGCACCCTCCCACGGCTCCGTGCGTTCTTCAATCTTCATACCCAGAAGTTCTAGGCCGTCCACATAAGTCTGCATCCAGTCCTTGCGGCTGGCTACATCCTCGTCATAGTCGCTGATTAAATCTTCAGCAACACTCTGCAAAACATTCTCACCAAGATACTCGGCCAAGTTGTCGTTGAACTCATCTTCATCCTCCGCATCTGGGTCAATCTCAATCTCCATACCGCCCATGCCAATACGCACAGATTCAGGATCTTCAATCTCAATCTCAATCTGAGGAGATGAGGCGTTCATCGCAGCCAGTTCTTCTAAACCTTGGGGTGCTGCGTATAGTGATTTCTCAATTGCCATGGTTCATCCTTAATAGTACGGCTCTTTCCTGCGGAACTGCCGTGGTTCATCTTCTTCGTCAGACGCCAGTTGAATAAAGCCACCGCGCCTGTAGCGCAGTAATGCCTGACTCATAGAGTCTACCAAGTCATCGTGTTCGCCCGAGGGGAAACTGGCGACTTCTTCTATCAATTCTTCTGCCCAGTGCGTATTAGGCACCCAAACGTGCCCAGATGCAAACAAATCAGATACTGCGTTTAGACGGGCAATCTTGTCGTTCCCCCGGCTTGGGGTGAACTCTTGCACGGGGATTCCCATCGCCCGAAGCTCAAATATCAGGGGCGAACCCGCCGCTTTAGCCTCTACTATGAGGGAATCAACCTCCCATTCCTTAAATTCTTCCTGCGCCCGCTGTTTTAACTCGGGAAACTCCATACGCTTTTTGAACGCATTGAGCAGGATGATGTTGGCCCGATTTACGCCCCGGTCGTCGTCTTGATAGAACACGCCCCATGTTGTGCATGCGCTGTAATCGGCCCGTTCTGTCTTCAAGAACGCCGTATCCCACGACTGGATAACAAACTCATAGGTCGGCGGGCGATCATGTGGCCAAACTTTCCACCATTCGCGTTTCACAATCGCACTTACGTCCGACGTGGGCTGCTGCATGTACTGCGCCTGCCATTTGGCGTTAGGCAACTCTTCTTTTAGGGCTTGTAGCTCCTTGAGCGCCCAAAACTCGGGCCATAAGGGTTTACCCGAGGGCAAAATGGCAGGAAACTCGATGACTTCCCACTCTTCACCCGACCTTTGGGCCGCAGCCTTGACCACCTGCCCCGTCAAATCCCGCTTTGACCACCGTGTCATCACTACAACAATAGAGCCACCCGGCTGTAAACGCTGGCGGGGGCCAGATGTGTACCACTCATACGTCTTGTCGTAGATTTCTGGGTTAGTCTGGGCCATCGCGGCCTCTTGCTCCGAGTGTGGGTCGTCTATTATTAGTATGTCGGCACCTTTACCAGTCACAGCACCCCCAACACCGATGGCAAAGTACTCACCACCAAAGTTTGTGTTCCATCGACCCGCTGCTTTTGAGTCAGTCTGCAAGTCTAAGGCCGGAAATATCCGCTTATAGTTAGTGGAGTCCACCAAGTTACGCACTTTTCGCCCGAACCCAACCGCCAATTCGGCTGTGTGGCTGGTCTGGATGACCTTTTTACCCGGAAACTTACCAAAAAACCATGCCGGTAGCAGATAAGAGGCAAATTCTGACTTGGTATGCCGTGGCGGCATGTTAATGATCAGCCTTTTACATTCCCCGTTGGCCACCCGCTCAAACGCTTTAGCCATTTTCTCGTGGTGCCGACCGTGGATAAAACCGGGCCACATCTCTCTGACAAACACCATGAAGTCATCAGCCGCTCGTGTACGCAGCTTGCGGGTATTTAGCTCATCCAGAATATCTGCGATGGCTTCTTGCTCGTCCGGGGGGAATTTCTTGAGCAGCGTCTGCTGCTGCGCGTATGGCAGTGTCTGTAGTTTCTCCAGCACCAACTCAATCTTCATCAATCTCTTCCAACTCTTTGCCCGTCATGCCTAACTCTTCATCCAGATCAATCAGTTGAACCGCAGACGCACCGTTGAGGTATGTCTCGTCCTTGATCTGCAACGCGCTGGACTCTACATCAATGATGTTGTCCATATAGGCTGATAACTTAGTAGCCAGTTCAGCTTGCAACTCTTCAGTTGTCCTGTGAGTGATATTGATATCCAGCCGTTCTGCAAACGCCCCCACGTCACTCATCTTGCCCAGCATCTCCAGCGCCTTTAACTGGGTGGACTCTTTGTCTGAGCCTGTCAGCATCAGCAACCGCATCTTCACGTAGTTACGCACCTGTGCAGCGTTGCGTACAACCTCAACGTCATACTCGTCCAACATGGACTTGAGCAAAACGGCTGCTGCTGAATTGAGTTCTTTACCCGCAGACGGGGTTTCAAAGAACTGGGCGCGGGCTTCTTTCTTGTCAGCCGCTGTTATGACAGGGGGCTGCATCCCGTTGGCCGTCAGAAACTCCACCGTGTTGAACGCAGCTTGCGCTCGTTGGTGCAGGTCTTTGGCCTCTTCTGTGGTGAGAGAAAAGGGTACGGGTATATCTAGTTCTGGTGTAACAAGAATCATGGGTAGCGGTTTGTAGCTCCAATGGGAGCGGAGTGTACACGCTTTTGTAAAAATAATATAGGGGGTGGGGTATTTTGTGTGGAAAGATGTTGGGGGGTGTTTCTATGGCGAGTTTCCGGGGGGAGTTACGTAAGTTCATATGGGGGTGGGGGGTATGTTGTGGAAAAAGTTTTTGGTGTTGTAGTTAGAGGTCACTTTACCCCGGGCAATGTACTTCGCCGGGGTTGGTTTTTTTGTCGGGATCTTTTGAGTAAAACACAGTGCATAGCCCCGCGCAGGGCAACCGGCCTAATCTAGGGGGTGCCCCCTCCTAACTTCATACCGTATGAAGTTCCATGGCGTGGGGTGTAAAGCTAAACCTATCTCGTGCAACCTATAACAAGTTGTGCCATAATCCATTCATGGATCGGGGAAGCATAGCCGATTCATACTCTTATTAACCTATGCTGTTGAAAGTGTTTTATGACTACATTATCTTTATCGGCTGTTGCAGCCGCTTGTGCTGCCTCCCTTGTTGAAGCAAAGTCTCATGAGGACAAAGCTGCTGCATGCAAGGAAGCGGCTAACAAGCAGATCGCTATCCTGTTTAAGGAAAAAGCAGTTGTCGGTCGCAATGGTAAGTGCAGCATCGGATCGTCGTTCTATGATGGTCTGGTGACTGGTGGATGGGCAAAGGGTACTGCCAATAACTATCTGTCGGTGTTTCGTGACGCTGTTAAGACTGGTAAGCCAGTCACTGACTGGAACCCTAGCAGGAAAAACGCAAAGGCAAAAAGTGCAAAAGGCAAAAAGGAATTCGCGGACAAACTAGCAACGGTCTACCGTGATGCAGACTTCGCAGGGTTCATTGCAGACCTGCAACAAGCATTCTATGATGATGAAATCGTGACTCTGATTGATGGTGTCAAGAGTTTTCTTGAGGCATCGGGAATCGAGTTGAAATAATCGACCCCTTAAAAACCCCGCTTCGGCGGGGTTTTTTTTCGCCCAAAATTTCCCAGTTTTTTTCCGGGAAAAAGTTTTGAGACC
>Ga0214917_10004774_pt1 | contig 14859 bp, 14 predicted proteins | sample LL_1208_BB_MetaG_FD_177983 | JGI IMG/M metagenome (GOLD analysis project Ga0214917, IMG submission 177983) | Freshwater microbial communities from Lake Lanier, Atlanta, Georgia, United States - LL_1208_BB | ecosystem: Environmental > Aquatic > Freshwater > Lake | place: USA: Georgia | collected... | reverse complement strand
TGGTGATGAATGCCCGAACCGGCAGCGTGGTCATGAATCAACTGGTGACGCTTGCGCCCTGCGCTGTGTCGCACGGCAATCTGACGGTGTCGGTTCAGGCGCAGCCACAGGTGAGCCAACCGGGTGCCTTGTCGGCCGGTCGAACTGCCGTCACCGAGCAAGCCACGGTGGAAATCAAGAGTGATCAGGGCAAGGTGATCAGCATGCCGGCCGCACCATCGCTGAACGATGTGGTGCGCGCGCTCAATGCCGTCGGCGCGACTCCGCAAGATTTGCTGGGGATCCTCCAGGCGATGAAATCGGCAGGCGCTCTGCGCGCAGAACTGGAGATCATCTGATGGCCGCCCCCTCAATCAGCACTTCGGCGCCACAGGTCGACCTGCTTGATCCGCGCCAGATTAAGGCGCTCCAACGTGAGGCTGCGAGTGGGTCGCCGCAGGCGCTGCGGACCGCCGCGCAGCAATTCGAGGCAATCTTGCTGACGCAACTGCTGCAGCAGATGCACAAGCCGATCATGCCGGGCGGCATGTTCGACACGGCCGAGGCGCAACAGTGGAACAGCATCGTCGATCAGCGTATGGGCGTGCATATGGCGCAGCAGGGAGGCATCGGCCTTGCCGATGCCGTGCTTCGCCAGATTCAGGGTGGGCGCGCGGCCTTCGCCGGGTCTCAAGATGCGGCGGCGGGAGCCGTTAAATGAAGTTGTTCATAGGGGTCTGAGACATGTCCTTCGCCGGTATCACCGAGTCGGGCTTAAGCGGCATCTACGCGGCCGGGACCCAACTCGCAACTGCGAGCCACAATATCGCTGGCGCTGCCGTCGATGGGTATCACCGCCAGACGGTGGTCCTCAACACGCGACCACCGCAGCTCCAGAACGGCTTCTATGTGGGTACAGGCGTGAATGTGCAGTCGGTGCAGCGCGTCTACGACAGCTATCTGGATCAGCAGGTGCGGAACGCCAGTTCCGACAGCGGATTCCTAGACACGCTTGAGCTGCAGACTGGCCAGGTCGACCGCGCCCTGTCCAGCGACCAGGCGTCGCTATTGCCAACGGTGCAGGGGTTCTTTACGGCTTTAAGCGGGATTGCGGCCTCGCCCACTTCCACCCCGGCGCGGCAACTGGTGATTTCCAACGCCAGTGTGATGGCTGATCGATTCGCCTCGCTGCAAAATCGCCTCAACTCCATCCGTCGCGGTGTGGAGGAGGGTGTTCAGAGCGCGGTCAGTGACCTCAACTCGTATGCCGTGCAATTGGCCAAGGTCAACGATCTGATCCAGCAAACGTCCCTTGAGTCACGTGGCGGCTCCTCGGCTGATCTGCTGGATCAGCGCGACGCCTTGGTCACCAAGATTGCGTCATTGGTCAATTCAAGCACGGTCTACCGTTCTGACGGTTCAGCGACCGTGTCGGTTGGGGATGGGCGCTCGCTGGTCGAGGGCAACTCTGCGCGAGCCATCGGCACTTCTTTCAATCCCAATTATCCGGCCGAGCAATCCATCACGATCACGGTGGGCAGCACGACTACGTATCTGAAAGACGAGACCATTTCGAATGGCAAGATCGGCGCCTTGTTGGAGGTCCGCAACAAGACGCTCGATTACGCCGACGGCCAGCTGGGTCGCGTTGCCGTTGCCTTGACCACTGCGGTTAATGCTCAGCACGTATTGGGTTACGACCAAAATGGGGCGGCGGGTCAGCGCTTCTTCAACGACCAGACCAGCATCGGAACCGCGACACCGTCGTCGTTCAACAGCCCGAACTCGACCGCGGTTTTGAGTGCCTCCATCGTTGACGCATCAAAACTCACGGGCTTGCATTACGACATCGCTTTTGATGGCACGTCCTGGCGGATCACCAGCAGTGATGGCCGGGCCATCACGCCTACCACCACCTCGAACAGTCCTCTGACGTACGCTTTCGAGGGCGTGGAAATGGCCATTAACGGTACTGCGGTGGCGGGCGATCGGTTCGATCTGCGCCCGACCTTCGGCAAGGCTGGCGGGATGATTCTGAACGCAGACATTGTCAAGAACACGCGGCTGATCGCTGCATCCGCAAGCAGCGACCCGAAATCTACTGGCGACGGCAGGAATGCCCAAGTTATGGCGGACATCCAACGCAGCGCGACGGCGATCGGGGGCGCCAACACACTGGCTGAGGGCTATTCACAGCTGGCTTCGACGGTGGGTGTGCAGGCCGCGTCAGCCAAGACCCGCAATGCCGCTCAGACTGCCTTGGTGGAGCAACTCAAGACACAGCAACAGGCCGTTTCGGGCGTCAGTCTCGACGAGGAAGCCGCCAGCCTGTTGCGCTACCAGCAGGCCTATCAAGCGTCGTCCAAGTTGCTCGCTTTGGCGGGCAAGTTGCTCGACTCCATCCTGCAGATCAATTGACCGGGCTGAATCTTCATGCGCGTTGCCACCAGTACTTTCTACGACAGCACCCGCTACGCCATTCAGTTGGCGCAATCGAAACTGATTCGGGCGCAGACCGAGATTTCTAGCAATTCCAAGCTGCAAACGGCGGCTGACAATCCCACCGATGCGGTGCAGGTGTTGCGCATCGGTCAGCTTTTGTCCGAAAACACTCAGTACCGAAATGCGAGTGGCATTGCCAAGAACCGGCTGGAACTGTCTGAGACGGCGTTGTCGCGCATGAATGACCTGGTTACCCGCGCACGCGAACTCGCAGTGCAGCTGGGCAACGGGTCTTTGAGTACCGGTGCGCGCCAAGGCATCGGGGCGGAGGCTAGCTCGTTGCTGCAGTCGATGGTGGCTCTGGCCAATACCCAAGATGCTGACGGCGCCAGGATGTTCGCGGGCAACTACACGGGTACGACGCCGGTGGTTCAGGATGGAACCGGATGGCTTTACGAGGGAGACGCTACGACGCGCCTGATCCGCGTTTCAAATACACGGCAGTTGCCGTCGGCGACTCCGGGTTCATCCATCTTTTTCAACTCTGGTCGAACGATTACCTACACCGATGGCACAAATGCTTCCGCGACGACGCAAGATTCGGTTTTCGCAGCCCTGCAGGACCTCTCGACCTTGGCGCAGACGCCGCAACCTGCCTCGGTCGGGTCTCAGGTGCAGGACATCGTCGGTCGCTTGGCGGGCTTCCAGGACAAACTTCTGACCGAGCGCTCGAATGTGGGGGCTCTGCAGAACGAAATCGATTCGGTACAGAATGGATTGGACGATTCGGATTTCTCGCTAAAGGGTTTGCAGTCGGCCTTGAAGGACACCGACCTGGCCGAGGCCATCACGCGTTTCACGCAGCAGCAGACCGTACTGCAAGCGGCGCAGCAAAGCTTTACGAAGATCCAGGGCCTGAGTTTGTTCAACTATCTTCAGTAACAGTCATATTCGAACCGTCGATTGACGGCACCCTCAAAGGGACGGTTCAAGCCGGCACCAAGCCGCGAGGAACGAAGTGATGGAAGCCACGCAGACGCGCTCGCTGGACGCTTGGATCGACCGCTTGACGCGGTCGGAGATTCCCGTTCTGCGGCGCACGGAAGAGCTGCTATCCGTGATGCGCGGCGACTTCGAGAAACTTAGCGTGCGCCAAGTAGCCGCGGTTGTGCAGAATGATCCGATGATGACGTGCCGCTTGCTGGTGCACGTCGCGCGCTCCCGCCGAAAAAGCAAGCAGCCCCACGACATCGAAACCACCGATCAGGCGCTGCTGATGATCGGCGTCGGCCGATTCATCGAAAACTTCGTGCAGGTGCCCACCATCGAATCGGTGTTGTCGGGTCAGCCTCAGGCTCTGGTCGGTGCCTTGCGGGTCGCGGTGCGTTCGCGTCGTGCCTCGCGGTATGCGACGGATTGGGCCGTTTTGCGCAACGATCTGCATGTTTTCGAGGTGGCCACGGCGGCACTGTTGTTTGACATGGCAGAGCTGCTGGCGTGGATTTATGCGCCGGACAAGGCACTCCAGTTCGATGCCATGTGTCGCGAAAATCCGGGCGCGCGCACCGCGCACTTGCAGGAAGTCTTGTTCGGGTTCAACTTCACCGATCTCAAACTGGCGCTCAACCGCCACTGGGAAGCACCCGAATACCTGATCAGCCTGATGGACGGCACGGTGACTCACCCGACACCGAGCCACCTCACGGTGCGGCTGGCTGCCGACTTTGCCCGCCATTCGGCGCGCGGTTGGGACAACCCGGCGCTCCCGGACGACCTGCATGCCATTAGCGAGTTGTTGAAAATGCCTGTCCCGGCCGTGTTGACTCGCATGAAACTTGGCGACACGTCGCTAGGGCAGGCTTGTCGTGATGCCGGTCAGGCCTGAGGCCGGAATGTCAATTCAAATCAGGCCGATTGCACTGTCTCGTAGTAAAGTACGGAGGGTCCCGGAACCATCGAGACGTGCTGTCCGGTGCTCCAAAGCCGACTGTCCGGAAATCGTACCGCATGGATGAGAACGACGACTTTGACGAGGATTCACCAAGCAAGTGGCCCAAGGTCGCTGAAGCCTGGGTCAATATCCTTTCGCGTGGACAACCGCCGATCCTCAAACGCACGCAAGATGAACTGAAGCAGTTCGAGGAAACGATTTACGAGGTCCCGGTCCGGACCATCGCGACCATCGTTGAGAACGACCCCCTGATGACGCTCAACCTGATGATGGTGGTCGGCCGCTTCAATAGCAGCCGTCCGACCGAGGTTGAGACAATCGAAGAGGCGCTCTTGATGATCGGTTGCGTTAACTTCATCAAGAAGGCGATTCGCATTGACACCGTCGACGCCCTACTTGCAAAACGTCCGGAAGTCTTGTTGGGGGCGCTGCGGGCCGTGGCGCGTGCGCGCCGGGCCGGAATATTCGCAAAGGACTGGGCGCACATCCGCAATGATCGTAACGAGGGTGCGGTTATGATCGCATCACTGTTGTTCGATATCGCCGACGTCTTGGCCTGGGTTTACGCGCCTGAAAAGATGATGGAGTTTGAGGCGGTGGTGAAGGAAAATCCACGCCGCAAGATCGCTCTGTCACGCTGGATGGAGTTCGGCTTCGAGTGGGATGAACTCGAGACCAAGCTGTACAAACGTTGGCGCTTGCCAACGCTGGTCAGCGATATGATCAAGCCGCAGCGGGGGCAGCAATCGCCTAGCTCCAAGCTGGTGCATCTGGCCGCCGGGTTCTCGCGCAGGCTGTCGGAGAATCGTGATCACAAGGCGATGGTGCGCGATCTCGGAGAACTGTCGGTTCTGCTGAAAATGCCTATCGGCAAGCTGCTCGAGCACCTGAAACTCGAGAACACGCCGCTCGCAGAGGCGGTGCGCGCAGCCGCCTAAGCCAGCACCCCCTCGAACGGTTGCACCCGCACCCACTCGCCGGCAGATACCCGTCCGCGATCCTGCTCCAGAACCACAAAACAGTTGGCCTCGCTCATCGAGCTGAGGATGCCCGAGCCTTGGTTGCCGGTGCTGCGCACCACCCATTCGCCATCCTGCTCGAACAAGATTCCGCGCTGGAATTCGGTGCGACCCGGGGCTTTTTTCAGCGGCGTAACACAACGCACAGTAAAACTCGGCAGCGTGCGAGGCGTGCGGCCTTGCAGGCGCAGCAGAGCTTCGCGGACAAATTGGTAAAAAGTAACCATGACGCTGACCGGGTTGCCCGGCAAGCCAAAGAACTGCGCCTCGCCGATTTGACCGTAGGCGAGTGGGCGCCCGGGCTTCATCGCGATCTTCCAGAACAGCACGGTGCCCAGGCGGGCCATGACTGCGCGAGTGTAATCGGCCTCGCCGACCGAGACGCCGCCTGAGGTGATGACCGCGTCGGCGCGACTTGCGGCATCGCGCAGGGCGGTTTCGAGCGCGGCCGGGTCGTCGCGCACCACGCCAAGGTCGATCAGCTCGCAGCCGAGTTGGCTCAGCAGGCCGTGCAGGCTGTAGCGATTGGAGTCGTGGATCTGCCCATCGCCGAGAGGCTGGCCGAGCGGCACCAGTTCGTCGCCGGTGGAGAAGAACGCCACCTTTAGGCGTCGCACCACGTCGATGTCGCCGATCCCGAGGGAGGCCAGCAGGCCAAGGTCGGCCGGCGTCAGCCCATGTCCGCCCGCGAGGGCCACCTGGCCGCGGGCGAGGTCTTCGCCTGCGCGGCGGATGTTTTGTCCAGGTTGATGACCGGGCCCGATGGTGGCTTGGCCGTCAGCCGCGATCACGTTCTCCTGCATGACCACGCAGTCGGCTCCGGGTGGAATCGGCGCGCCGGTCATGATGCGCACGCATTCGCCGGGGCCGATGCTGCCGCTAAACCCCTGTCCGGCGAAGGCGGTGCCAATCACGGTGAGCGTGGTCGCGCCGCTGGTGGCAAGGTCGACGTGGCGCAGCGCGTAGCCGTCCATCGCTGAGTTGGCGTGGCCGGGCACGTCCATCGGCGAGACGATGTCGTGCGCAAGCACCCGGCCGAGCGCCTCGCGGATCGGCAGCCGCTCGGTGCCCTGGACCGGCTTAAGCCGCTCGACGATGAACTGGCGCGCTCGCTCGACCGGCATGTCGTCAGGGTCGTAGTCGTCGGGGCGAATGCGCAGGATGTCGGGGTTGTTGGTCATCGCAGGTCGTCGGGGTGGTTAAGGTTGGCGAACGCTGATTCCTCGGCGAACGGTACCGGCACCGCGTCGACGGCGCTCAGCCAGTCGCGGATGCGCCGGCCGCCTTGCTCGAGAAAACGCTCAAGCTCGGGCGCGAGGCTGCGCTGCAACAGGGCGAACGTCGGGTGCGGACCGTCGGTGGTGGTTGCGTAGACAGCGGACGCCGCAGCGGCGAGAGCTGCGTCGTGCAAGCGGGCGACCAAGTCGCCCGGCCAATCGGGCGCGTCGCAGGGCACGCTGACCAGCCAGTCGGTGTCGCACGCCTGCAAGCCGGCCAGCCAGCCGGCCAGCGGACCGGCGCTGCGGGTGACGTCGGCCACGGTGTCGCGCACCACCCGGTGGCCGAGTGCGGCATAGACGTCGAGGTTGCGGTTGGCGCTGACGATGATCGTCTCAACCTGTGGCTTCAGACGGGCGATGGCATGGTTCACCAGGGGCTGGCCGTGGTGCACGAGCAGCCCCTTGTCGGCACCGCCCATGCGCCGACCTTCGCCGCCTGCCAGAACCAAGCCCGTGACGCCGTGGACTGGCGCGAGGGCTTCAGCCACCGGTCACCGACATGAAGCGCACCACCTTGGGCGTGGGCCGCTGCACATCGAAGTCATGGCCGAGGGGCTTGATGCCCATGCTGTGTCGGATGGCGGCTTGCAGTGCGTCGTCACCCGAGGCTGGGTCGCGCAGCAGCGGCAGGAGTGGGAGCATGTCGTTCTGGCCGAGACAGGGGAACAAGTCACCGGTGGCGGTGACTCGTACCCGGTTGCAGCGATCGCAAAAGTTGTGTGAATGCGGGCTGATGAAGCCCACTTGGGTGGCGCTGCCGGGCACCTGCCAGTAGCGCGCTGGACCGCCACTGTCGGCGTCGCTGGCGACCAAGCCAAATCGCGCTTGCAGGCGCGGCAGGACCTCGTCCTGGCTCATGAAGGTGTCGGCGCGCACGTGATCGGTGTCGCCGAGCGGCATCTCCTCGATGAAACTGATATCGATGCCGCGGCCGATAGCGAACGCGACCAGCGCCTCGAACTCGTCGTCGTTGACGCCGCGCAGCATCACCGTATTGAGCTTGATGCGGGCGAATCCCGCCGCCAGCGCAGCGTCAATGCCGGCCAGCACTTTGGCCAGGTCGCCGGTGCGGGTGATGGCGCGAAAGCGCTCGGCGTTTAGCGTGTCGATGCTGATGTTGATGCGGCGCACGCCAGCGGCGCGAATCTCCTGCGCCATCTTGGCCAGCTGGCTGCCGTTGGTGGTCAACACCAGTTCGCGTACCCCCGGCAGCGCGGTGACCTGCTCCATCAGCCAGACGATGTTCTTGCGCACCAGCGGCTCGCCGCCAGTTAGCCTGACCTTGTCCACCCCGAGCGTGACGAATGCGCGCACCACGCGCAGGCACTCCTCCAATGACAGCACGTCTTTGCGCGGCAGGAAGGTCATGTCTTCGGCCATGCAGTAGGTGCAGCGGAAGTCGCAACGGTCCGTCACCGACAAGCGCAGGTAGCGGATGGCGCGGCCGTAGTGGTCGACCAAGCGAACAGGGGCGTCGATGCGCGAGTGATCGACGATGGGTGGTAAAGAAGCCATCGTTGGATTCTAGCATTCGGCTAAGCCCATGATTCGACGACGAAACCGTTTCGGTAGAAGGGTCTTGTCCGACGAGGTCCGGGTGCGTGTCCGGTGTGGCGTGGCAGAGGCGTGGTAAATTGGAGGCGTTCTAGGTGCTCGCGCCCTCAAGCGGCGAGTGAAACAGGGAAGCGGGTCCAAGGCCCGCGCTGCCCCCGCAACGGTAGGTGACGGGCGGGGTCGCCAGACGCCACTGGGTGACCGGGAAGGCGGCGACCTCCGGACGCGAGTCCACGTCACAAGCCCGGAGACCGGCCTGGGACCTGGTCCGCGCGTCAGCGTGGCACCGGCAAGGCGAGCCGCAGGGCCGCCGTTCCGATTTTGGCGTACGGGGTTCTTGCGCCGGCTGAATGAAAGGTTGTCCCCATGCTGAGCTTTAGCGTCTGCCGGCGTGCGCCTGCGTGCTCCGCACGCGCGCCCCATGCTGCACCCCGAGTCCTCATCCTGCTGTGCCTGTTGACGCCCCCAATGGCGTTTGCGACCGGCACCGTCACCGACGAAACGGTGCTGGTCACCGCCACCCGCGAGCCCTACCACGTCGAGGAAGCGCCGTTCGCGGTAGAGGTCTACACCCGTGCCGACATCGAGCGCTCGGGTGCGGCCAATTTTTATGATTTTCTTGCCAGTCAGACCTCCTTGAGCGTGGTGTCGAATTTTGGCAACCCATCTCAGCGGCTCATTGACATGCGCGGCTACGGCATGGAAAACGGATACCAAAGTGTGGTTGTCAGCGTTGACGGCCATCGGCTTAACGACATCGATCAGCAGGCGCAGTTTTTAGGTGCGGTGACGCTGGCGTCGATCGAGCGGGTTGAGATTGTCAAGGGCGCGGGCGGCGTGACGTCGGGCGAGGGCGCCCTGGCTGGCACCATCAACATCGTTACCCGCGAACATTCGGGTGGCGAGCTGCGTGTCGCCGGTGGCAATCGCGGTCAGCGCACCGCCGATTTTGCTTTCGGCCATGCCGGTGAGCGCTTTAGTGTCTCGATGGACGGTAGCCATTCCGGACTCGGTGCCCAGGGTGTGGCAGACGACATCGGACAGCACGATCGCACCCGCGTCGACGCCTTTGCGCTGCGCAGTCGCTTGCGGCCCACCGACTGGCTGGAGGTGCGAGCCGGTCTCAACCAGTACGACTCGCTGGGCGTGTTTCGCCGGGCGATTCCGCGCGATTTGATCAACGATCAGCCGACCGTCAACTTTGGCAACAAGCGCTACAACCGGCTTGACCTCGACAGCCTGCGCGGCTCGGTGGGCGCTACCGTCATCGCGTCACAGCGGCTGCGCTTTGAGGCCGATTATTCGAGCGAGGACAAGACCAGCCAGCTGCGCGACCAGTTCGCCCTCAATCCGCGCGATTACGCCTACCGCTCGACCCGGCTGGCGGCATTCTGGACCGACGGTGCGCTGTCGTTGACCGGCGGGTACGAGCGCCTCGAGGGCGAGCGGGTGGCAGCAGCCACCGATTACAGTCCGGCGTCGCGGGTCGCACGCAATAGCGAAGCGGGTTTTCTGCGCGGCAGCTATCGGCTTGGCGGCACCGTGCTGTCGGCTGGGGTGCGCGAGGAGACCGTCGATTTCCACTATGCCGACGCCACCGGTGGCAGCCTCGGTCGTGGCGAGCGCCTCCACAGTTGGGAGCTGGGCGCCAGCCGGCCGGTTTCGGCACGCATGCAGCTGTTCGCCAGCTACGCGCGGGCAGTCGCAGCGCCCGACATCGACCGCTTTTTCGCGCCCACTTACGACCCTAGCACCTTCGATTTTGCCGGTCAGACCTTCAATGGCTTTATCGCGCCGGTGCGCGCCGACACGGTCAACTTGGGCTCGCGTTTCAAAATGGACGATGCGTGGCTGAGCACCACGCTGTTCTACAGCCGGTTGCACGACGAGATCTACGCCGACCCGGTGACCGGCACCAGCACCAACCTCGATCGGAGCCACAAACTCGGCTTCGAGGCCAATCTGGTCTACCGCGTGGGTGAGCGGGTGTCCGGGCGACTGGGCTACACCTGGACGCGCGCTCGGGTCGACCGGGAGGCTGCGCTGCCTGATCTCGGCGTTGCTGCTATCCATGACCGCGAATTGCCGGGCGTGCCGCGCCACGGCGTCAATGCCAGCATCGATGTGCGTCTCGACGCCCGCGTCACGCTAAGTGCGAACCAGGTGTACCGCTCCAGTGCAGTTGCGGTCGGCGATTTCCAGAACGCCGGCCTGAGCCAGCGCCCCTACCGCATGACCAATCTAGCGTTGCGCTACCGCGCCACAGAGCACTGGACGGCGTATCTGGCTGTCGACAACGTGTTCGAGACGCACAACGCCTTGTACGTGCAGACGCCGTTCAGCATCACGCCAACCGTCTACGGCGGCTATGCCTACCCGTCCGACTACACGCGACTCTGGCGCTTTGGCGTTGAAACGCGCTTCTAGGCTTGGCATCGCCGACAGAAGGCGGTGCTATCATCAGTCTCAAAGGAGATTCGCCGATGCCGTACGCACTCCCATCGAAGCAGTTTTTGTTGCTGGCAGGCCTGCTTGCGCTAACCCGTTTCGACCATTTCGCGCCCATCCCTGACGCCAGCTTGGCAGTGTTTGTCCTCGGCGGGCTGTGGGTCGGTGGCGGCTTTGCGTTCGCTGCTCTGTTCGCGCTGGCGTTCGGCGTCGACGTTCTGGCGGTCGGGCTCGATGAGGCTCGCGCCTACTGCATGACACCCGCCTACTGGGGCCTGCTGCCGACTTATGGGCTGTTGTGGTTGGCTGGCCGCCACCTCGCGCGGCAGGCAAATCCGTTTGCGTGGACGCGCCTGCTGGCGGTGTCGACAACAGCCTTCTCCTTGGCTTTCGTGATGTCCAATCTGAGCTGGTGGCTGCTGTCGCCGCGATTCGATATGCCCTTTGTTGAGTTCTGGCAGGCGGTGGCGCGCTACTACCCGGCCTACCTCGGCGGAGCCTCACTGTGGCTGCTGCTGGCGACCCTGCTTGCGCAGGGCATGCGCGCGCGTCGGGCAGCTGCTGTCTGAGCGGCATGGGCGATCAGACGTTTGACCGACTCGAACAGCGCATTCAGATGCTGCTGCTAGAGTTGCAGACGCTGCGCCAGCGCAACCAGCAGCTCGGCGACGAGAACGCGTCGTTGCGGGCTCGCATCGACGAGGCGCGGACGCGGCTAGACCGCTTGCTCGAACTCCAATCGGCGGACGCATGAGCGAGACCCGCCAGCTGGACGTCAGCATTCTCGGGCGCGAATTCCGGGTGGGCTGTCCGCCCGAAGAAGAAGCTGCCTTGTTGCGCTCGGTGGAATATGTCGACGCCAGGATGCGCGAGATTCGGGACTCCGGCCGGGTTGTTGGGGTCGAGCGGATCGCCATCATGACGGCGCTGAACCTCGCCCATAGCCAACTGGCTGGGACCCCTCTGGCGCAGGCGTCTGTCGACTGCGACCACACTCAACGGGCGCAAGCCCTGGTCGAGGCAATCGACCGGGCGCTTGCGTCTGACTCGTCTTCCCCGGCGGCGGCGGTTCAACTGCAGATTCTTTGAACCGATAAGCGATGCTGGGCTGCCAGGCTTGGGCATGGGCGTGCGAATCCCACGCGGAATCGCCCGAAGTGCTCACCCGGCGGCCAACTTGAACCTCTGGGTTCAAGATGCGCGGCTGAACCGTCATCGTTCGGGGACCCTTTCAACATGGATCTGATCCTTTTCGCGCTCACCGGCTTGGTGTCCGGCTTTTTGGCCGGCTTGTTGGGGGTTGGCGGTGGCCTGATCATCGTCCCGGCTTTGCTGTACACGCTGCCGCACGCGGGTTTCGGACCTGCGGTACTGGTACACGTGGCCGTCGGCTCATCCTTGGCGGTGATCACCGTGACCGCGCTGGCCTCGGTGCGCGCCCACCACGCGCGGGGTGCGGTCGAATGGCCCGTGGTGCGCGCCATGACTCCAGGCATCTGTGCCGGTGCGCTGTTGGGGTCCGCGCTGGCGGGGCATCTGCCAGGTTTGGCATTGCGTTGGGTTTATGTTGTGTTTTTGCTTGGGGTGTCAGCGCAGATGTTGCTCGAGCTGCGTCCGGCGGCTGGGCGCGATATGCCGGGGCTAGCGGGTATGGCGCTGGCGGGTGCGGTGATCGGTGGCTTTAGCAGTCTTGTGGGCATCGGCGGCGGGACCTTATCGACGCCCTTCTTGTTGTGGTGCCGCCGCAGCATTCATGTCGCCGTGGGCACGTCTGCCGCCATAGGATTGCCCATCGCGGTGGCCGGCGGTTTGGGTTTTGTGCTGGCCGGTTGGGGGCGTACCGATCTGCCTGCTGACGAGGCTATCGGCTTTGTCGCGTGGCGCGCGGTCCTGGTGGTGGGGGCGGTGTCGACCTTGCTCGCGCCAGTAGGAGCGAGGCTGGCTCACGCATTGCCGCAGCGACAGCTCAAGCGTGTGTTCGCGATGTGTCTGCTGCTGCTGGCAGCCCGCTTCCTGTTTGAGCTCGTTTAGTTCAAACAGGCCAACGGTCGGGCTGACTTAAACAAAGGTATCGACTAGCCCAGTGCCGCCGCGATTGGTGCCAATGGCGCTGGAACTCGAGGATGTGTTATCCACCGACACCGCGCCAATTGCATCTGTGCCGCGGTTAGCGTTGTTGCCCGACGAGCCATCGCCGCGCGACTGCTGCGGCTGATTGTCGCGGCCGACCGATGTCTGGCCAAGGCTGAGGCCCTGTGCGGCGAAACTGCTCGCAAGTGCCGGTAGCGCCTGTTGAATGGCTTCGCGGGTTTGGGGCTGGACTGCGGCGAAGCTCACAGCCGCCTGATCGCCGCTCATCTGGATGCGCACTTCGATCGGGCCGAGCTGCGGCGGATTCACCTGCAAAGTGGCCGATGACATGCCGTTGCGAGCCACCCAGGCCAGCCGATCGCCCATTTCGCTGGCCCAGCGGCTCGACTGTTCGACCGGTGCGTTGACGCTGAGCCGGACCGGTTCTGGGGTTCCGGTCGACAGGTTGGCTTGCGGCCCTTGATTGATCGAGGTGATTCCGCCGTTGGGGGCATCGATGGCTTTGGGGGCCGCCGTGTCTGCTGAGTCCGTCGAAATCGGGCTGCCGCCGAGCTGGCTCTCGATTGCGCCAAGCTGCTGTTCGATGTTTTGCAGTGCCAACTGGGTGGATGCTAGGTCGACGTTTGTATTGGCCCCGCCAAAAGTTCGGTCGGCCAGTCGAAACGCGAGGTTGTCGGGAGCCAAGGTCATCCACGGGCTTGGGGTGGCGCTGGTGTCGGGCGTGACCGAGGTTAGCGCGGTCGGCGTTGACGACAGGGTGTCGGCCACGAAGCCCGTTGCGGCAAGTTTTGCCGGATCGACGCTGTTATCGGCGGCAAACGAGACCGGGTTTGCCGGGCTGAAGTTGCCGGTTGAGGGCACTGCAAACACGGTTTGCGCGATTGTCGCTGCCACGGCTGGGTCAATCGCAATAGGCTGCGCCGCGCCGGCGTTGACGTCGGCCAGACTGTCGGCGGTGGGATTGGCCGAATCTGCCTGGCGAAGACGAATGACGTCGGATCGCAGGGCCTCGACAGGGGGCGATTGGGACGGCCCGGCAGCGGGCTGAGCCGCACGCGCGACCTCGAGTGCGGCGACATGGCTGTTGTTAGGCACGTCCGAGGAACTGGGCCTGGCGGACACACTGGCCGCGGTATCGGCGAATGTTGTGAAGGTGTTGGCGGGGACAGCGATGCCTGTAGAAACAGTCGGCATCGACAGGATTTCGGCCGAGTCGGTTGTCGAGGGCTGAGCCGCACGCGCGGCCTCAAGGGCGGCGACATGGCTGTTGTTAGGCACGTCCGAGGAACTGGGCCTGGCGGACACACTGGCCGCGGTATCGGCGAATGTTGTAGAGGTGTTGGCGGGGACGGCGATGCCTGCAGAAACAGTCGGCATCGACAGGATTTCGGCCGAGTCGGTTGTCGAGGGTTGAGCCTGCGTGCCGGCCAGCAGCAAAGCGTCAAGCGCCTGCGTGGTGGCAGCGATCGGTTGGTCTTTATCTGCGGTCTGGCTGATTCCGGCGTTCGATCCTGGCTGGCCAGTGGTGGCAACGGGTGCACCCGTTGCTTGGGCGGCAGCGATCGCGTCGGCGAAACTGTCGCCACCCTGCGGCGCCACCTTGCTCGTGGGCTTGCCAGTGCCGCCCGGGCCAGTCGGCGCAACTGGAAGGTTTTGAATCAGATCAGACGGAGCAGTCATAACAGGAGTGGGGTCTACGTAAGCAATTTTGTTAGTTAAAGCAAAACTTGGGCCAGGCTGATTCAAGTGTTCGAATTGAGACTTGGCGAACGTCTGACCTGGCCATCGGTCGCAAACAGCATGCCAACGTCTTTGCACCCCGCTACAACCCTGCTTTGGTTCAAGCGCGACCTGCGCGTCGATGACCACGCGGCCCTGTGCGCTGCGGCCGAGGCGCCGAATGTGTTGCCAGTGTTTTTCTGGGAGCGTGCGGTTCATGGCGCGGCCGACGCTTCGCCGAGGCAGCGGCAATTCATCGCCGATTCGCTGGGCGTTCTGCAACAGGCTCTGGTGAACCGCGGCAGCGGACTGTTGCAGTTACAGGGTGATGCCGTCGAGCTGCTGGCGACACTGCACGCCTGCTGTGGCTTCGAAC
>Ga0214917_10004772_pt1 | contig 14864 bp, 15 predicted proteins | sample LL_1208_BB_MetaG_FD_177983 | JGI IMG/M metagenome (GOLD analysis project Ga0214917, IMG submission 177983) | Freshwater microbial communities from Lake Lanier, Atlanta, Georgia, United States - LL_1208_BB | ecosystem: Environmental > Aquatic > Freshwater > Lake | place: USA: Georgia | collected... | reverse complement strand
AGATAATAAACTACTTGCTTTAGTCGTGCCATTTGTCTGTATGGTTGCTTTTTTGATGCATCCGACCGGTTTTGCCGCAGCACCGTATATGCTTTATTGGTTTATTCCTATGACGTTGTACTTTGTGCGTTCAAAAACTATTTTTATGCATAGTTTATCAAGCACGTTTATTGCTCATGCTGTCGGGTCTGTTGTGTGGATTTATTTGCACCCAATGTCGCCAGCATTTTGGTTGGGATTAATCCCGGTTGTTGCTGTTGAACGACTTATGTTTGCTTCTGGCATGACTTTTGTTTATCATGTAAGTGTATTTGCAAAAAATTTTTTTTTACAACAACAAAATTTCAAAAAATTTTCAAAGGTTATTGTACATGATTAAGCATCTGGCGGTGGTAATGGATGGCAATCGTCGATGGGCTCGTAAAAATAAAATGGAAGCGCTTTTTGGCCACAGTAAAGGTGGCGTAGCTGCTGCAAAAAAAACCATAGAATTTTGTCTTGAAAACGGTATTAAGTATTTGTCTTTGTATACTTTTTCGCTTGAAAACTTTAAACGTTCTGATTTAGAAAAAAAGTTCTTATTTGATCTGTTAATGGAAGTTTGTACTACTGATGTAGATCAACTGATTCATCAGGGTATTCGTGTTCGTTTTATTGGGGACTGGTCATTGTTTCCTCAAGATGTTGCAATCAGTTGTAAACGGTTAGAACAACAGACTGAATCAGGGGCACGTTTAAATCTGAATATTTTGTTTTGTTACGGAGCACGCCAAGAAATTATTGCAGCAGTTAAAACATTATTTGATCAGGTGCAATTGGGCAAAATTGATAAAAAAGAACTTACTTTAAAAAACTTTGAAGATTGTTTGTGGACAGCGCACATTCCCGAACCTGAACTGATTATCAGAACAGGTGGCGGTCAACGACTGAGTAATTTTTTATTGTATCAAGCTGCTTACAGTGAATTCTGTTTTTTAGATTGTTTGTGGCCAGAAATTACCAAAGATCATTTGGTCAAAGCGCTTAACGATTTTAATCAAACACAGCGAAATTTTGGAATATGAAAAAAATTTGCATACTTGGTTCAGGAGCATTTGGAACAGCAATGGCAACGGTTTTTGCTCATAATGGACACGAGATAACATTGTGGTGCAAAGAATCTGATATTGCAACAGAAATTAATCAGTTACATACCAATGCTACTTTTTTGCCAGGTGTTACACTTTCAGAAAAAATTACTGCAACCGATAATCTTGCTCTTGCAGTTGATAGGGCAGATTATATTTTTATAGCAGTTCCTGTGCAATTTATGCGTTCTGTTTTACAAGCAGCAAAACCTTTTGTAAAAGCTGGTGTTACTGTTGTACTTTTAAGCAAAGGTATTGAGCAGACAACTTTATTGCTGCCTACTGAAATAGTAAAAAGTGTACTTGGCCAAAACCATAAAACTGTTGTAGTTGCCGGTCCAAGTTTTGCGCAAGAACTTGCTCAAAGATCTTTAACTGGACTTGTTATTGCAGGATCTGATGATCAAATAATCAAGCAAGTCAGAGATATAATGCAGAATGAGTTTTTAGTTATGCAACCATCATACGATATGCTTGGAGTGCAATTATGTGGTGCGGTTAAAAATGCAATCGCATTAGGCAGTGCACTACTTGATGGGGCAGGTTATAGCAGTAATACTCAATCACTATTTTTAGTCAAAGTTTTAACAGAGTTGCGGCAGTTACTTTTGATGGTGGAATCTTTTGAAGAATTAGATCGATTAGTCAGTATGGGTCCTAGTTACCCAGACACTTTTCAAGGATTTGCTGGTATTGGTGACATTATGTTAACCACTTATTCACCAACAAGTCGCAATGTAAAAGTTGGAAAACTTATTGGCCAAGGGCAATCAATTGAAGCAATACTAGAATCGGTACCGTTTGTGCCAGAAAGTATTAACAGTGCAGCTGCTTTAGAACAGTTAATTAAGCAACAAGGTTTTGATCTGCCAATACTTCTGTCGCTCAATAAAGTAATACACAATAAAATGGTCATTAAAGACTGGGTAAATTATTTTAAGTGATTTTTTTAAAAAGAGATAAATTTACTGCCCATTATTTTTCAAGAGATTCAATATCTTTTCTAATATCTGATAAAGTTTTCATAAAACTTTGAATTGCTGCTTTTCTATTGCGGCCTATAGAACGATAAAAATCATTAGTCCTATCGTTGTTAGCATGGATAGAGTTCCTGTATTCAGCCAGCACTTGACCGTTATTAGTCCTCATATAGATAATTGAGACACTAAAACCAGAAAAACGATCTTCTTCTGTTTCAAAGATTTGTTTTTTTGTGGCATCAAAGTCTTCTAAGAGAGCTTTTATTGCTTCTGTTGTAGGTCTAGTTTGGGAGAAATCTACAAGAGTCATTCCACCGCTGTATGAAAATTTTAGATTCACCGTAAGATTATCGTTACTAGCAGAATTAAGTTTATAAGTGAGATTTAAAAAACTCATTAAAAAGAACAAATAAAATTTATTAGTATTTTGCATATTAATCCTTATTTTTTAAGTTTTCTTAAACAGATTCAAGGTCTTCAATTATATTGTTTATAGTTCTTATAAAATATTCTATGTCTTTATAAATAGCCTTAAGAAGCAGTTTCTGAAAGAGTCTCAAGATATCCAATTATTTTTTCTACTTTTTTCTTAAAATCTTGAATTGATTCTTGTCCTTTTTCGGTTGTTTGGTCTTCGCCGTTTCCAATTATACCATTGTCATAGTCTTTTCCATTTTTACAGTATATAACACCAAAATAAACTCTGTTATATTCTGGCATACTTGCGCAAACTGTTTCAGCTCGCAGCTTCTGAATAAGTTCTTCCAGAGCTTTTTTAGTAGGATTTTGTTGCAGGAAACGAATACGAGTAGTATATCCTCTTGTAAATTCTACGGAGATACTATCGGTTAGATTATAAGCGGCATCAAGTTTGTAAGGAAAGGTTAAAAAGAGTGCTAAGAAGATTAGGGTATAGAGATTTTTAATGTTTTTCATATATTTAAAAAATAGAATAATAATCATATTGTATAATTTTTATCGAGAAAGATTTTCAATAATTTTTTGTACGCATTCATTAAAAGATTTTATTTGTTCTTTTGTGCGATTGTGAGGGAGTGTCCTAGAATTGTAATAAGTGCTTTTTCCTGTTTCTGTACTAACTCTATTGTAGATAACATGAATTTGGAAAGCGCTACTGGTACCAAGTTCTTTATAAAGATTTTCGAGTGTTGTATTTAAATCTGTTATAATATCTGCTAATTCTTGTTTGCTAGGATTTGTCTTTTGAATTGAAAGTTGAGTTCTCCATTGTGCTGCAATTTCTAGAAAAAAACTTTCACCTGAATAAATTTCTTGCGCCATACCTACTAAAAGCAATAAAGATACAAAGCGATACATAGTTTTTCCTTTTTTGGGTTACTTTTATAAGAATTATACAGCTATACCATTTTTAATTGAATCAAAAGATTTTCTTTTACGCTAATCAATGCTCCTGGAAGTGGTCGCTGTTCTTTAACAATACACTGACTGCAATGGTGATCTGTTGGCATGCAAGTTTGATGAAATACTGTAGGCTCGATCTGGTAAGGCGCTAAAAACTGTTGAATGGTTTCAAGTGAAAGTCCAATAAAGTTTGGCATAATAACAGGGTTTTTATTGGTTTTTGCTGCATAGTAAAGAATCATTCCCTGTTGATTCAGGTTTTGATTTGGCTGCGGTATTTGAGCAAGGCAACTTAACGGAGGTTGCGTGCTGTTAAAAAAAAAGAGTTGATAGGTAATATTATTATCTTTGAGCCATTCTATCATCTGATGGTAAGGCTTACTCAAGCAGTCAGGAGTTTGTGTTGCACGTGTTTGTTTTGAAGTTACCAAAAAAACAGTTTGATAAGGTTTTATCATTTGTCCGGCAGTAGGCATTTGTTCTACAATGATACCTTCTGGTTTGTGAGTATCTTCTTTTTGATTAATCAGTCGAATATTAATTTTATCTGGGCCAAGCAGCGTTAGTGCCTCAAGAGCCGATTTGTCAATTAAGTGGGGCATTACAAGAGTTTTAGGTTTGTAAAACAGGTGTAATGAATAATAACCTAATAAGAAACAGATAAAAGGAATCATCCAGAAAAGTTTTTGTAGCTGCACGGTTAGACTTTTATTATTCATGGTTTTTGAGTCTTGTAAAAATTGATTAATCACAGTAGAACGATAAGCCGGATTCTGTCCTTGTCAGGCTTTGCAGCATAATAAGTGGCAACCATGTATCTTCAGCGACATACCCGCATGTTTAAACCGGAACAAATAACCGTACATGCCTATTTTGTCTTGCTCCAAGTGGGGTTTGCCCTACAACACTATTACTAATATTGTCTGTGCGCTCTTACCGCACATTTTCACCCTTACCTTTTTTTTACATTAAAGGCGGTTATTTTCTGTGGCACTTTCCATAAACTCACGTTTTCCCTGATTGTCATTGATACGCAATGTTTTCAGGGCACTTTATTTGTTAGGAGTCCGGACTTTCCTCTCATAACCAAGGTTACAAGCGATTGCCTTGTTCTACTGTGAAAAACCATTTCAAAGAAATATATAATACACTCAGGTTACCACCAATTAGGTATAATGTATAGGGCTCATAGGCAACGGGGATAAGCTTAAAAAAGTATAAAAAAGCTGTTTGCAGCAGTAGGTATAAGATAAGCCAAATAAGTGCAGTAATTTTTTTTGAGGCAAGGTAATAACTGGCAGTTGGTAAAGATAGAAAAAGAAGCATACTATAGCAATAAGTAAGTCCAAAAAGGTCAAATGCTATAAAAGATTCTAACCCTAAGCAAAGGCAGGCAAGATAAAAAAAGGGGAACTTTTTTTGATATAAAAATGTTGCTAATGCATAGCAATAAACAGCACATAAAAGTGGAGCTCCTGTTTGACTGATAACGCCAATGTCTGCCATAAAAAAGAGGAATAAGAGTATGCAATTGGCTAAAAAATTTTTAATAATCATTGATCTTTTCATTCTGCTCAGAATTACCGTGTTAAAGTAGCAACTTCAATTTCAATGTGCTACCTTATACAGGCAAATCATAAAAGTAAATAAGTATCGATAAATAGGTTATTCAAGTAAGGTTTTTTGTGTTTCAAATCAGCAACAAACAGCATTGGTTTATTTTTTTTAAAGTAACCGGCATCACTCTTTTTTGTACAATTGCTTTTTTATTGGGCATGTTTGCTTTTATTGGAAATCGTTTTTTAGTCGATTTTTCTGCACTTGAACAGTATCAACCGGGAAGACCTTCTGTTGTATTAGATATGCAAGGTAACCAATGGTGTACGTTTCAGTTAGATCGTAGAAATCCAGTTGCGCTTGCTACTATTGCTCCTTGCGTTATTCATGCATTTATTGCAGCAGAAGATTGGAAATTTTTTGAGCATTCAGGAATTTCTTTTCGTGCTATTGTCCGTTCTACGTTAGTTAATCTGTATCATCGTAAAATTGTTCAGGGCGCAAGTACCATTACACAGCAGCTGGTTAAATTATTATTCTTTGATTCAAAACGAACATTTAAAAGAAAAATTAAAGAACAACTGTATGCATTATTGGTAGAGCGTCAGTTTACTAAAGAACAAATTTTAGAAACTTATTTAAACCATGTTTATTTTGGGTGTGGTATTTATGGAGTAGAAGCTGCAGCACAAAGATTTTTTAACTGTTCAATTTGTGACGTAACGGTAGAACAAGCAGCAGTGTTAGCAGCAACGGTTCGTTCTCCGGGAAATTATTGCCCCTTACTTTTTCCACTTTCTGCTTTTGATAGGCGCAATGTTATTTTACATCAAATGGCAAAACGATCTTTTATTGATCAGCAAAGCTGGAAAACAGCAAAACTTAAACCATTAGAACTTGCACCACAAGAACAAAGCATTTATGGCTTGCATTTTAAAGAAACAGTGCGTAAACAACTAGAAGAACTTTTTACCAAACAGCAACTGTATTCAGGTGGTTTAACCATTAAAACAACCATTGATCAAGAAGCGCAAAAAAAAGCAGAACAAGCTTTTAAAAATCATTGCACTAAACTTAAAACAGAAATAGGCAAGGACATTGATGGTGCTTTAATGAGTATTGATGTCAAAACAGGAGCAATTAAAGCATTAGTTGGCGGGTACTCTTTTGAGCAATCACCATTTAATAGAGCAACCCAGGCATATCGTCAACAAGGGTCTGTTTTTAAACCAATTTTATATACGACGGCACTTCTTGAAGGGTTTAGTTTATTAGACAGAGCAATTGATGAGCCGCTAACGGTTAAGCAAGATAATCAAGTTTGGCAACCTAAGAATTATAATAAACAGTATGAAGGTTCAATGACCTTGGCCCGTGCTTTGTCGTATTCTAATAATATTATTTCTGCAAAATTGATTTTGGCATTAGGTCCACAAAAAGTTGTTGATTGCGCGCAGAAATTTCACTTTAAAGGGCCGCTTCTACCTTACCCAGCATTATCTTTGGGCTGTGTTGACAGTACCGTGTATGAAGTAGCTGGAGCATTTAATGTGTTTGCAAATGATGGCATGTATGTAAAACCATATTGTATAGAATGGGTTAAAGATTTTTCAGGGCAAAAAGTTTATCGACAGGTTGTAAAGCCTGAGGTGTTACTTGACCGATTGGTGGTACATAAAATTGCTCAAGTGTTAAGTTTTGGACTTGAAAGAAAGCGATCTCATGAAAAAGAATGGATCGATTCAGCGGCAATTAATAAAACAGGAACAACCAATGATTCAAGAACCTGTTGGTTTGCAGGCTCTACTCCTGAATTGACCACCGTTGTGTATATTGGGTTTGATGACAATAGGCCGATGGGGCAAACAATATTTCCTGTTTATACAGCGTATCCTATCTGGTTGCAGTACCACAAAGGCATGAAGACACAGAAAAAAGAGTTTAATTTTGATCCATCATTAACACCGATGCTTTTTAATATCAGAACAGGTAAAAGAGCTTTTGATGATTCAGGTGAGGATGTTTTTACCCTTTTAGTTTAAAAATTGCTCTTTGTTGACTCCTTAATTTCTTTTTCAGTAGATCTAAAGAAGAAATTAAGGAGTAGCTATGAAAAATCATTATCGTTTAATTGTTCTGCTTATAATTGCCACCAATTATCTTTTAGCTGATGATAGTTTAGATAATTTAAAAAACACGGTGACAGGTATTGGTGATCAATTTAAAGCATTTGGAAAAGGGTTAGCTGAAAGTTTTGGGATGAATCCTCCAGGGTATTATTATAGCTTTAGAATGTTTAATAATACCAACAGTATTATAGAAGCAGAGGCTCGACGTATTAAGACCTATCAAGGTGTTTTTATCAAACAAGATTCTATCGAACAATGGTCACTCAATCCAACGGAAGAAAGTGGTCCAACTCGCTTTAAGGGTATTAATTTATATTTAGAAGTAGTAGCACGTGCCAATGGGAGTGAAGTTTTTTCAGATTCTATTGTTGATCAAATGGCTGATTATAAAACCAGTACTCCTGCGGTTGTTTTTTATAATATCTATGAAAGTGCTGCAGGAATACATGGCGAATCTTTAGGGACATCAAAAACAACCAGCGATACTTTTTTAGGATCGATTTATAATACATTACAAGTATCGCAAACCATGACATTTTTATTTGCTGATGAAACTTTTACCGTCACGTTAGACCCACAATCTTATAATTTTTTAAGTTCAAATAACAAAATTCCTCATTCAATTCGTCCTTTGCAGGGATTAAGAACTTTTGATTTTGGTGCGGCAGGTAAAATTGCTGTTTCTGCACAAGGTCTTGCAACTGGTCAGCTTAAAGATGGAACAATGCAGAATGTTGAAGCTGATTTATATCACTATGAAATTATTGGTACAGACCAGACACCAAAAGTGATTACTGCTGGATTTAATCCTGGTAATTTTAGTCAACCTTTAACACAGCGTTTGCGTACCATTACTCCTGTTGCTTGTTTAATATGGAACAAAGCACCTGATCAAATTGTGTCCGAAGATGGTTTTGTTGCTGTTACCTTACCAAATTCTACAACATGGGTTGCGTATAGTACTCCAGGTTGGTCTAACACTACCATGGCAGTTACCAATACTGTTATGGCAAAGGTTCCAGTGGGCAAGGCATTACAATTTTATTGTGTTCGTCCATTAATTGATACTCCAAATTACTTAACAACTGATGAAATGATAAAATTACAAAATTTAGAACCAACAAAAACATTTGGTACAGAAACAACGCTGCAAACATTAGGAGTCAATCTTGCTCCGATTGATATCTTTAAAAGTATCAAAGAACAAGCTCCAAAAACTCCAAAAGCTCCTTTGTATATTGTTTCAATTGATACCACCGATGACGCAAAAGCAAAAACATTTTTACAAAATCTTTTACAAGGCAAAATTCCTTTACCTGCAGCACCTTCATTAAGTTCAAGCACGTTGGCTCAAGATGTTACACAGTCGCTTGCTACACAACTTTCTACAACATTAGGACAGTTAAAAGATCCAGTTTCTGGTATGACAGGGTATTTATTACTGTACGACTGTTTTGTTCCGTATGGTAATGGTGCTGGCCCTTATTTTTATACCATTGAACCACTTTTAAAATTAATCGCACCGATATTTTCTGAGCTTGCTCCTTTTATTAATAAATCATTGTATGAAACTGATGATGGAGCAAAAGCAGTTAAAGCTGTTATTGGACAATGGATAACTACAGCATCAACCCAAACAGACAAGGCTGCAGCAATTAAATCAGTGCATGATCTTGTCCTTACCTATTTGACAACACATGGAGTGGATGGACTGTTTGAAAAAAAATCAGATGGCTCTCTTGATAAAACAAAACTGAGTTGGATGGGTAATATGGCTCTTAATAAAGTAGTAAGCGGACCAACAGGCGTAGTCAACGCTCCGGTTCAATACAAAAGTGGTATGAGTCATTTTGTTTATAGCAATAGCGCACTACCTTCTTTGATTGATCCAGTTACTCAAAAAGAAGTTGGTTGGAACCCTTTACAGGTGATTGATCTTAAAGGTAATCAAGTTAAAAATTTACCGTATTAACTAACTAACGCTTTAACTGGCCATGATTTTTTGTAGCAAGGTAGGGTCAGCTTTAAAATCTTCTTGCAGCAAGGTAGAAAAAAGATGCGGGTACTGTTTTTCAAATGAACGCGCATTATGCACTTGATGATCATTAGTTTTTGTTTCCAGTGGCACGGTAATGCATCGTTTTTTAAAGTACACTGTTTCAAAGAGCGATCCTGCTCCAGCTCTACAAATAACTACATCAGCTGCAGGGTATAAGGTTTCAAGGTGGTTATGAAATTTAAAGACATAGGCTTTTATCCCTAAATTTTTATACTGTTGCTTTATTGGTTCAAGATCATCATTGCCCACTTGATGAATGACTTGCCAGTCTTGAGCTGTTTGGCATGCTTTTAAAAAAAGTTCATTGAGTGTTTGTGACCCTTGTGAACCGCCAAGCACCAATAATGTTTTATTAGTTTTATTAAAATGTAAGGTTTGAAGAATCAGTTCACGAGTTGGTTTTTTACCTTTGTACTGTGGTTTTAAAGGGTAAGGGCTAATAATTGAATTGCCATAATTTACATAGTTATTTGTTTCTGGAAAACAGATTCTTACAATTGATACAAAACGAGCCAAGAATCGAGTTGCTTTTCCAGGGACACAGTTAAGTTCAAAGAGTTCAACTCTAATACCTAATAATCGAGCAACTAAACAAACAGGAATGCTTATGTACCCACCAGTGCTGATAATCAAAGAGGGTTTATGCTTTATTAAGTAATAAAAGCTCATTATCGTTGAGCCAAATAGTTGCATGATAAAAAGAGGAATTTTAAACCACTCTTTTTTTAAAGGAACATTGTCTAAAGGTAAGGCAACTTTTTTAGAGATGTAATCGATATTTTTTAGTAAAGAGCGGTCAAGTTCAGTCGGCGCGTGAAAAAATAAAACTTCTGTTTCAGGTTCAATTTCACGAAATTTTTCAGCATAACTTAAGCAAGGAATAATATGACCACCGGAACGTCCAGCAACACAGCAAATAATTTTTTTCATTGTGATACTTTCTGATAATGACAACGACTTAAAAAATTATGAAGCGCCTGTTTGAGCTCTTCATCTTTAATTTTTGTTAAAGCATACTGTTCTTTAGTAGAAAGGCAAATAGGTTTTAACTCAACTTCTTTTTTCACAGGTGACTTGGCAGCTTCATGATTTTTAAAAACAGTTGGCGTGACATGTTTAAATCGTAACTGTTTAATATAAGGGTGTCCTAAATGGTCATTGATACTTTTTTTCAAAACATGAGAAAGTAAGTACAGTTCTTGCAACCAACTTGATTGGTAAACTCCAATAAACAAGGTGTCTTCAGCGATTTTTTCAATCCGCATTTTATCATGTAGTGTGCCAGCAATAGTTGGCCATTCAGTTAAAAGGGTAAGTTTCCAATTTTGTTCTTGGAAAAAAACATGCAAAATATTTTTTACTGACGTTGCCATAAATTACCCCTGTATTCAAACGTCATTTTACTTTACTGTATGGACTTAAAAAACACAAAATTAAAATGTGTTCAGTGCTTGTTCTTCAGAGTATAGGCTGGAAAGAGATCTAAGATTTTATTCCAGTTCCCATTAAAAAATAAGCTCAACGCCTTAATAATGCATGAATTGCTTGTTTTTTGCCTTTTAAACTTGTTATCATTTTACGTAGAATATAAGGTTATAAGCTCTTTAAAAAAGGGAGCAGGGGGTTATGATGAAGATTAATCAAATTTTTAAGCTTTTTATTTTATTATCTATGACACAAATGAATGTATGGGCTGGTCAAGCTACACAAGCAAATGAAGCTCCATTTAAACTATCCTTTAAAAATATGTGGGCAGTTGCTCGAAATAAAACTGGAGTAACGCAAGAACAAGAAAAAGCTTATACTTTGGTGCTTGCAGGGATAGATTTTGCAAATGCCATTAAGGGGCTTTTAAAAGAAAAAGAGCCTTCGCTTTTTATACGAATCATGAGTTTTGGTTTTTCAGATGATATTTCTGCACCTGATGCAATTAGAAATGCACTAAAAATCCAAGCTCAAAGAAACTTAGAAGCTTTTACTCAATGGTATATTGATAAATATGTACAAAAATTTATTACTGAGATTAATCCTAATAATTTACCATTGACAGCGCAACAGCAAAAAGAAGTGCAAGCAAAAGAGGCATTTTATAACAAAGCGCTTAATCCAGTAGTACGATTAGTCAGTGGTAAAAGTACCCGCTTTGAAAAAATTGGATTGTGGTTAGCTACCAAATGTGCAAATATTTTACAGAAAATTAGAAAGTGGTCAGGTGGTGAGCCAATAGATGGAACATGGGAAAAAAATCTAAAAAAAGAAGCTTACCTATTTGCACAAGAACGGACCAGAAAGTTACTTCGTACAATTTCTGAAATTGTAGGAGATAAGGCTAATGCAACAGGACAAGGGCTTATTCAAGGAGGAGTAGCATTAGGTACTGCAGTAAAAGATTTTGCACAAACACAAGGGAAATTAGCAGTAGATGCTGCTAATGCAGCTGGAAGGCAGGGAGCTGTTCTTGGTGCTGCTTTAGGCGCAACTGCAATTGATTTTGGAAAGACTACATTTGAATTGGGACAAGGGGTTTATGATGGTGCAACAAAAAGAGCTGTAAATTTTGCTAAAAATATGTCGTTGGAAAGTATCAAAAATATAGCAAAAAAGATGGCAGCTTCATTGAAAACATATTTTCCGTCATCTGAAGATGTTGAAGAATCAGAACAATTTTTTGAAACTTCTGAATTTTCATTAAAAGATTTAGAAAATTTTTTACATGAGTCAATCATTAAAAAAATGCAAAATTCTCAAGATGAAGATTATGCAAAAATTATTGAAGATGCGCTTACTCGCTTTGAAACAAGACTTTCAAAAGAACGAGATATGAGTCAGGAAGGTATTGATATAATATTTGAAGCATTATCAAAAGCAATGGATTATGCAGTGTTGCGTCAAATGAATCCTAGAGAATTTTCAAAATTAACTCCGGAACTTAAATTAGCTGTTACTCAGGCCTGGGAAAACGCACCAGAAGAAGAACTTATACAAATTTCAGAAGAATATTATAATTTTTTCCCAGAGGAAGTACTTGCTACTATAAAAAATACTTTAATAGAAAAAAATAAAATCAATATGGATTTTGATTATATTAATAAGTTAGCTGCTTTATCATTATTAGATAAGCAAGAAACTGCAACAGTCGATCCTTTAAAAGATCAGCATAAAAGTGCAGAAAATATTGCTCGAGAATCTACTAATGCAAAAGAAAAACAAGCTATGAAGTCGGCTGAATATCTTCAAGAGCCTATGCTGCAACCACTAAAGAATCATGACGTTATAGAACAAGGATCAGCTAATCCTACTTTTCGACAAAGGAGTGATTCTACTGCTTCAATAAATTCTGTGTACGAAGATGCGCCAGGACAATCGTTAGGGGACATGCAAAAACAGGAAGTCTTAGAAGAAAAATCAAAGGAAGAACAGAAGAAAAAAGAAGAAGCTATACATGAAACTCAATCTAGCGAGCATACAGCTGCAGAAGTTCATGGACTTTAAAATAATAAAAGCTATACGTAAGAAATGATAAATCTCTTACTAATAGCTTTTATTTGATGTAACTAATTTATTTTAATAATTTTGCTAAGTCTCTATTAAGAGTCCGGAGTTCTTTTTGCAAAGTTGCTAATTGTTGCGCTGATTCTTCAAGTTCAAGGTCAGTAGAGGCATCGTTCATTTTATCTTGAATTGCTTTCATTTCTTCTTCCAAAGCTTTACTGCGTCTATTAAGATCAAAAATAGTTACTGGGCGTGTTGGTGCAGCGGCATTGACTGAAAAAGTAGCTAAAGCAAGTAAACTTATTACTAATAAAGTATTTTTTTGTGACATTATAACATCCTTTAAAATAAATTTTTATTAAGGAGCTTATTCACATAATAAGCTCTCCATCGTCTTTTCAGTGTAATTCAGAATAGCAAAAATGACAAAAGCTTCTATGAGTAAGCTTATTGCAGCTTATTTGTCTTTTTTTAAAAACAGATTTTTCCAAAAAAGCTTAGCACTTCCTGGGCATGGTGGGTGTTCAAGTGCCTCTTTAAGAATAGTTACCATATGCAGCGTTGCGTTTTTATCTTGGTCATTATTAAGATTGATCGCTTTTTTGTGAGCAGCAATCCAATAAGTAAGTAGATCATCAACATACATCATGCATTGTTCTTCAGTTAAGGTGCATTTTGAAACTTCTTGTGTAAATGCAGCCGGGTCACTATTAAAACGCATAAAATAAGCAATTAATGCAGGAACTTCTTGGGCAGCACGGGTCGGTGAAAAATTTTTCTGAACGCAACGGGAAGCGATGGTAGGTAAAATTTGTGCTTGCCGTTCGGTTAAAAAAATAAAATGATAACCATGTGGTGGCTCTTCAATCAGCTTAAGCAAGCGGTTTGCGCACGCACTGGTTAAAAGATCGGCTTTGGTAATAATAAAAAAAAATGAATCAGATGGGTCTAGCCCCAGCATTGTTTTTTCAAAAATGATTGCAATGTCTTCAAGCGTGTACCGTTTTTCTGGCTTGAGCCATAAAACAGCATGATGCTGCTTTTCTTGAATTTGACTGCATATAATACAGGTAGTGCACTGGTTATGTAAGCAGAATTTTTGTTGTAAAAGAGTAATAGTTGCGTGCTCAACCTGCTGGTCAGACCCTACAAAAAGATAGGCTGGGGTTTGATTATTGTGCATAAACAGCGTGCGCCTTAATTTTTTCTGTAACAATAGTGATTGCATGTTCAGCCAATTCTTCTTTGCTCATTTGCGCATCAAGTGTTACCACATTGTCTCGCGGGGCAACAAGGGCATCAAACCCTTCTGTCAGGCGATGCATTAATGCGGTCTCTTGCTCAATTGCATTCAGTGGGATATTACGTGCTTTCATGCGTTGGTAGGCAACCGCTGCAGGTAATTGTAAATATAATACTAGGTCAGGATTGCGCCCATTCATAGCCCAATTATTAATCATTTGTAAGGTGTTGAGATCTAAAGATCTGCCATAACCTTGATACACCAATGACGAGTCTGCCATCCGGTCAGAAATAACAATTCCACCCGCTTGTAAATGGGGTAAAACTACTTGATTAAAATGCTGTGCGCGGTCAGTAGCAAACAATAAAAATTCAGCCTTATCACACACCGGTACTTCTTTATGAAGTAAGGTATGGCGCAAGAGTTTTCCCAGTTCGGTTGCTCCAGGCTCTTTGGTTGTAATAAGCTTATAAGTAGTTGAAAATGCTTGTGCAAGTGCGGCACAAAGTGTGGTTTTACCTGTTCCATCAATGCCTTCAAGAGCAATCAAAAAGCCATTGGTTATAGTTTTCATAAATGTACTTTCAAAAGCTGATTTATATGTAATTAAAGACAGTATAGCGTTCTCTTTGATAAAATAGAACTATCAAAAAATTGTTGGTTTCTCTTAAATTAAAATAAGCTCTTAAAAAAGAGTTGCTTTTTATAAAGGGTTTGAGTAGACTTACCTCTGTCGTTACAAGTAATGTAAAGATGTTTTATTTTGATAACCTCCATTTCCCCTATCCGACGTTCTGCCGGATGGGGGAATATTTTTATAAGAGAGTATGTCAACTTGAAAAAAAAACTATTTGAACCACCTTTTTTGCCTCATAAAAAAGGCTCCACGTATTA
>Ga0214917_10004771_pt1 | contig 14864 bp, 11 predicted proteins | sample LL_1208_BB_MetaG_FD_177983 | JGI IMG/M metagenome (GOLD analysis project Ga0214917, IMG submission 177983) | Freshwater microbial communities from Lake Lanier, Atlanta, Georgia, United States - LL_1208_BB | ecosystem: Environmental > Aquatic > Freshwater > Lake | place: USA: Georgia | collected... | reverse complement strand
GTTGCTGGAGCAGTGGAAAAAGGTGGAGGAGGGGTTAAAAACTAAGAACGCCCCGGCGGTCCTGCTGGAGGAGCCGGATTTGGTGGAGCGTTCGGTACGGGACTTCCTGACTGAGGAGGTGGATGAAGTGATGGTGGATAATGAGGACGCAGAGAAGCGGGTGCGTGAAATGGTCGGACTAATTTCGAAGCGCTCCCTCAAAAAGGTGAAGCGGCACTTGGCCGCGGAGCCCCTGTTCGAGGCGTTCGGTGTGAATCGTCAGATTGAAAGCGCCTTGCGTCGTCAGGTCTGGCTCAAATCAGGCGCTTATCTGGTCGTGGATGAGACCGAGGCGCTCGTTTCCATTGACGTGAACACGGGAAAAACCCGGGGCGGCCGGGATCATGACGACACCATTCGCAAGACGAACCTCGAGGCGGCCGAGGAGGTGGCCCGGCAGTTGCGGCTCCGCAATCTCGGCGGACTGGTGGTGATCGACTTTATCGACATGAAATCCCGCCGGGATCAGATGGCGGTGTACGAGAAATTCAAGCAGTGTCTCCGTCGGGACCGGGCTCGGACCCACACCCTACCCATCTCACCGCTGGGACTGCTGGAGATGACCCGGCAGCGGGTGCAGGAGAGCATCCGGCGGGCGGTGTATATGGAGTGTCCCTGCTGTCGGGGAAAAGGCATGGTGAAATCGTTTGAGACGATGAGCGTAGAGATCCAGCGGGAAATCAGTCGGATCCTGCGCAAACACAGTGAGGTACATGAGATCAAGGTCGTGGTGCACCCCGGAGTGCTCCACCGACTTCGTACGGAGGATGATGAACTGCTGGTGGAGCTCCAGAGGCGGTTCGCCGGCCAGTTCCAATTCAAAGCAGATCCCGCGGCCAACGTGGAAGACTTCAAGATCCTCAACGCGGCGACTGATCAGCCACTGGAGTGATCGTGGGGAGCGGCACCGGACCGGAGGGGCCGGTCACCGAAAACGGGAAAGCGAACGAGTCACGCTCGTTTCTTCCCCGGTTGGAGGAGTTGCTGGCCACCGCGGGGTCGATTTCGGCCGATGCGAGGCTGGATCTGATCCGGCACTTTCTCCGCGAGGAGGAGGCCCAACTTTCCGCCCGGGCCAAGGGGGGAGCCTCCGGTTTGGAGTTGGCCCACCAGCGGGCTGGACTTCTTTCCGAGGTCTTGATTCATCTTTGGAACCATGCGGGGGATGCGGAGTCAAAAAGCCGACTGGTTCTCGGGGCGGTGGGTGGATTTGGCCGGGAGGAGATGAGTCCGGCCAGCGATGTCGACCTGGTGTTCATTCGCGAAAGCGGCAAGGAGAAGGCCGAAGAGGAGGTGGTCCGCCAGATTCTCTACGTCCTTTGGGATATCGGCCTGAAGGTTGGACACGCCTGTCGGACAGTGGGAGAGACCATTGAGCGGGCGGAAAGCGAACCGATGATCAAAACCGCCCTGCTCGACGCCCGTTGTCTGGCCGGATCCGCGCCGCTCTGGCAGCACTTTTTCTCGGAGTTTTCCAAAAAAAGCCTGACCCGGGGCGTGGAGAACTATCTTTCGTGGCGGCTGGAGAATCAGGCCGCCCGGCATGCCAAGGAGGGTGGCACGATCTACGTGCAGGAGCCGAATCTCAAAACTGGAGTGGGTGGGCTGAGGGATTTTCACAATCTCCGCTGGGTAGGAAAAGTGAGCGGGCAAGGGCTGAGTTTGGGGGCATTGGCTGCCAAAGGTTGGTTGGCCCCGGAGGAAGCGGCTCTGGCGGAAAAGTCCTATGCCTTTCTCATGACCGTGCGGGAGTGGCTCCATGATCTGCAGGGAGGGGCGGGGGACGTGCTGACCCTGCGTCTTCAGGGGGAGTTGGCGGCGGCCATGGGTTATCCTCAGCCCAATATTCTCCGGCAGAGCGAGGCCCTGATGCGCGAGGTCTACGGCCACATGCGTTCCATTCACTTGATCTGTAATCCGGCAGCCACCCGGATCTGCCAACAAATCACGGGAAAGCCGCGGGGCATCTGGTCCTTCTTCTCGGGTTGGCAGGGATCTCGTCGAGCCACGGACGGCTTTATTCTCCAGGGGGCGGAACTGGAGGCCGAAACCTCCCAGATCTTTGCCCAGGATCCTTCCCGCATGATTCGCGTCTTTCGAATCCTGCAGGATCAGGGATCCGTCCCGAGTGCCCAGCTGGTGGCGCTTCTGCGGGCCAACTTTGGATTGTTGACCGATGAGCTGTTAGGCCGAAAGGAAATTCAGGAAGGGTTTCTTCACATCCTCAAACAGAAAGGAAAGGTGGCGCGCATCTTAAGATTGATGCATGAAAACGGGATACTGGGCCGGATTCTCCCGGAGTTCGCCCCGCTGACCTGTCTGGTGCAACACGAATTTTTCCACCGCTATACCGCGGATGAGCACACGTTGGTCTGCCTGGAGCAACTGGATGCCATGTTGGATTCCAAGGATCCCGACCTCCGGAAATACTCCGAGCTTTATGCCCGGGTGGAAGCGCCCGAAATCCTGGCGTTGGCGATGTTGCTGCACGATACCGGCAAAGCGGAGTTGTTCCGGCACCATGAAGAGGTGGGGGCGGCCAACGCCGCGCGGGTGGCACGGCGGTTTCATTTTTGGGGCCGAAACCTTTCCCTGATGACGTTTTTGGTCGACCATCACATGACCCTGGGAAATTTCGCGCGCAAAAACCTGGATGAACCCGAGACCATTCGGGCCTTTGCCCGCATCGTTCAGGATGAGGAGAGGCTCGATCTTCTCATGCTGATCTCGGCCGCCGACGTCCGGGCGGTGGCGGGCCGAAGCAACTGGTCCAGCTGGCGGGAACTTTTGGTCTGGGATCTCTATTCGCGCACCAAGCGCATGCTGGCCGGAGAGGAGGAGTTTCTGCGCGCGGAAGAAGAGGAGCGGGCCGGAAGAGTCCGGCAGGTGGCCGTCGTGTTAAGCGGAATCTACTCCGAACAGGAGATGCAAAACCATCTCGAGCAAATGGGGCCGGCCTATCTCCGGCAGTGCCCGTCCGACCTCGTGGCCCGCCATATCCGGGCGGTTCATGATTTCTTCGAGCGGCGCGTGGCCGGATCCGAGGCGCTCGTCCCCCTGGTGGTCTGGCAGGATTATCCCGAAGAGGGGCACACCGAGGTGATCGTGGTGACCTGGAACCGGGAAAAACTGTTCAGCAAGATTGCCGGAAGTTTTGCCGTTGCCGGGATCAATATCCTCAGCGCGAATATCTTCACGCGGAGTGACGATGTGGTGGTCGATACCTTCCGGGTCTGTACGGAGCGTTTGGAGCCGGTCAACCATCGGATCGACCGGGAGTTGTTTGAAACAACCCTGACCGAGGCCTTGGGCGCCACCGAGGACCATCTGGCGGAGCGGTTGGCGGGCCAAGGGCCGAGCCTGTGGCAAAAAGCCATTGGGGAGGCGGAATTCCCCGCGAGTCTGCGGATCGACACGGAAAGCGAACCCGGAAGAACGCTAGTGCATGTGCAAGCCCCCGATCGGGTCGGGCTTTTGCATGCGCTGACGCGGGCCATTTCGGAGGAGGGGTTCCAGATTGATGGGGCCCGCATCACCACGGAAAAAGGAGCCGCCCTCGACACCTTCAGCATTGTCGGCCCAGGGGGCCGATCGTCCATCGAGTCCGCGGACTTGGATCGGCTCTTGGTCCGGCTGAAGGGAGTGGTGAGCCGGTGAGGCAGGGGAAACGGCATCTGGGGTTGGAACCGGGCGATCTGCTCCAGGCAAAAAAACTGGCCGCCCGCATTGTGGCCACCGCTCAAAAAGAATTTGGGGTGGAACGGGCGGCCCTGTACCTCCTGAACCCCAACTTTGGCGATTTGGAGGTGGAAGCCTCGGTGGGCGTGACGGCCGCGATCCGGCGCAAACGGCTGGTGCCGGGTCAGGGATTGGCGGGCTGGGTGGCCAGCCGCGGAATTTCCGCCCGCGCGGATTTACAAACTAGCACCCTCGGATTGGGCCCGGGAGGAAGTGAAATGGCGGCCCCCATGAGCGAGGGGGAAAACCTCATGGGCGTGCTGGTGGTCGGGACGCGAAAAAAGAATTTCTTTTCGGAGGGGCAGGAGGCCGAACTTGAACAGATGGCGCAAGAGGCCGCCCGGTGGTTGAGTTTGGCTTGGAGGGTGGCGGGAACCAGCGAGGAGAGTCGTCGATCCGCGGCGTTGGCGGAAGTGGGTGCAGCGATCGGGGCGGAGGAGCTCCCGGAGGCTATTCTCAACCGAGTGGCCCGGGAGGCGTCCCGATTATCCGGGGCGAGGCTTGCCTCCATCTTTCTTCTCGACCCGAACAAAAAGGAACTCTCCCTCGAGGTGTGTCTGGGGGGGTCCGCCGCCTACCGCAAACAGACTCCCATCGAGGTTTCCGAAACCGCCTTGGGATATGTGGTTCGTCGAGGGCGCCCGATCTCCGTCCGCGACGTGAGATCCAGCCCGCAAGATCCCCACACGGACCGAATCCGGGAGGAGGGGTTGGTTTCCATTCTGGCGGTGCCCCTGGTGGAAAAAAAGGAGGGGATTGGAGTCCTGTGTGTGGCCACCGCGGAAACCCGCAGATTTCCCGACGCGGAAATACGTTTGCTCGAGGGATTGGCCGGATTGGCGGCGGCGGCCTTGGGAAGGTCCCGATTGTCCGGACGGCTCGATCGTACGGAGGAGGAGTTGCGGAATCGGGAAAGGCTTTCCTCGCTAGGCATGTTGGCCGCCGAGGTGGCCCACGAGGTGCGCAATCCTCTGGCAGTCATCCGGATGCTTTGGCACACAGCAATCCGCGGGTTGCCGACCTCGGAGGCCCAGGGACGGGATTTGCATCTGATCGAATCCAAACTGGCGCAAATGAACGGAATTCTGGACCGAGTTCTCAATCTGGCCCGCTCTGCCGACCCTGAGATTGGCGCGGTGGACGGAGCCGACTTGATGGAGGAGGTCAGCCTTCTGACCCGTACCAAGCTCTCTGCCGCCAGAATCCGAGTGACAAAAAAAATTTCACCCCGCGGTGAGGCGATGATCCGCGGGGATCGACCCCAGTTGGAGCAAGCGGTCTTGAATCTGGTGTTGAACGCGGTGGAGGCCATGCCCAACGGAGGAGAGTTGCGCTTGGGAGTGCAGCCAAGGGATGCAAATGTTTTTCTCACCGTGCAGGACAGCGGTCGGGGCCTGCCGAAGGAAATCGCCCAGCGGTTGTATGAGCCCTTCCTGTCCCGCCGACCGGGCGGAACAGGGCTGGGGATGGCTTTGGTGCGTCGGACGGTCGAGGCACATGGCGGAACCCTGAAGGTGGATTCGCAACCCGGCAAGGGCACCCGGGTCGAGATTCGGCTTCCGGCTTGGTCCGGAAGCCGGAATTAATTCAGGAGTTTTTCCAGTTCGGCATCCTTGGGAACGCCGAGTTCCAAGGCACGGTTGTAGTGACGTTTGGCGAGTTCCTTGGAAGGGGGATTTTGTGTCGCGTAAATCACGGCCAAATTGAAATGGGCGTCGCCATATCCCTCATCCAGCTCGATCGCCTTGCGGCATTCTTGTTCAGCGGCTTCCTGCAGGCCTTTGCGGGACGAGGAAATTCCTAGGTAGTTGCGGGTTTTGGCGTCATTCGGGTCCAACGCCACCGCCCGGCTTAAGACCTGAATGGCATCGTCATATTTCTCCTGCTGCACCAGTACGATCCCGAGCACCGAATGGGAAAAGGCGTCGTTGGGGGCGACCCGGATGGCTTCCCGCAAAGGCTTCTCCGCCTCGGGGTACTTCTGCTGCTGGAAGCGAACCACCCCCAGGTTGGAGAGGGCGTAGATCGATTGCGGGTATTTCGCCAAAATCTGTTCGTAGGCGGCCGCCGCTTCATCAAATTTCTTCTCGTTGTACAGGGAGGTGGCCTTGGCGGCGACATCCTTAAACTCCTCCGGGATGCGTGGTTTTTCCGAGAAACTTTCCGGGCTGGACGGCTTTTCCGCATCTTTGGAGAGGGTCGGAGGATTGCCCGAAGCGGAGGAGGCGACCGGAGCGGTCGGTTCCGGGGCCACGAGGGAGGGGGCGGAAACCTTCAGCATGTCCTGCTCCTCGTTGGTTAGGGAAACCAAAGGCGAGCTGAGAACCTCCATCTGGGTCTTGAGAGCCTCGGTGGACACCGCGAGATTTTTAAACTCATCCAAGACCAAACGGCGGGCGGCCTCTCGTCGGGCCTGTTCCTTCAGCTGGCGGTCCAAGATGGAGCGCAACATGGCGTTTTCCTTGGCCAAAGTGGAGTCCGACTTGCCCACGGTGCCGGCGGCTTGCAACTGGGTGGTCAGGCTGGCGATCTGTTTCTTGTAATCGTCGTTGGCCCGGGTGAGTTCGGCCGAGCGGGCGTTGGCCTCCGCCAGTTTTTTCTCCAAGGAATTGACCTGACCCCGGAGGGAGGTCATCTCACCGGAGAGCTCCCCTCCGGCGGCCTTCTTCAGGCTCTCCTCGGTAGCGGTCAGCTTTTGCCGCAAGCTGGCATTTTCCTCCTGCAGTTTGGCCACGCTGGCATCGGGTGCCGGGGAGGCGGCAAGTTTCTCCTTCAGTTGTTTTCTTTCCGCCAGAGCCTGCTCCAGGTCGTTTTTGGCCTGTTTGAGTTCGGTCCGGGTGGATTCCAGATCCCCGGTGAGGGCGATGATCTTTTGCCGTAGGGCGGAAGGATCGTCCGAGATGACCATCGGGGAGGTAGTTTCCGATTTTTGCATGGCGGGAGCCGGAGTTTCCGAGGGGGTGGGAGTCGGAGTCGCCGCAGCAGGCGGGGTCGGGGAGGGTTTTTCCGCGGTCGGCAGGACGGGTTTCTCCCCCGGTGCCGGAGAAGCGTCTTTGGCTGATTTCAGGTTGGAGAGCTTGTCGTTGAGATATTTGATCCGGTATTTCACGATCGTCGGCTCCCATTCCGGGTTTTCGTTTTTCAGTTTATCCAGCTTGTTCAGGGCGTTTTCGTATTTTTCACGGGCTTGGGATTTTTGGCCGGAATTGTCCAGCTTGTCCCCTTCGTTGATCATGACGTAGATCTGCAGATAATCGTCCTGGGGAGAGGCGGCCGGATGAGAAGAGGGGACGGCCAAAAGGAGGCAAGCGGCCAGAGATGCGAAAATCTTGCGGAACTTCATGGCAGGGTGGGAAATTAGGCGGTCAGATGGCGTTTCGGGCAAGAGAAAACGAGTCCCGTTGACGATAACTTTCTTCCGTCTAATACAACTGATATGGAGTTGTCCATGCCTCAAGGAGTGTTGGTGCTGAACCGCTTTTGGCAGGCGGTCCACATTTGCTCCGTTCGCCGGGCCTTCAGTCTTCTTTACATGGGGCATGCTCAAGTGGTGGAGGGGAACGGGCAGGATTTCCGCACCTTCGATTTCAACAGTTGGAGGGATCTCAGCCAAAGCTACGACGGCGAGGATGCCATGCAGACCATCAGCTTCCGGATCCGGATTCCCCGGGTGATCGTGCTGATGCTGTTCGACCGGATTCCCAAAAAAGAGGTGAAACTCACCCGTCAGAACGTCTTCGAGCGGGACTCTTTCACCTGCCAGTACTGCGGGGCCCATAAGGACCGCCGGGACCTCAATATCGACCATGTCATTCCGCGGGATCAGGGCGGCACCACCAAGTGGGAGAATGTGGTGTGTTCCTGCATTCCCTGCAACACCCGCAAGGGGAACCGACGCCCCCATGAGGCCTCGATGAACCTCATCCGCAAACCCAAACGACCGAAGCTTCGCACCTTCCTGAATGTGCAGATTTCCCGCAATGGTCCGGAAACGTGGCGGCATTTTCTCGATCTGGCCTACTGGAACGTGGAGTTGAGCGACTGAAGAAGCCCTATCCGCCCCGCCTCGCCGGGGTTTTGGCCGATCCTGCGGAACGCACCCGCCTTTTTCCGGTCACCCAACAAGGTATTTTCCTCGCCCATGCTGCCGTCGCTCCAATCAGCGGGCCTGCCCGGGAGGCGATGGATCGTTGGTCCGAAAGTGCCAGCTACGGGGAGCAGGAGAATCATGAGATCTGGAAAAGGGTCCGCCAAACGCGCGAAGTCGCGGCCCGTTTCCTCGGTTGTCCGTGGCAGGAGGTTTCCCTGCTTGGGCCGACCGCCCTCGGATTGGGACTGGTGGCTCTCGGTCTTTCGTGGAAAGAGGGGGACGAGGTGGTCTATGACCCGTTGGATTATCCGGCCAATGTCTATCCCTGGATCGATCTCGTCCGCCGGGGAGTCTGTCCGGTCCCTTTGCAGAGGAGCCCGGGGGAACCGATCCGTTGGGAGAATGTAAAGGCGGCTCTTTCGCCCAAGACCCGACTGGTGAGCCTGGCCACCGCTCATTATTTGAGCGGGCACCAACCGGAGCTTTCCCGCATCGGACCAGAACTGAAAAAACGCGGAGTCCTTCTCTGTCTTGATGCCATTCAGACGCTCGGAGTTTTGCCGGCCGACTGGCCCGAGGCTGATTTTTTGGCCGCGGACGCCCACAAATGGATGTTGGGGCCGGTGGGAGCGGGCGTGTTAATGGTACGCCAGAGGGTCTGGGAGCAAATGCATCCGCCTTTGCTCGGTTCGTGGAATGTGGTCAGTCCGGAATTCCTGGCCCAACCGAAACTGGAGTTGGAAGGGGAGGGAAGAAGATATGAGCCGGGAAGTCTCAACCTGCCCGGAATCGAGGGGATGAGGGCTTCCCTGGAACTTTTGGAGAATTTGGGGACGAAAGAGGTGACGTCTCATGCCTTGCACCTGGCTCGCCTGGTGGGGGAAGGCGCCCGCAAGGCCGGCTTCCAAATTTACGGGGGGGAGAAGGAAAACCGGGTCATTACCAGTCTGGTGGAACCCCCGGGGGGGTGGGAGAGGGTCAGACTGAGGATGGAGAAAGAAAAGATCCGTCTTTCATGGAGAAAAGAACACGGGGGAAAGACCCTGTTGCGGATCTCTCCCCATGCCTCAAACACCGTGGGGGAAATCGAAACCTTTCTTTCTCTTTTGGGAACCGCGGGTTGACTCCGCGCCGGTTCCTCGGCACGATTTTCGTCTTACCAATCTCACGAAATGAAACCCACTTACAACCCCTCCAAGCGCACGCGGAAACGCCAGTTCGGCTTCCGTGCCCGCATGAAAACCAAGGGAGGGCGAGCCTTGATCGCGCGTCGTCGGGCGCGTGGCCGTCGCCGCCTTCTGCCCAAAGGTGTGGAGCGCCACTACGCCCGCCACACCGGGGCGTGACCGTCGCCTCCCCCGGGAGCGCATTCTCCGCCGCCGGTCGGAATTTCTGGCCATCCGCCAGAGGGGGGAAAGCGAAAGCGGAAGTCACCTTAAACTCAACTGGCGTCCTTCGGACAATCCTGCCCGCCGGGTGGCCATCGTTGTGCCCAAAACCTGCGGAAATGCCGTGGTGAGAAATCGAATCAAACGTTGGGTGCGCGAGACGTGGCGGATTCTTCAGTCCGATCTTCCCGCCGGTTTGGACTCCGTCTGGGTCGCGCGGCCCAAGGCGGGCCAAGCGGGTTTTGAAAAAATTCAGGAAGAGATTCGGGCTCTTTATCTCCGTGCTCGGCTTTTAAAGAAAGCCTAGGGAGCCATGGGAACTTTTTTCATCGGGCTGATTCGTCTGCAAAAGATGTTCGCCCCCATTGGGCGGGCTCTTCTGGGTGCGGGTGGTCCTTGCTGTCGCTTTCACCCGAGCTGTTCGGATTACGCGATCGAGTCGATTCGAACCCACGGGGCAAGGCGGGGGTTGCTTCTTTCCGTCAGACGTTTGACCCGTTGCCATCCGTGGGGCGGAACCGGAATCGACCCGGTCGAGGAGGTCGCATGAAAAAGGGGGGCATGGATCGGAGTTCCTGGATCGCGGCCGGAGCCTGCATGCTTTTGCTCGTTCTTTATCCCAAGATCGTGGCGCATTTTTATCCGCCCAACCCTTCGGCCGTAAAAAAAGCATCGGCCCAGTCCCAAACCACCAACGCCCCGGCGGTGCCGGTTCCTCCCCCCGCCTCCCCCAGCCTTGTGGCCAAGGAAACTTTGGCTCCGGGTTCCGTTCGCCGCTCGGGGGAGGAGCAGACGGCGGTCTTGGAAAACACCACCTTACGGGTGACCTTCACCACTTGGGGCGGCGGAGTGCGCACCATCGAATTGCTCGGCCATGCCGGCGAGCCGGGAGAGAAAGTCAGTCTTAACCGCGGTTCGCCGGATGCGATTTTCGAACTGCGGGGTTGGACTCCGGCCGGCGAGGGGTTGTCCTGGAGCCTCGAGAAGGCGGATGCACAGGAGGTGGTCTTGATCGCCAAAGCACAGACCGGGGGGGAAGTTTGGCTTCGCCGGACCTTCCGATTGTCGGGTGATTACCGGTTAACCCTCACTCAGGAAGTGGAGAACCGAGGCGCGGTGCCCTTGGCCTTGCCGAACTACGCCTTGGCCGCCGGCGTCGGGGCCCCGGTTCACCTGAAGAAGGATGAGGAAAATTATCTGGGAGCCGGCTGGTTCACCACGGATGTCACCTACACCACGCACAAACTGCCCGAGTTTCTTCCCTCCAACTTCCTGTTTCTTTTTCCGCGCCCGGGCAAGGAAATGGTCCAGAGCCGCGAGGACCGTGAAGTCCGCTGGGTGGCGGCCAAGAGCCAGTTTTTCGCGCTGGTGTTGACCGCGCTGGATGCGCCGGCCAAGGGGGCTGAAGCCCGCAAGGTTGATCTGCTCGGCGAGGCGATGCGGGACGGGTCCGGCAAGGTGCCTGCGGTGGAGGCTTGGATGAAGCTTGCGGGCTTCGATTTGGGAGTCGGGGCCAAGAACACCCGCCAGTTCGGCCTTTATGCCGGACCCAAGGAGGATTGGCGTCTGCGGCGTTTGGCCCAGGGAGAGGACCAGGTGATGGAGTTCGGCTGGATGGGGATCGTCAGTCGTCCCTTGCTCGTGGTCATGAACACTATTCACCAGTGGGTGGGAAGCTACGGTTGGTCGATTGTCATCCTGACCATTTTGCTCAAGGCCATCCTGTGGGTGCCGCAGGCCAAGGCCAATCAAAGCATGAAAAAAATGCAGCTTCTGGCACCGAAGCTGAAGGAGCTACAGGAGAAATACAAAGAGGATCCTGCCAAGTTGAACACCGAGATGATGCGCCTCTATCGCGAGTACGGGGTGAACCCCCTGGGCGGGTGTTTGCCCATGCTGATCCAGATGCCCGTGTTTCTCGGGTTTTATTACATGCTGCTCAGTTCGGTCGAGTTACGTGGCCAGGCTTTTCTTTGGATCCACGACCTTTCCCGCCCGGACACCATCGGTTTTCTTCCCGGACTCGGCATCCCCATCAATCCCATGCCGCTGATCATGACGGCGGCCATGGTCTGGAGCATGCATCTCACCCCGCAACCGCAGGGGGTGGACAACCCCGGGGCCAAGATGATGAAGCTGATGCCGCTCATCATGTTGGTGTTTTGCTATAATTTCAGTTCGGCGTTATCCTTGTACTGGACCGTGCAAAACTTCCTCTCTATCGGACAGCTGATGTACAACCTGCGCCAGCCTATGCCCAAGCTGGAAAAGGTGCAGCACCCGGCCGACCTCGTGAAACGCGGACGGTGGAAGGGCGGAATGTGGGGACGGCGATGAGCGGGTCCGCGGCGCCGGCCGGGGCCAGGGAACTCCTAGAGAACATGCTCGGGCATCTCGGCTTTGCCTTCACCTTGGAGGAGGAAAAGCGCGGGGAGGACGTGGTCCTGCACGTGCGGATGCAGAATCCCTCCCGGTTGATCGGAAGGGAAGGGGAGACAATCGACGATCTGCAGTTTTTGCTCAACCGCATGCTCGTGCGGGGCGAGGAGCCGGCCCAGCGGGTGATTGTGGACGTGGAGAATTACCGCCTCGAACAGCAGTCGGCCCTCCTCGACGAGATCCGGGAGATGGTCGAGAGGGTCCGCTCCGCCGGTGAAACGGTCGACCTGCCGCCGATGAACGCCTACGAGCGCCGGATCATCCATCAGGCTTTCCGCGATGATCCGCAAGTGGAGACGGTCAGTCCGGAAGGCCCGTCCCGTCTCAAGCGGATCCGGGTCCGTCCGCGTCGGCCGGCCAAGTCCTGAAGCGTCCTGACCCCTTTTTCCCGGGCGGGGAAAAATTCCGCGAGGCCCCACTTTGGGGCCAGGCGATTGCCGCATTGGCTTGGGTGGTGGTTCTCCTTTTGATCGCGGCCACGGGGCGTTACTTCGGCGGGGCCAGGCCAGTGGTCATGGGACCGGCCTATCTGGCCGGTGGGTTGCTGTGGCTGTTGTTGGCCTGCCGCGCGGTGGAAGGTCTGGTAGTCGGTCGGCGCGTGACCGACTTGATGGATCTGCCCGTCTTCCTTTTTTTGGGATACGCTTTTTGGGCGGTCCTCCGCGCTCCCTGCGAATATTTCGGGCGGTTGGATTGGTTGGAGGCCTCACTCTATGGTGCCGTGTTCCTATCGGCGCGGCATCAGTTGCCTGGGAGAAAAATGATTCCCTGGCTTTTAGGCTGGTTGCTTCTGGTCGCGGGAATGAACGAGGTGTACGGCTTTCTTCATTTTCGGCAGTCAACCTATCCGATCGGCCCGGTTTCGGTGTTGGGCTGGGCGGCAGAGGATCGCGCGGATTATGCCGAACGGATGTCCGGACTTTTCGGATGTCCAAATCATTTTGGGAACTATCTGGTGCAGGCCGGGTTGGCGGGGTTGACGTTGGTGACCTGGCCGGGGCTTTTTTGGCCGGTGCGGATGTTGGCGGGATGGTTCGTGGCGGCGTTTGGGGTCGGGGTTTTCTATTCCATCTCCCGTGGAAGTTTTTTGGCATGGATCGGAAGTCATGGAGCATGGTTGCTGCGCTGGCTGAGGCGGGGGCCTCTGAACTGGCTGGGAAAGCTGGCTTTTTTGTTGGCCGCCTGCGGGGTCCTGACCGGAGCTTTGTATTGGGCTCGGGGGGAGGCTTCCATCATGCGGCGTTGGTCTGCCGTTTTGGGCAAAGGAGTGGGCTGGGAAAGGATCCTCAGCGGGGAGGGGGATTTCCGGTTTCGTCTGGCTCAGGATGGTTTGATGATTTGGCAGAAGGCACCATGGTTCGGGAATGGTCCGGGAAGTTTTGATCTCGAGCATTTGAGGGTCAGCAGTTGGACGCACGGATCCCGGGCGACCTACACCCACAACGACTACATCAACACGCTGGCGGATTATGGGTCCGTTGGGGGCGGGTTGGTCGCCCTCTTCTGGATTTTTCTTGCCGTGTTTCTTTGGAATCGGGGTCGGACCAGGGAAGCGGGATCCAAGGCGGATGCCTGCACCGGGTTGGGTTGGGCCCTGCTGGTGGCCATGCTGCTCCACGCTCTGGTGGACTTTAATTTTCATATCCCGGCCACGGCGATTTCCTGTTTTTTTCTTCTCGGTCTGTCCACCGCTATTTCGTGGCCGGAACGGCGAACAACCGCGACGAGGGTTTTCCATCCACTGGTTATTTTGCTCTCTTTGGTTTTGGCCGGCTGGACGGGATGGCAGGGTTGGAGAACATGGGCCGGCCGTGTTCTTCCGACGAAGGAAGCCGACTTGGGGAAACTTTCCGAGGTGGAGTTGGAGCAGAAGGCGATCGAGTCGGAAAGGTGGGATCCGCAGTCCCCGGTGATGGCCATGGCCCTGGGGGACGCCTACCGGCTTAAGCTGATCGAAGTTTACTTTTCGCCTCCCCCGGCGGCGCCGGAGGCCCAAGAAAAAAGGAAAAAGGAAATTCTCCACTTGGCCCAGGCTGCAGGACATTGGTACATCGAGGCCGGCCTGCGAAGCCCCCAGGATGATATTCCCGGAGTTCGGCGGGCAAGTGTCCTGGACTTGGAGGGCAAATACGAGGAGGCGGAGGCTCTCTATCTTCAGGGATTGTCCATGAGGCCGCATTCGCAGTTTTTCCGGGTCAGTTATGGAAACCATCTTTGGAGAAAAGGGGATTTGGAGGGAGCCAAACGGGAGTTTGAAAAGGCCATCGCATCCCCGGGGTTGCATCGCCCGGGGGACGGTGTGGATCCCTCCGTTGAAGCCCGGGAGATGTTAGAAAAGGTGAAAGAGCAGATTGCGAAAGGCGGGACAAAAAGGCAGGATCGTGGGTTCAACCCCCGGGAGGATTAATTTTTCATGAACCAGGAAACGACGCTGATTTTGGTCAAACCCGATGCCGTGGCCGACGGCCTGACCGGGCAAGTTCTGGTGCGGTTGGAGAAAGAAGGGATGAAAATCCTGAACTGCCGGATGCTTCGTCTCAACGGGCCCTTGCTCAAGGAGCACTACTCGCATATCGCCCACCTTCCTTTCTTCCCGGAGATCGAAAGTTTCATGTCCTCGGGTCCGGTGATCGCCGTGGCCCTGCAAGGGCCCAAGGCCATCGAGCGGGTGCGGGAGTTGCTGGGCCCGACCGACAGCACCAAGGCCCCCAAAGGAACCATCCGCGGCGATTGGGGCAAGGACAAGATGCACAATGTCCTGCACGCCTCCGACTCGGCTGAGACGGCCAAGGCCGAGCTGAAACGCTTTTTTGGCAGCGAAAATCCGGGGGTTTAGGACTTCTCAAGGGACGCGCTCTGACGCGTCTCGCCGAGGCCCCGGCGGAGAGGGGCTTTCGAGAACATTATGGCAGCCCCATCGAGGCTGCCCTACCGGTGAAAAAATCGATGCTCTATGCTGCCAACCGGTAGGGCAGGGTCGATGACCCGGCCGTGGCGGGAGGAGGACAATCGATCCCGCCCTAAAAATCCACATCCCATTGTGAATAGAAAACCAATGACCATCAGGAGGATCCTTCGTTGCACATCAAAATCGCAAGTAATTCATTGTTAACGATTTAAACAAAAAGCGCAGGCTTTGGCGGCCTGCGCTTCTTGCCGAACACCCTCGG
>Ga0214917_10004770_pt1 | contig 14864 bp, 15 predicted proteins | sample LL_1208_BB_MetaG_FD_177983 | JGI IMG/M metagenome (GOLD analysis project Ga0214917, IMG submission 177983) | Freshwater microbial communities from Lake Lanier, Atlanta, Georgia, United States - LL_1208_BB | ecosystem: Environmental > Aquatic > Freshwater > Lake | place: USA: Georgia | collected... | reverse complement strand
AAAAATCCTCCTTAAACTCAACTTGTTTCTGGATTGCGTAGGCATAGTGGTTGAATACTAGCCCCCAAGTTTCAGTCACTCCCCTTGGGACTAGGCGAGACTGAATGTTTAGGCGAGGAGGCTCGTGACTTGTAAAGCAAACATTCTTGCCCCATTTCCAAGCCCTCATCCACTCGTACCAGTTTGAGCCATAGCCCTCTCTGGTAACGACTCGCTTATTTTCCCCAACAAAGAAGTTACAATGGAACTGCATCGTTGCCCCATCCTCTGCCCCCTTGAGGCACTCGTAAATCCCCTCGATCTGTTCTGCTCTCCACATCTCATCAGCGTCCACCTCCATAACAACTCCATCATCTACGCCAAACAAGGCTTGCTGAATCATCTCTAGCTTTCCGTTAAAGGGCTTGCCTTGAGAATAAACAATCACATTCCCCCCTTGGATGCTATTGAGATATTCGTGTGTTCCATCTATGCTCTTGAAATCCTTGTGCCATTTGTCGGGTACTTGCTTGCACCAGCGGGTGCATCCAACTGGCTCGCTTACGCCCTCAACAATTCTCCATCTCCAAGGAATCTTGAGCTTTTGAAACTCCGCAAGATGCCTCTCAATAAAAGGCATCCCATTTAGAACGATGGTAAAGATGGTTAGCATAATTGGTACGCTTCGTTATGCTCGCTTGCATCGGTTGGCTGAAATCCCAAGGCTGTTAGTTTATCAATACAAGATGAGTATTTTTGCCCTCTTGTATTAACTCCGTCTGTGTGGAGAATCTCGAACTCGATTCTTGCAATCCTATATTTTTGAATATCAAGCCCAAGAATAATGTAAGAATCCAGCCCTTCGGTATCTATATAAAGCCTGTCGCATTTTGTGATTTTGTTCAAATCAAAAAATCCTGCAAGGCTTGTGGCCGGGACATTGATCGTGTCGAAATCTTGATAGCCGTGTGCGGTTAGATGGCTTGCAAATGTTGAAGCGTGGGCGTTGAGTGCCCTTGAGCGTGGAATATGCAAATCCACAGAGCCAGCATCATTCGGGACAATCGCTAGGTTATAGAATCTGGCTTGCTTGAAATCCGAATATGTCTGCTTGCAATCTTCAAGGGCTTCCGGGTTTGGTTCTACAAGATGTATCGCCTCGATGTTCTCCTTGTTATTTTGGCAGAAATCTAGGATATGATCTTTCCCATTGTTGCATCCGATTTGAACAATGGTCATAACTGAAAGATGGCCGCCCCATTCCGAACCGACCAATCTTCCCAGAGCAGTTTTGCAAATCCCTTGAGCTTGTGGTAGTTCGCCCAGTTCTTAATATCGTTCACATCATCTAGGGCTATGATTGATTTCTCTGCTAGGAACGGCCTTACACAACGCAGTTCGGCCTCACCAGAAAAGGGCGAGCCATCAATCAGCACAAAGTTGAAATCTACATTATGCTCAAAGTGAATGTCCTCGATTGCGTTTGTGCTATAAGGTTCGGCAGATTCAATACATTCGTGATACCACCCAAGAACTTGATCTAGGGGATATTGATTGAGTGCGGTTTTGTTTGTTCCGTAAAACTCTGCTACATCTAGTTGATTCATCCATAGCTTCGGAAGGGTTGCCGTTCCATTGACAGAAACGCCGCCCCTTGCTGATAGGTTCATTGAATGCCTACCGATGCGGTCTGGGTGGTTCTCAATGCTGAATAGCCTTTTTGTCCTAATACATTGAGTCGAGCCATCCCCAGTTCCTCCCCCAATCTCTAGGCCAATCTCCAATCCTTCGCTATATTTTGCAAGGGCTTTCCCAAATGAATCGTTAATCGTTACTTCTTGCATTTCAATTTCTCTTCTAAAGCCTTGCGAATCACATAGGCAATTACTGCCTCCTTGTCGTGCTTCAACGCAATCATCCCAGCTTTGTATAAATCTTTCTCGGCTCTATCATCATAGCTCACATCCACCTCAACCATCGGAGGAACTGGTCGAGCCTCGCCAAAGCGAATGATTCCAGCCTTACGATTGCCAGTTTTGGCTTTTGCGTTTTTCATATATGGCCTTCCCCTTTTCATAAAACTCTGGCTTGTTGTGATTCTTTAACTGCTCGTCTGGGTTGCCCCCTGCAAACATAGGGTTCTCGTGCCTAAAGACCAAGTCCCTAGCTTCAATTACGCAATCATCGGCATAGGCTCTTTCTGTGAACTCGTTGTCGGAGTATATGCCGTCCGAATCTTGGTAGCTTGGGTGGAACATATACCCCCCTTGCTTGCGGAGTCTCTTTTGCGTTAGGATAGCCATACAAAGCAGTTTATCGGTTCGGAGGCCATCTGATACTGCCAGCACTCTTTCGGCCTCTAGGTTGTCGATTCTGCTCAAAATTAGGGCATCCCAGTATCTCGGTGGACTCCAATCATCGCTCATTTGCACAATAACCTCACTTTTCGCCATCTTTGCCCCTTCGTTCCAAGCATTGATAATTCCACCCGGATTAACCCTTTTGCCTTCGTGCGGGGTGTAATCTACCTTCTCATCCTCATCGACCATAAACAACCACTCAACTGCTAGGGGTTCTTTCGCCAAGGCAAGCCACTGCATCTTCCGCTGAAAGGCAATCTGCGGCCTACCCCTTGTAGCGTGGACAATGCTTATCTTCGGCTTGGGATACATATTCATCAGCTTGGCTACTTCCTCTTTTTGGCCGTAGCAGATAGAGGCCATTCGGTATCCATCGAGGGCTTGCCAATCATAGACAGCGTGAACTTGATTCCAGTAGTGAAGATTCGGCCTTGGCATCGCCATACAAGCCCTTCCAGAGTGCCAAGCCTTCGGCCAATCGCCCCTTGCAGAATATTCAGCCATCAAATAAAAATAGGCTTCTCTGCGAATAGGATTGACCGCAATCGCTTCTCCCAAATACCTGAATCGCTTCTCATTGGGTGAGCATCTGCCAAGGTTGCATAGAAGCTCATATTTTAATGTTTCGTCTAGGTCTGGGAATGCCAATGCCCTTTCCCCGACTTCAATCGCCTTATCAATTTGCCCCCGCAAGAAAAACTCTTGGTGCTGGTAATAAAGATGAAATGGGGTGGAAGTTAATTCATCTGCTAGGATGCGATGGTTTCTATCTGCCGAATCTGCCTTGCTAGTAATCGGGCGATGAATCCGAAACACTTTATCAATGGCTAATAATTTGTTCCTATCGTTTGGCTCAAGAGCTTCGTGAACTCGATTCTTCCACCGACCGCATCCCTTCTTCAAGGCCATCTCACGAATAGGATTTAACCCGGCGTTCTCGACTAGATATCTAAAGCAAACAATTTCAGCCCCAACTTTTTCCGCTTGTTCTAGCCCTTCCTCTAAAACCTTCTCCCCATCCTCTGCCATTATGTCATCGGCATCTACCCAAATAGACCACTCGTTTTTGCAAGCATCGAGGGCTGTGTTTCTAGCGGAAGCAAAATCGTCTATGTGAGGCCAATCAGTTTTCTTGTTTTTATAATGAATGACTTTAGCCCCAAGCGAAAGGGCGATCTCTTCTGTCTTGTCTGGCGTAACTGACCCCCTAGCCATACAAACAATAATTTCTTCTGCGATGGGCTTAAAAGACTCAATGACTCGCTTAATGTGGGCTTCTTCATTTCCAGCGATTAGGTAAAGGGAAATAGGATATTTCATTTAGACTAGGATTTCTAGTTATTAGGGGATGTCAATTAAAAGAAAAAGGGGGAGCAGGTTATTCACCCACTCCCCCTTCTTCAGAGGAAACAACCAACAGCAATCTTTAGGCGAAGTTGGTGGTGATACGAACCGCCGCATTGGGGTCAATCACGACCTCATCGGTGTTCATACGCACACGCAACACTTGGCTACGGCGAGCTTCGTCACGATAGCTTTCGCTAACGAAACCACCAGCCGAGTCACCAGACCAGACCAAGGTGCGTCCGATACCACCAGCGGTGAACTCACCACCAGCAATCTGACCCACAACAATCTTGGTGTCTGGAACAACAAACGAACCAGAGTAGGCTTTGTTCTTGCCAGCGGTATTGATCGCCGCACGGCCTACGAGCAAGCTCTGGACTCCAAGAGCCGCCGCAATTTCAGCTTCGCTCAACAACCTTGCACCAGTATTGGAGATAACTCCGAAAAACTGATTCTGTAGGAGGGTAGAGCGACGAATCAACTCAAACACATTGGCAGACATCGCAACGCAATTCGGCTCATAACCATACTGCTGAATAGCCAATTTAGCCGCCGCCACATCACGAGCCACATCAATCGTGGCGATATTCGCTTGGGTGTAGGCAACTGCACGAGTCTGGTCAGCGATGGTGAATGGAGTCGTTGCATTCCAGAGAAGATCGGAAACTCGCTTCTCGTGGGAGAGCTTCAACTGACGGAGCAAGAACTTGGCAGTTTCGCTCTCGTAGGAGAAGAAACGATTTAAGTCCTTCACGGCTGAATCGTCCAGCAACTCCTCGAGGCCGTACTCATCGGTCGAGTAGTTCGCAGAGCTAAAGGAGCGAATTCCTCGGCTGTATGAAGAACCAGCATCACGAGCCGTTGCATTGTTGGTGAGCAACTCTGCACCGCCGAGTTGGACTTTGAGGTATGTTCCAGCCTTCGCATCAACATTCTGCAAGGGAAGGAGTTGTGCCCCGATCAAACCGACATCTGCTTGAGGGGCTTCAATGAGGGCTTGGTTGATATCAGCCCGAATGCTTGAACCGCCGCTAATGTAACTCATTTTTTATATTCTTTCTTGGTTGGTTAAATTACTGGGTTAAGGGAACTGCGACTTCGATGACAGCATCAGCCGCACCACCTTCGAGAGCAACTCCGACGATGCCAACATTGGCCGCCGCAGTTGTCACGAGGCCAGCCGTGCTGGTAGCCACAAGGCCGCCAGCCGCAATCGCCGTATCACAAGTTGCAAAAAAGGTTGGGTAGAACAGCTTAACCGCTCCGTTGTCACCAGCCGCTACATCAGCGATAGTAGAGCCAACTGCACGAGCCGTGCCGGAGACTGCCGCTACTGCCAATCCATCTGTGCCGATTTGAACGAATCGGTAAGCCGAAATCGCCGAAGCGAAGTTAAAAGTGCGAACTGCACTTCCGTCAATATGTGTTGCCATTTTAGTATTATCCTTTGTTTAGAGTTTGGTGATACCACGAGACAGAGCCTCGGAGTATTCTTTGGGGTTGGACAGCATCACGGCTTTCATCGCCTTGAGCTTGCTTGTTCCGTAGTCGCTATGGGCGGCTACGAGTGCTTCAAAAGTTTTGGGTTCTTCCTTTTTCTCGGAAGGAACTTCGATTGAAGGTGAAGCTGGAATGGGCTTAATGCCAAACTCGGTGAGAACTTTCTTAACGACTTCGCTCATCTCTTCCTTTTTATCTTCGGAGGGTTCAACCTCTACGGAGATTTCGGGAGTAGGAGTCTCGGAGGGCTTCTCGGAGGCCATCTCCTCTTTCTTCATTTCATCTTTGGGTTTCATTGAGTCCTCAATAGCCGCCAAGCGAACTTTGATGTCCTCAATGTCTTTCATATAATTGTTTTCCATATTTGTTTTGTCCTTTTTGTCAAGTGGAGCTTCCTCCACGGCTTCTTTGGCTACTGCTGGGATTGTCTTGCCTCCCTGCACATAACCGAGTTTTTCCATAAACTTCACCATCTCCTCGAATAATCCATTCGTGGCGGCTGGGCTGGAAACTAAATCAGCAGAGGCGATGCTCTGGGGGCGAATGTAATCCTTGCCGTTGATCGTCTCGGACTCGTTCACAAAGGCCAATGAAACCCCAAACTGGTCGGGGGCTTCCGATGCCATCTCTTTGATTAGGCCGTAGTGGGGCGAGTTGCGTAGAAGGCGAAGGTCAGCAACTAGCTTATCCCCATCAATGCGGGGATTCCTAGCAAACCCAACGACAGCGTCCAATCCGCTTCCGTGGTTCATCTTAACCTTCACGCCATTCTTTGCCTTGCCCATAAGTTTGAGGGCAGTCTCTAGGCTGGTCTTATCCACGAAAAGGTCGTGTCCTTTAGCCTCTCCCACCTCCAAAATGCTTACACCGCCTAGCTCCATTTCCTCCATCTCCTCGTCCCTATAAGTAGAATAGGCAACCGCCGCCCTTTGTGTTTCGTCTGGAAACTTGGATATTGCTTCTTCGTCGCCCATAAAGCGGGATACAAAGTCTTGCTCGGATTCGTCTGCGGAAGGTAGGGGTAAAGGCATAAATGCCTAGATTATGTCAAAGGAGATCGCCGTCTGCCTTGCGGTAGGAGTCTTTGACCTCGCCCCCACCAGCCATCTTTAGAAACTTGTTCACCCTTGCCATCGCCCAAGCGTTGCGTGAGTTGGGCTTTCCATCGGTAATCGTTGGCCTAAAGCTAGTCGAGAACGCACCCGCCCCCCTGCGAAACACTTTCTTCAATGCTCCAAGGGTAGGGGCTTTCCTTGCTGGGTGCTTGTCCTTGAACTCGGCAATCTTGTTCTTCAATGCCTCCTCGTTCTCGGCTGAAATCTCTATGTCACCAGCTTTGCTTCGGGTCGATGCCGTGCCTTCGGGGTTCTCCTTTGAGCCCTTGATTCGCTCCTTGGGAGGGGCTGGGGTTTGGGAGACTGGTCGGGCTAGTTCTTCCTTCTTGTCTGTAATCGGCCCGCCCACAATCCAAGCGTCGCAAGTTCTTTTTGCCGCACACTTAAAATCAAATATCTCGCAGTAACCAAGATCGCCACCAATAGCCACTTCGTTTGCGTCCTCGCCAATCCCCTTCTTAATGCACCCTAGAACTTTGCTTCTCTGGTCGAAGGCCGCACAATTACCACAAAGCATCTTCTTTGCCGTTGCTACATCGCCTTGGAACTCGTCTGCCTTGGCTTTCCAGTAGTCCTCGTTGGGTTCGTTGGGATTGGCTGGGCCGTAGTTCGCATCGTCCACCGCTGTCTGTCTATTGGCTAGATTGGTTTTGATGTCTTGGGTTGCGATTGGGCAAGAGGCTGGTTCTGCTAGTTCTTTCTTGTCCCTTGCCTCCATCTGCCCAACCACTTTCCTTGCCCAAGCATAGCCAGCATCGCCTCCCCATCCGTGCCACGCTTGCCAGCCCTTGCCCTGCTCGTCCCAAGTTGCACCCTTCTTATCGACTTCGTGCCTATCGAAAAAGGCTTTCATTCTTCGGATAGTGTCGGGGGACATCTTAACCCCATTTTGTAAATCCCTAGCCCTAGCGATGCCTACTGGGGTCATTCCTCGTTGGCTGGATGGTTTGCCTTCCCGCACATCCAAGGCTCTTTTAGCGGCATCCCTAGCTCCTTCTGGGGGAGTAAAATCAATCCCATCGTATTTTGCCAACTCAATCCCACCCATCATCCCCTCAATCAACATCTTAATAGATGCGGGGTCGAGGCTTTCCAAAATCTCTAAATTACTTTTTTTTTGTGCGGTTGCCGTGGGGGCGGTCGGGGGCGTGGTGGGTTCTGGGGCTGGGGGTGTTGAGCCTCCCGAAGAATCGCCCTCTTGGTCTTTTGCAATCTGCTGTTTTTCTTCTTTGGTCGTGGGGATGGTTGTCCCAATGTTGACTCCCGCCACGATTGCCCTTGCTTGGTCTGGGCTGATGGTCGGGAAGGCGGCGGTGATGATAGATACTGCACCCTCCTTGGAAACTGCACCCATAGCCACGGCATTGATAACATTGATGAGCGAAGCGACTTGCGCTCCATTGAGTGAAGCACCACCAAGCATATCCTCGTCCGAAGGTTGTCCAGCGGGTGTCTGCTCGCCTTCGGTTGGAGTTGCTTGTGCTTTTTGTGAGTCTCTGGTCAATCCCTCTGCGGCGATGTCGGAAATCGTGTCGGCTGAAACTTCGTATTCCCCAGCCAAATCCTTAACTAGCTTGGCCTCAATAGCCCTTTGTCGCATAGCACTTTCAAAATCTTGGCCTCGCTCGGCGTAGATGTCGGCGGCGGTGCGGAGTCCAGTCTTGAACTCGGAGATTGCGGAAGCGGATTCTCTGCCCAAATCAATAGATACATTCGCCCCGAAATTGAAAATGCCTCTGGTAGTTCTGCTTCCAACATTCTTCTCAATCAATCCCCTTGCGACTCCATCGGCAATTACGATGTTCTTAATTGGGCGAAGAACCTTATCATCTAGTAGCTTCTGGTATCTGCGGAAGGTTCGCCCTGCTTGTTGCATCTCAAGGCGAGCAGTCGGGCCACTCATAGCGGAAGGGTCAACGGCGAAGCTGTAAGGGATGCCCACGCCCAAGCAAATGTTGCGGAGTAGAATCTTGTGGAACTCTGCGAACGCACCAGAGGGACGGCTCGGCCCATCTGGAAACACGATATCCTCACCCGGTTCTAGGTAGGAGATTTTGCCAGACTCAATCGCCTCTAGTTTGATTGGACTTCCGTTAATGTCTTGGTCGTTTGTGAGTGAGGAGAGATCGGAGGCATTGTTGTTATTCCTCTTTATAATTGCACTTTGGCTAGAAGCAACCTTGGCCGACATCTTCTCAAAATTAACTATCTCATAAATATCCGTTGCATCATTGATGGCAGTATGAAAAGCAGAGATTCCTCGGTATTGGTCAATGCGGAGTGGGTCGAATAGGTGAAAGGCTTGGCTTGAGGGAATCGTTGCTTGGAATGAATACATATCGCCAATCGTTCGGCTATAAACATCATAAGCCGTGGGCGAGCCAGTCTTTTGATCGATATGGATTCCACCAATTAACTCGGAGCTAGTATAGACCTTAAAGGGGTCTCCAAGTCTATCACCCTCAATGCCTTGTATTTTTAGATTTCCATCCTTATCTCGCACTAGAACGAAAAGAAAATCACCATCTCGCAACATCGACATCATCGCCACTTGCATAAGTGTTGAACCAGTATGCCTTGTGGAGATGTCGCATTTATCGAACCACTCTGCCCAATACATCTCGACATCTGTATTGACTTCGGGGTTCTCGGTTCTTGCTTGGTAGGAAATGTTTGCGGCAGTATGACTGGCGAACTTCATTAGGATGGAGCGAACAAGGCCGACATTCTCTGCCAAGTCCCTCGCCCTTTTCATCAACTCCACTCGGTCATAGTTGGAGCGATAATCTTCCGCACCAGAAAGCGAACTCGGCCCTTTGCGTTGCCTTGAATACTTTACGGCATCATACTCGAAGTTCTTAATCTTTTGACGAGCAACAAGCCTATCAACTGCCCCTTGGGGATTTACAAAGGCAATCGCCTTGTCGATCAGATTGAGAGAGGCTTTTTTCACGAGCCGAAGTTTGCGTAGGTTGTGCGAACCCTAGTGCCAGTCGCTTGTTGAATTGCGAGAGTAAGCTCCGCAATCGTATCTCTTACCTCACCGAGATTCGCTCTTGAAAACGAACGACCAGCTATCGAATAGCTTGAACCCGCCACCGCTATCGCCTCTAAACAAGTAACATACTTATCACGAAGAGAAGTTAGGGTAGCAAGGGGTAGCCCAATGAAATCACCCTTCGCCATTATCAAACTCACTTTCTGTCAAACTTGCGGGGGAGACTTTCAACCGCCCATACAAGGCCGCACCCACGATGTTCATACACTCGCAATCCATTAAGTGATTATGTTTCCCGACTTGCTTCCACACAAGCCTTTCCCTTCCAGTCATAGGATTTTTCACCCTCACCTTCACCTCTGCTTCGATATGCACTCGCCAAACATCGGGAGTATCCAAGGCTATGTAGCCGGGTTCTTTGATTAGGTTGGAGAGGATGTCTTTAATGGATGGGTTCGACCACCGCCAAACTGGGCAGAACTTCCACTTCCACCCCGCCCTCGATTGAACTGCCTTACCGCTGAAGGGGTCTCCATTCGCAATTCGAGCGTAGGGGCGTTGTAGTTTTTGCTCCCCCACAATTTCAGAGAAGCTAGTGCGGTCTGAACCAACCAATGCCATCCATCCATTCTTACAACAATTATAATAAACATCTCTAGTTTGATCGCCCGAATCGCAGAAAACGCACTTCGATTCCACCCCAAACTCCTCGGCCTTGGCTTGGATGTCTCCCCAAGTCTCTAGCCGCCCAGCCCACACTAGCCTTGACCTTCCCTCAATGTCCCAAGCCCGAACAACGCACCAAGCGTGAAAGCCACCCGCCTCTTGAATATCGCAAGACATAATCAATTTCTCATTCACCCGAACCTCGCCCATCTTGTAATCGCCAGCCACAATCTCCATCTTCTCGCTTTCGTGTTCCATCCAAGGCTCTGCTAGAACTCGGTTCACGAAGTCTTGTAGGCCAATGATTCCATTGTGCTTATCTTGCAAGAACTTCACCGCCAAACTTCCGAAGGATACCCAAGGGGCATATAGGCCGTTGAGATGATAGGAGCGTCTGGCTGGTTCGCCTTTTAGGTTGGTTGCCCTCCATTCGCCCTCTCGAAGCATCTTGGTTTTTTGTCCGTCTGTAATTTTTTCCTTGCATCCCTCGCACTCGTAGTAGGTCGAGGATTTAACCAGCTTAAAGTCATAAACTCCATCCTCAATCTTTGCCGACTCGTCCCACTTCACTTGCCCCCATACTAGCTTCTGCTTATGCCCACAATGAGGACAAGGGACGAAATAGAAACGCATATCGCCCTTCTGCCATTCACTCCAAATAATCGAGTCGGCAGTTGTGGGGGTGCTGGTTGCTATGATGAGATGGTTTGGGTAGGTACTGACTCGTGCCTCTGCTAATTGAACTGGGTTCGCTTCTCGCCCCGACCCCGCTTGCTCTGGGAACTTGTCCACCTCATCCATACAAAGCAAAGCAATCGAGCGACTAGAAAGAGCAGAGGGGCTAGTGCCAGCCCACCACACCGAGCATCGCTTAAAGTGTTGTTCGAGTATCTTTATTTTATCTGTATTGTCGGGCTTTTCTTTGGCTAGGGCTGGGCAATCGTCAATCATTGGCAACCACCTAGTTTCTGTGAAAGACCTAGCAAGATGCTCGCTAGGCATCACCCATAATGCGGGGCAAGGTCGTTCTGCTATTCGATACGCTAGGCCAGCTAGAATCGTTGTGGTCTTGCTTGTCTGTGCTCCCCATACCAACACCACCCTACGAATTGAATCATCACCAAAAGCCTCTAGGGGTTCTCGGACATAGGGCGTAAGGGTTGTCGAATAAGCTCCGGGTATGTTCGTTACCCTAGCCGAGAGAGTTAGGTTTTTCTCTGCCCATTCTGGGATTGAGAGTTGTTCCCTTGGCTCAAACAAAAGGCGAGCGAAGTTCTTGGCCTCATCAATCTGGTTCATCTCTTGACCAAATAATCTTTTGCGTATGCCCAAGCGGGGTTCATATGGATTTGATGGTGGCACTCGAAGCAAGCCGCCAAGAAAAACTCTACCTCGTTTAGCCTATCTCCAAACCTTCCTCGCCTATGGTGAACTTGGCTTGCCATCTTGCACTTGCAAACTTGGCAGACTGGATTGTTTGTTAGGAACTTCTCTCGAACATCCTTATAGACTTCGTTCTGGCCTTTTCTCTTTGCAGATACTCGGCGTAGTTTACCGCCTCGCTTGAGAGGGGTTTTGCGTTTGAGGGGAGAGCGTTTCATTATGTGGCATTCACGAAAATTAGATCGAGTTGCTGATGGCTTGAGTCTGGATATTCTTTCTCGCCCCATCTCCTGCCAAGCCTAGCCAGCCTATGCTGACCTCGTGTATATGTTCTGTATTGATGGCAGTTCGAACAGACCAAATCACATTTTTCAATTTCTTTCATTATTCTATTACAAGATGAACTCATTAGACCCGAAACTAGCCCTGTTTTTTCTGTTGGTGATCTATGATCAAACTCCATCATAACCGGATGATACTTACAACCACAATCCTTGCACGGAGTATTTGCTTTATATTCCCATACCCAAACATAATTATCTCTTCGTTTCCTATTCTTGTATCTTTTCCTAGATTTTTTTTCGGATAAAGTTCTCATCGGTCAAAGAATGGAAGCACTACGCCAAGGATTGCGATTGCTACTAGCAAAACAATAAAGCACTCGTTCATTTGAATGCTCCTTCTGCTTTCTGAATGGTCACAAAGATTTGATCGATGCCCTCTTGGATAGCCCTTTTAGCACACTCTGGGTCGCTAGGGTTTGCTCTTGCGGCCAAGCTCGAAGGCATAGCGTCCATTAGGTTTCTAATTGCTCCCAACCACTTGCCGAACACTTCTCGCACCTCGTCCATTCTGACTAGCACTCTGGTTATTTCCTCGAATCGAGCGTGTTCCATTTCGGCTTCTGCGACTCGCTTTTTTGCTTCGCCCCATCCTTGAACCGCCGCCCTCATAGCGACTGGGTTTCTTTCTTTTGCAGATTGAACCACCAATGAGTAAGCAACCAATTCTGCCTTCTTGCCTCGAATCAATCTGCCAAGCGAAGTCTCCGACCTTTGTGATTCTGCATCCAAGGTTGCCGATGTCTCGGAGGAGCTTATTGATTGTGACAAGATTGCTTTTCCCCTCCCAGGTCTTTTTTGGTTTATCAGCTTCCAATTCTCTGCCTCTGATATGCTTGTAATTGGCATACCATTTTTTACCATAGTGCATACTCTTGCACGACTTATCCCCCATTTTTCGGCAATCTCTTTCTGTGTAAGCATATTGATTATTTTCTGACAAGGGTAAGGCCATAATTATTGTATTTATCTTGTAATTTAAGATCGGGCTTTTTAATTAGTTTATTATTTTTAAAGGGCTTATAATCTACAACATGTTGCCATCTTCCCCATTTCCATTTAATAGTTGTAACATCTGGATGTTGCCTTTGTAGGGATTTAGCCATTTCTAGCCTTCCGTCAAACCCGCCTTCTTTTCTATATAGTATATCAGTATTGCCGCCCTTCATTGTCATCGTGGTTGTTTTCTTACACACAAATGCTTGAATCAATATAGTACACCACTTTGCTTTTAATACCCTCAATGATAAATCTGTATCTTCATTATATTTTCCTCTCCATCTAAATGGAATATCATTTCTTATTAAAATACACGAGTATATTCTTGTGTTTAATTGAAATGGCCTTGCTTTTTGACTGGCTGGTACAAACATTTCATATTGTAATCCACCTAATGCAACATTCTTATATCTTAAAACAAAATCTTCCGTTGCCCTAAAACATACACCATTTAATAGTTTTGTTTTTTTGTTTAGGTGTATTCTGGCAAACCAAGCAATATTATCATCTAATATCCAATGCCAATTATGGCCTTCTTTAATCGAGTGTTCCCAAACCCAATTCCTTGCTGGTATTGATCCTTGCCCTAAATTGCTGAATGGAAGAACAAGAATTTTTTTGGGATTTATTACTGATGCATATGAATCATATTCTTGTGGCTCAATAACAATTCTGTAATTTACATTGATCTCCTCAAGTGCTTTTGATGTAAGGCGGGTTTCCCATCTTCCTTTAGAGATAATATAAATTGGGAATTGTGCGTCATTCTTTTCCGTCATAAACAAAATTTCTGTTCATTTGATCTTGGTCTCTTTTAGGATGCCATATTGATATTGTCTCTAAATTTAATTTCTGATCGATAAGGCTTGCAAAGTTTTTATAATCTTCTTCGTTTAGAAACTTTACTTTTATCTCCTTAAATGCATTTTGATCTTCTTGCTTAAATTCTGGCATCTCTTTCCACTCTTCATCTATATTTACTTGGTCTTGAAAAGCAACCATAATCTGTTCTATTTCGCTTAAGCTGAATCCAGTAATATCTAGGTCAATATCACCAGTATCTATTTCTTCGATTAAGTCTTTTAACAGAGTCATATCAAATTCACCAGATAGCTTATTTAGGGCGATATTGGCGGCTTTTTCTTTTTTCTCATCTAAATCGATTGCCCATACATCGACTTCTGTTTTGCCCATTGCTTGATATACTTTTAGCCTTTGATGACCTCCAACCACATTACCGGTGCGGGCATTCCAAGTAATTGGTTGGATGTTTCCAAACTCTGCTAGGCTCTTGGTCAATCGTCCCATCGCCTCATCAGAAACCCTTCTTGGGTTATATTTTGCCGGAGTTATTTCGCTTATCTTCTTTACTAGCAAACACGGATATTTCATATTCCTAATGTCTCCACTGTTTCCCATCCATTATTAGTTCTTTTAACGATTCTGCATTGTGGGAATTTATATGCAGAATGTCTTGCAAATTCTAGGTTTTTGTAAATTTTAGGCAATTCTTTCCAGCACATAAATTTACAAACCTGTATTTTATAAAATACTTTTTCTAGTCTCTTTGATGGTAATTCTTGTAATAACATTAGCTTATCCTATAAATGTAAAAGCCACTTTCCTCATTCTCTTCGCCATCATAAGACGATAGGAAATGGCCTCGGCCATCCGCAGAGATTGCTTCCTCTACGAATCCATCTAGACCTCCATCTGTCTTTTCTATTAAGGCAAGGATTGCATCATTTGCACCCTCGCACTTCTTCGACTGCATGGTTTCTAGTGCTTCTGCAATTTCTTGAGGCAAATTGCAATAGTCACATATAAAGCTAGAACGAAAAGCCCAAGCCGAATCTTTAATATATTGCCTACAAGCTTTATCTGCTTCGCTATCTGTACCAACTGCATATTCTTGGCGGCCAATAGAAAAAATTTCTAGGCCATAATGATCGTGACTTTCTTTTTCTAAATCACTTGGGTCACACTCTGCGAAGTTTGCAAGAGCTTCGATTGCGTTTGTTGCTTGTAATTTATTTAATGTTTTTATTGGTTGTTTCATTTCTTGTTTCTAAATTGTTTTTTGTTCAAGTAAACACTTTTTTATATTTTATTAAGCCACAATTATTAACATAATGCTTGCTGGGTTAATTCGCACAAAAAAGTCGCGGTCGGAACC
>Ga0214917_10004769_pt1 | contig 14866 bp, 8 predicted proteins | sample LL_1208_BB_MetaG_FD_177983 | JGI IMG/M metagenome (GOLD analysis project Ga0214917, IMG submission 177983) | Freshwater microbial communities from Lake Lanier, Atlanta, Georgia, United States - LL_1208_BB | ecosystem: Environmental > Aquatic > Freshwater > Lake | place: USA: Georgia | collected... | reverse complement strand
CTCGCAAGGGCTAGAAGCACCTTCTACTGGATCAGAGACCACGAGCACGCGGGAGACGTTTGATGAATCACCCTATGCGCAAAGTAGCCCAAAGAAATACCTAACTTCGACTGCTTTCTGAAATTTAGCTACCCTTTGCGTACTTCCCTGCGCGCAGGGTTCGCCTCGCTGTGGATTCATCAAAAAGCACCCTGGAAGGCGTCGAATGCCCTTCTGCCAATGACTCAGAGCCCAAATCAAACAAGAGTGCTCGGATCTTTGAAACAAAGATCATATTTTTAACTTCGTTGCTGGGATCCTCGCTGAGTTTTTCGAGCCGCCGTAGTAGTTTTCTTACTTCTACCTCAGCGTCTACAGTCACTTTTTTGACTTCGGTTGTTGGATGCTCCAGATCATTCCATCGATGCGCTGAAATTTTTGCGGCGTAGTCCGCAGTCCAATCCTCTTGGCTCAATCGTCGCAAATACCCAAGTCGATCCTTCTCGAGCTGCCGAAAGTTACCCCAGGTTGTCAGATAGTCGATGAGTTGTTGTTTTGACTCGTTACGTCTAACGAGCGCAGCAAAAAGTTCAACAAGCCGACCTGCAACTGTCACATCGCCATGGACGATGCTGGATCTGATTGCGTCTATCGCTGCCTCCTGAACCAAAGCGTCTCTTTCTGACTTCGGGACCGTCAACAGTTCGGAAGCGAACATTTCGGTGATGCGCTTTTTTTTCGTTTCCATGGCAGTCTTGTGAGGCATAAATTAAGTGGGGCTTCGTATCAGAACATTTCTGTAACCAGGAACACAAGCATGGATTGCCCCGTAACGGACTAGCTCTTGTTTTCCTGAATTCGGTCTTTTTCCCCGCTTGCAACCACTTCCGCCCACTTTTCGAGCAACTTGCGCCTCTTGCTCTCAACCACCCGCATCTTGTAAAGCGGCGTGCGCACAGCCTTTGCGACTGGGTTGCGCGGGCGGCGGGTTGATTGGCTTTTCACTGGTTTTGAGTAGATTGAAAATCTTGCACTATGCTAGTGTTTTCTACTACGAATCTGGCTAAGACCATGCCATCCAGCCCAGCTGACAACGCCATCATGACGATCGGGGAAGTCGCCGACTACCTCAAGGTCACCGAGCGAACGATCTACCGGCATGCAGGGGCCAAGCAGATCCCAGCCTTTAAGGTCGGGGGAGTTGGCGCTTCTTGAGGGTAGACATCGACCGATGGATTCGGGAGCAATCGTCACAAACTCAGGGGCCAGGAAATGCCTGAGGCCAACCGACTAGCTTTGCCGACCATAAAGACGAAATATGAGTCTCTACAACACTGAAGTTTCAAGAGGCTCGTTAATGCCGCTGGAAAGCAAGCGGATAGCAGCTCTTCTTTTGACGGAGCCAGATGCGGCCACTTGGAAGCGGGCTATCGAGGTTGACAATATTTTGCAAAAAGACACGGTCGGTACAGCCGTTCGTCAGTCCGTACTTATTAGGAAGAGACTGGCAACGCTTGATGTCACAGCGTGGAAGTTAATTACTGAACGTGAAAACGAAGTCACCAATCAACTACTGTTTGCAGCAGCAATCAAACAAAACAAGTTGTTGGGCGATTTCATGCGAAATGTCTACGCAAGCCGCCAGCAACAAATGGAGCCTGATATCAGTGTGGCCAGCTGGGAAGACTTCCTGACCGAGTGCGCGCACCATGACTCCTCCGTGGCCATTTGGAACGAAAACACAAAGCTAAAAATCATCAACGGTATTGCCCGAATTTTGATTGAGGCCAAGTACCTTGTGGACAGAAAGTCCATGAAGCTTTCCCCCAGGGATTTACATCCAGTTGTTCGACGGTATCTGGTTGAACGCAACGAAAAATTTGTCCTCGATTGCTTGGAGCGCACGAAATGACTCTTACGCTTGATGAACGTCTCAACCAAATCATCCCAAGAATCACTTCTGCTGACTTTCTCGGTAGCAAGGGGCTAGGGAATGAAATTGGTTTTTGGATTTTCGATTACCCACCAGATTGCGAAATGGACGTTCGTGACTTTTTGAACGGTACCGTTCTGCCCGCACTACCCAAGCAAGTACCGAGCGTCCGAGCAGGAACCGTGAATCTATTGACGCTTGTTTCAGACCTCTTAAAAGAACGCAATCTCCTTGAAAAAGCCATGGAGATGCAGCAATCCAAAGGGGACGAAAGCACTTTGGCAGCTTTACGTTCGGTGCTGAAAGAAGACAAACTTGCACAAAAAATTGCAGCCCAACTTGACATCCCAAATCTTGACCTTTTGATATTGACGGGCGTTGGCTCTGTCTACCCCATGCTGAGAACGCACACGCTTCTGTCCGCGCTCCACCCAATCATGGGCAACACGCCATTGCTGATGTTTTTTCCCGGCAAGTACGACGGTCATTCGCTACGACTCTTCAACACTCTTGCCGAAGATCACTATTACAGGGCATTTCGCCTGATCCCAGAGACTGTATGAGAACAGCCAAACGAACATAAAAATTGATGCAGAAAGTGAAGACTATGAAAATCAAAGAGCTTTTTCTAAAGCCCATAAATCGCCCCATTAACGGCGTGATTAAAGCTGATCAGATGGATGCAGCAAGCGTCTGGCAGGAGCTGGAAGAGTATGTGGTCACGAAACAAATCGGTGGTCACTTAGGCAAGTTCTTTGATGCTTACCTTGAAGCAATGGATCGGCCAAATGATGCGGCCATCACTGAGCGTATGGGTGTTTGGGTATCTGGATTCTTCGGCTCCGGTAAGTCGCACTTCATCAAGATTCTTTCGTACCTGCTTGAAAATCTCGAGGCGCACAACCCCTTGACTGGGGAGAAGCGAACGGCGAATCAGTTCTTTGATCAGCAAAAGATCAAAGACATCATGTTGATGGGTGACATCCAACGTGCGACCAAAGGTACGGCCGATGTGATCTTGTTCAACATCGATGCCAAAGCCGACAGTAAGTCGGACCGAGATGCAATCTTGCAAGTGTTTCTTCGAGTCTTTAACGAAAAACTCGGCTACTCCGGTGACGCTCCCCATATCGCTGACATGGAAAGGTACTTGGTTTCCAAAGGGGCTTACGACACATTTAAGGCGGCATTTGCCACTTCAAATGGCAGCACGTGGGACAAGGAGAGAGATGCGGTTGACTTCCTGCGTGACGACATCGTTGCCGCATTGGCAGAGTCACTCAAGATGACGGCTCAATCGGCAGGCACGTGGTTTGATAACGCTCGTGAGAGCCATAAGATAAATATTGAAGGCTTTGCCAAGATCGTTAACGACTACTTGGCCACCAAGCCTGCAACTCACAAAGTTATTTTCTTAGTTGATGAGGTCGGGCAGTTCATTGGCTCTAACTCTCAGTTGATGCTTAGCCTTCAAACCATTACCGAGCAACTTGGCACCCAATGCAAGGGTCGCGCATGGGTAATTGTCACCAGTCAGGAAGACATCGATGCCGCCATTGGCGAAGCCAACAAAGCCAAGTCGCAAGACTTTTCAAAGATCCAGGGTCGCTTTCACACCCGACTTTCATTAGCTAGTAGCAACACAGATGAAGTGATTGGCGAGCGTTTGCTTACAAAGACAGATGCTGCAAAGACAGAACTCAAGAAAGAGTTCGCTGGCAAAGGTGACGTGATCAATAACCAGTTGTCGTTTGTCGGTAATTCTGTTTCGCTCAAGGGCTACAAAGACGCGGATGAGTTTGCGGCCTTTTATCCATTCGCCCCTTACCAATTCACTCTGCTGCAAAAAATATTCGAAACCATTCGCAAAGTGGGCGCGACAGGCAAACATCTCTCCCGTGGCGAGCGTTCATTGCTTGATGCATTTCAGTCTGCCGCTGTGCAGAACTTGGGCAAGAGCACTGACGCACTAATTCCTCTCTACGACTTTTACCCGTCAATTGAGAGCTTCATCGATGGGATGGCTAAGCGCTCCATTGACGAAGCACCTTTGAATCCTGCCTTGCAGCACTTTGACACGCAGTTGATCAAAGCGATGTTCCTCATCCGATACATCCCTGACATCGTCAAACCAACAATCGACAACCTGGCCACGCTTTGCATCGACGAGGTGGATGCTGACAAGTTAGCACTCAAGCGAAAAGTTCAAGCCAGCCTGGATCGCCTCGAACAGCAACGTCTGGTCAGTCGCAATGGAGATCTTTGGTTCTTCCTGACCAACGAAGAGCGGGATGTTGCGCGTGAGATCGGCCATGTCGAAGTCTCTGCCGCTGAAAAGTCTCGCCTTTTGGCTGAGTTGGTGTTTGACGAAATACTTGGTGGCCAAACCAAGATTCGCCATCGGGATACCAAGGCAGATTACGACTTTAATCGTTTACTCGATGGAGCACCATACAGGCAAGCCAACCAAACTCTTAGCTTCGAAGTGCTGACGCCACTGGGCGACGACTACGAAAAGTTGCAGAGCGCCAAGTGTATTTTGCGCAGCAGTGAAGGCAATGGCCGAGCCATCGTGAGGTTAGCTGAAGGCGAGCGCTTGGACATCGAACTTGCGCTTTATCAGCAGATCGAAAAATACATTGTTAGTCCAAAAGCAGACCAAGCGACACCATCACTCAAGCGCATCTTGGCAGATCGCAAAGACGAGAACCGTGAGCGCCGCCAGCGGTTGGTGTACCAACTGACGACATTGATGACGCAAGGCGATTTCTTTGCCTTAGGACAGTCAGTGCAAATCAAAGCCACCACAGTGGACAAAGTTTTGGATGACCTCCTGAACTACCTGGTGACCAATACCTATAGCAAGCTGCCATATATCAAAGTTCGTCAAGCAGATCCAATAGCTGAAATTAAAGCCGTCCTGACTGCTGACACTGTGGCAGCCGCTGGACTTGGGTTGGATGGCGAGGAAGGTAATGCACTTGCCATCAAAGAAATGCGCGATTATTTGCACCTAGCCGCAAGCCAGACGCGAGTCCTCTTGTCTGACGTAGTTGATCGGTTTTCAGGTATCCCTTGGGGTTGGAAGCCTGAATGGGAAACAGTGCTTCTGGTAGCTCGGCTTTTCATGGCCGGTGAAATCAAGTTGTTACTCGAAGGCTCAGACTTAGATCCTGCGGCAGCAGTGGAGGTGCTCACTAAGGCTGCGCGCTTCAAACAAGTTTCAATCCTCAAACGCAAAGTTGCTGACGCCAGCAGCCTAAAACGCGCCCGCGATCTTTACAAAGAGTTGTTTCATAAACTGGGCCGAGATGAGGAAGACAGCTTGGTGGCTGACTTTCGAGCTCGCTTAGGCGAGTGGCAAACGGACCTCAATGCTTTCACATTGACGGCCAGCACAGCCCACCATCCAGGCAAAGCTGACATCGATGCCGCCCTGAGTCGTATTGCTCAGCAATTGGCTATTCGTGACAGCTTTGCGTTTATTGAAGCATTGCTGGGTGCCAAGGATGGCTGGCATGATGCATCAGAAGACATTAATGACCTGGTGAACTTCTACAAAACCCAGATTGCAGCTTGGCGCAAGCTTCTTGATGGACTGCGTGCCTTTACCGACAACCGGGAGGCACTTGATAAAGTGCCCCAAGCTGCGGCTGCTTTGACAGAACTGACTCAAATCCGAGACAACGCCAAGCCATACGGCATGGTGAATCGCATTGAACCATTGCTAGCCACGGTGACCTCCGTCAACGAACAGCTAGCCCAAGAGAAGCGCGATCGCGCTCTTCTTTCGATCGATGAAAAGCTCGCAGAAGTTCAAGCCAAGCTGTCTGCAGTTTCTGCAAACCCAGATGTCAGCAACAAGGCATTGCGTCTGCTGCAAGACCTCAAAGCCCGTATCGCTATTCAAACCAGCATTGCCCAAATCTTGTACCTGCAAGGTCAAGGCGGAGATGCCATGGATGAGGCCATAACCCTGATTGAAGCCGCAGTTGCCGTCAAACCACCGCATGTGGCAGAACCCGGCAACACTACAAAGCCCCCGCAAACTGGGACGGCCAATGTGCCACAAGCGCCTGCAAAAACGACCAAGGTCGTTAAGGCATCCGAGTTTTCCAGCAAAACATACCTAGAGACCGAGGCGGATGTGGATGCCTATATCAGCAAGCTCAAAGAAGAGTTGCTTGCTGCAGTTCGTTCAGGGCAAATCGCTCGTATCCAATAAAGAAAATGAATAAAGCAAACCTCAAGTCCTATGCCCCACAGGCCCGCAAAGATTTCATTGCGGCTGTCACGGCTCGCGCTAACCAACTGGGCTTGTCTACCAAGGCTGGTTCATTAGAAGTAGCCCCTGCCCAAACGCAGGGCGACGTCACTGTCATTGCTGGCCAAGCCTGGCCATCCAAGGTCAGTGGCCAGCGCAACAAGCTGATAGAGCGCATCCGAAAAGACGGCTTTGAACACACCATGGACGCAATGGCCTACACATGGTTCAACCGCTTTGCCGCGCTGCGCTACATGGAACTGCACCACTACCTAGGCCACGGTCATCGAGCGCTATCCAGCACGGCAGGCGGTTTGCCGGACATCCTGACCCATGCAACGGATTTATCGAATGATTTACCTGGCCTGAACGCAGCCAAAGTCACCGAACTCAAACTCGCTGGCAACCGAGATGGCGAGCTTTACCGCATGTTGCTAGTAGCCCAGTGCAACGCATTGTCCCGCGCCATGCCCTTTTTGTTTGAGCGCATAGACGATGACTCTGAGCTGCTGCTGCCAGACAACCTGCTGCGCAGCGACTCCGTCATTGCCAGGCTGGTGGCCGATATCCCGGAAGAGGACTGGGCTGAGGTCGAAATCATCGGCTGGTTATATCAGTTCTACATCTCCGAGAAAAAGGATCAAGTCATTGGCAAGGTGGTCAAAAGCGAAGACATCCCCGCCGCCACCCAGCTCTTCACGCCCAACTGGATCGTGCAATACCTGGTGCAAAACAGCGTGGGCCGTTTGTGGCTGATGGCCAACCCGCAAAGCACTTTGGCCAAAGAATGGCCGTACTACATCACCCCGGCCGAGCAAACGCCCGAGGTGCAAGCCCAGCTTGATGCCCTCATCCAGACCCGCGTGCGGGAAGACGGCGACACCCTCAACCCCGAAAGCATCACCGTGCTGGACCCAGCCTGTGGCAGCGGCCACATTCTGGTGGTGGCCTATGACGTACTCAAAGCCATCTACTTGGAGCGTGGCTACCAGCCCAGAGCGATCCCGCGCCTGATCCTGGAAAAGAATCTGTACGGTCTGGACATTGACGATCGTGCCGCCCAAATGGCTGGATTTGCTCTGCTGATGAAAGCTCGTGCTGATGACCGCCGCCTGTTCACCGCCACCGACAATGCGGGCAACCTGCAGCCACCCAAGCTCAATGTGTTGAGCTTGCAAGAGAGCAAGGGCCTTAGTGTGGACGAGCTTGCAACACACCTTGCACCATTCAAGATGGAGCGAGCCACCATCTCCGCGTTGGTTGAAACCTTTGAGCACGCCAAAACCTTTGGCTCGCTAATCCAGATCCCCCATACGCTCAAGACTAATCTATCTCTGCTGCCGGAGGTACTGGCTTTAGTAAAGCAGAGTGGGGAGTTGTATGCCACTGCGGCAGCGGATGATTTGATGCCGCTGGTACAACAGGCGCAGGTGCTAGCTATGCAGTTCGATGCGGTGGTAGCGAATCCGCCGTATATGGGTAGCAAAGGTATGAATCAAACGCTGAAAGGCTACACGAACAGCAGTTTCTCTGATAGCAAATCAGACCTTTTTGCGATTTTCATGGAACGTGGGTTTGGATGGTGCAAGCCGTCAAGCTTCCACAGTATGGTGACTATGCAAAGTTGGATGTTCCTATCGTCTTTTGAAGCAATGAGGGAGAAACTTCTGCGCGAAAAGACATTGTCGAACATGGTTCACATGGGCAACAACGTAATGGGGATTGCTTTTGGAACTGCCGCAACCGTCTTCATGAATAGACACATCAGTAATTTTGCAAGCAATTTTTCCTATTGCGATAGCGATGATTTATCTGCCGTTGGAGTTCCGAATAATTTTCCTGTTCAAAATCAACGTTTAAAAGTAGCAAGACCTGACGATTTTAAAAAGATTCCCGGTAGCCCAACGGCATATTGGGTCGGCGATAACGTTAGGCAGTCATTTGTTGACGGAAAGCCCTTGCACTCCATTGGTCTGCCACGGGCGGGAATGATCACAGGAAATAACGCTTTATTTGTGCGACTGTGGCACGAGGTCTCAAATCAAAGAATGGGGCTTGGTATGCGCAGTCGGGAGGAAGCGAAAAGCAGTGGCCGGAAATGGTTCCCTTATCAAAAAGGCGGTGCATTTCGTAAGTGGTACGGCAACTACGATACGGTGGTCGATTGGCAAAACGATGGGAATCGATTAAGGACTACCAAAGATGGCAATGGAAAAGTTCCCGCTCATGCTTTCAATGAGGAATACATTTTTAAACCAAATGTGAACTGGTCCGCCATTACTTCATCGTATTTCTCAGTCCGCATTACTGAGTGTGGTTCATTATTTGATGCTGGCGGATCCGCTGCATTCCCATCTCCCCAGTTTGTCCCTTTGATCGCAGGTTTTCTTAATTCCAAGGTGGCAGAGGTATTCCTTGGTGCAATCAATCCGACGGTGAACTTCCAAGCATGGAACATTGGAAATCTCCCAATCGAAAAGAAGCTGTTTTCTGATTCAAGTGCAGTAAATAAAATTGTCGAAGAAGCAAAGGCACTGGCGAAAGAAGACTGGGATAACTTCGAAACTAGCTGGAGTTTTGGAAAATCCCCGCTTGTAGACGGGGCGTCTAAAAATCAAAGGCTTTCTGACTCCTTCCAAAAATGGGAGGACTCGACCAATAAAGCAATACAAAGAATGGCGCTCTTGGAGAAAGAAAATAATAACGTCTTCATCACCGCTTATGGCCTTCAAGATGATCTCTCCCCCGAAGTCCCCGACTCCCAAATAACCCTAGCCCGTGCCGATCGCGAAAAAGACTGCCAGCGCCTGATTTCCTACGCTATCGGCTGCATGATGGGCCGCTACAGCCTCGACGAGCCGGGCTTGGTCTATGCCCACGCCGGTAACGTTGGCTTCGAGCCCGGCCGGTACATCATATTTCCTGCGGATGCCGATGGCATCGTCCCCATAACCGACGAACTCTGGTTTGCCGACGACGCTTGCAACCGCATCCGAGAATTCCTTAGAGCTGTCTGGGGGCCAGATACCCTGGAAGAAAACTTGGCCTGGCTGGCTGAAAGCCTGGGCACTAAATCATCTGAGACCCCGGACGAGGCCATTCGCCGCTACATCTCCGACAAGTTCTTCAAAGACCACCTGCAAACCTACAAAAAGCGCCCCATCTACTGGCTCTTCAGTAGTGGCAAACAAGGTGCCTTCCAGGCCTTGATCTATCTGCATCGCTACCACGAGGGCACTCTTGCCCGTCTGCGCGCCGAATACGTCGTGCCCCTCACCAGCAAGATTCAGAGTCGCGTAGAGATGTTGCAAAAAGATGCCGCAGCTGCTGGTAGCACTGCCGCCCGCAACAAGCTGGCCAAAGAAGTCGAAAAGCTAAAGAAGAAGCATGTAGAGCTGTTGGCCTACGATGAGCAGCTTCGCCACTACGCCGATATGCGCATCAACCTAGATTTAGATGATGGGGTGAAGGCGAACTACGGCAAGTTTGGTGATTTGCTAGCAGAGGTGAAGGCCATCACAGGAGGGGCAAGTGATGACTAAAAAACTGCGCCCTTACAACGCTGATTTGTATTTGGGCAATCAATTATGAGCAACGCAAGAATTTCAGACAGCCTGAGTGCATTATTTGCAAGCCACTCTATTGTTTTTTGGCATGACGTGGAGACAGAGTTTTCAAGCTTTGTCGACACCATGTCTATAGACGGTGTTCAACTTATCCGGATAGATGAGCAATCAAACCTTAGGATCAAGTTACTAGTTGAAGGCACACCAGATCAGCGCTGGCTCCTTTATAGCAACCAACCTGAGCCAGAACCATCCAAAGACTGGCTTTTGGATGTCCGTTTACGCTCAAAAATCTTCCGAGCTGATTCCACCTCCATCTTGCTGGAAGACCTGGGATTGACAACCATTTCTTTGCGTACACATTTGAAAGAGCGCGCCAAGTTCTTGAGAGCCAAAGACCGTGTAGATAGGCTTAAACGACTGGTATTACCCACAGACTCAGCAGAAGACCTTGACCGCAAGATGTTGGCAGTCATTGCACGAGCTGATTTACCTGAACTCTTTGCAATTTTGCAAAGAGTCTATGGCGCTTTAGTGGTGAACGAGACAGCAGATTTATCGGCACACCCCAAGGTGTGGTCGGACATCTGTAGCAATGATCTGGAGCCTGTTTTTTGGGAACTCGTTCGACAGCAGCTTGGCTACTCAGATGCCCAACCGAGCTTGCGTGGTTTGCTAATCAGTATCTTGGTTACGGACTTCTGCCGAGGCCTGTTAGCTGATACTCCAAGGCAGTTGGCGCATTTCTTATTGCCAGAGCGCTCTCTTGCAGCCAACGCCTCTGTATTTGTTTCGCGTTGGCGATCGGATATTTCTCAGTTCAGCAGTTACAACGCTTTGGCTCAGGCTGTTGCAAGTGAGCTTGATCTGACACCGCTACTCGGAAGCCTGTCTGCTGAGCAATTGATCGAATGCATGACTTTTGAAGAGATTGAGCTACGGATCGTTCAGGACCTCAAAAAGCGAATTGTAGATGGTGGCGGTGCAAATATGGATGCGGTGCGAGGCCACATTGCCCGTCGACGAGACGGGCATTGGGCAAACCCTCTTCTGGCAAGTGCCAATGACCGCACAAAGGCGTTGGCCGCTTGCTATGACGCACTTACGGCGGCAGCGGATTTCTTTTCACTTAAAGCCAGCCATGCAGGTGGGTTCAGCTTTACTGATGCATCAGTAGCCTTCGCAAGATACCGTGATGAACTCTTTCAGTTCGATCAACTCTATCGGCACTTTCATACAGCGGCTGACTCTGTGGAACCAACGGGGTGGGCGGTCCTGCACGAATTGCGTGGAACTATTGAAAGTCTGTACTCGGGATGGTTCATACCTCAATTGAGTAGCGCATGGGCCAAGGTCATTGAAGGACCGAAGGGATTGCTCTCGAGTTGGTCGTTGCCAGATGTCACACCACAACAGAACTTTTTCAAGCAAAAGATAGAGCCATTGTTTGAAGGCAGCCTAAAACGCGTCTTTGTGGTGATCTCGGATGCGCTCCGATTTGAAGTTGCCCACGAGCTGGTTCAACAAACCAACAGCAAGAATCGTTTCAAAGCTTCACTAGATGGCATGCTGGGCGTATTGCCCAGCTATACAGCTTTGGGCATGGCTGCGCTGCTTCCCCACAAGACGCTGGCTTACAAGGTAGGTAACGCTGTTGAGGTCCAGGTTGATGGCCAAACTGTTGCAACCTTGGAACAGCGCAATGAACACCTGAAAGGCTTTGGTGGTTTAGCCATCAAAGCAGAGGATTTGATGTCGTTTGGTAAAGACAAAGGTCGTGAGGTAGTACGAGACCACCGACTGATTTACGTTTACCACGACCGCATTGACATGATTGGGGACAAGCAGGCGTCAGAAACAAAGACGTTTGAAGCTGCAGATCAGACGGTTCAGGAACTGTCTAGCGTGCTCGGATTCATTATTAACGGGCTTAACGGATCAACAGTCTTTCTAACTGCCGATCACGGCTTCATGTACCAGGAGTCAGCTTTGGATGTGGCCGACAAATCCGAATTAGATGAAAAACCAAGCGGAACACTGATCGCTAAAAAGCGCTACTTGCTTGGAACTGATCTAGGCGAGACAACAAAGGCTTGGAGTGGAAACACCGAAATATCGGCAGGAACAACTCCGGATGGCAGCCTGGAATATTGGGTCCCCAAGGGAGCGAGTCGCTTCCATTTTGCAGGCGGCGCTCGTTTTGTTCACGGCAGCGCAATGCCCCAAGAGGTTGTGGTACCACTGGTGACCGTTCGCGCGAGTGACGCCGAGGGCTTGAAAACACGCTCAGTCAGCATCAGCCTACTGGGTTCCACGAACAAAGTGGTCACCAACACCCAACGGTTTGAGTTCATTCAGACGGATGCTGTGTCGGAACGCGTTCTTGCCCGAACCGTAGTTGTATCCCTACGGGATGGCGAAAAACTTATCAGCGATCAACAAACCCTCACTTTTGACAGCACTTCACAACTGTTGGATGAACGAAAGAGATCTGTCTTTTTAACAATTCTGAGCGGCAACTATGAGTCACACAAACGCTACGACTTGGTCATGCGAGATGCGGTGACGAAAGTTGAAGTGCTCCGTCAGTCGCTTCAAATTGACCTGGCGTTCGGAAAAGATTTTTAACGATCAGTACTAGGCATAGTCGATGAGCGAACTGGACGACAAAATAAATCAGCACTTTGCGGGACTGGTAGTGCGCAAGGACCTCGTAAAAGCTGTCAAAGGCAATGCGATCGTCCCGACCTATGTGCTCGAGTACTTGCTTGGCCAGTATTGCGCCACAAACGACGAAGCGACCATACAAACAGGCATCGACACCGTCAAAGAAATTTTGCGCAAGCATTACGTTCATCGCAATGAAGCAGGCCTTGTCCGTTCAACCATCAAGGAAAAAGGCCGTCACAAGGTCATTGATCGCATCAGCGTTTCACTGAATGACAAAGACGATGTTTACGAAGCCGAGTTCTCAAACTTGGGAATCAAGAAGGTTTTAATTGACTCAGGCACAGTCAAAGCGCACCAGAAGTTATTGGTCGGTGGCGTCTGGTGTATTGCTGACTTGGAGTACGAGCATACAGAAGAAAAAGCAGTTACCCCTTGGATCCTTGCCTCACTTAAGCCGATTCAGATTTCGCGGTTTGAATTTGATGGCTACGTTGAAGCACGCAAGCAGTTCAGCACTGAAGAGTGGATCGACCTGCTAATACAAAGCATTGGCTTTAACCCGCAGATGTTTGGCAAGCGCAATAAGCTTTTGCAACTGATCCGCTTGATTCCGTTTTGTGAGCGCAACTACAACCTGATTGAACTGGGTCCCAAGGGCACAGGTAAGTCGCATGTGTATTCCGAGTTCTCACCGCACGGAATCCTGATTTCAGGTGGCGAGGTCACCGTCCCGAAGCTGTTCGTTAGTAATTCCTCAGGCAAACTTGGCCTAGTCGGTTATTGGGATGTAGTCGCGTTTGACGAATTTGCTGGCAAGCAAAAGAAAGTCGACAAAGCCCTTGTAGACATCATGAAGAACTACATGGCCAACAAGTCCTTCTCAAGGGGTGTTGAAACTCTGGGGGCCGAGGCCAGCATGGTATTCGTCGGCAATACGGACCACACAGTGCCATACATGCTCAAGCACTCTGACTTGTTCGACCCGCTGCCAGAGAAGTTTCATGACTCGGCTTTTCTCGATCGGATTCACAGCTACATCCCAGGCTGGGAAGTTGACGTGATTCGTGGCGAGATGTTCTCCACCGGCTTTGGCTTTGTCGTAGATTATTTGGCTGAGATTCTCAAGTCATTGCGAAGCCACGACTTTTCTGATCGCTATAAAAAGCATTTCAGCTTGTCTGAAGAAATCTCGACGCGCGACCGCGACGGCATTAACAAGACTTTTTCAGGCTTGATGAAAATTCTTTACCCACAGGGCGAAGCCACCGAGGCAGAAATTGAAGACGTACTCCGAACAGCTATCGAGGGCCGAAAGCGCGTGAAGGATCAACTGCTGCGCATCGACTCAACCTACCCCGAAGTACGCTTTGCCTACGAAGGCAAGGACGGACAAGAAAAGCTGGTTCATACCTTAGAGGAAGACGAATACCCAAATCAGTACCACCGTCGCTTGCCGATTGAAGGTCAAACTCAAACAGCAGAAGCAACATCAACGGATACAAGTACCGCTGCAACCGCTTCGGAAGCATCACCCGTCCCCTTGTTGGCGACTCCAAAGGTCACGGTTGCCCCTGATGCAGTCCTAAAGGAGCAGCACCTAGTCTTTCAAGAAAACCAGCGCGGCGTGAGTTTTGACGCCTTGTTTGGGCCATACCTTGCTGGTGCTAAGCGGATCGTCATCACGGACCCATACATGCGGATGTTTCATCAAGTGCGTAACTTGATGGACCTCATAGAAACGATCAGTAAGTTCAAAGGCTCTGACGAAGAAGTAGCCGTTCATGCCGTGACCGTAGAAGACGAATTCAACGGTGACCGGCAATCAGAAAATCTACAAAAAATTGCTGATGCCTGCCAAAGCGTAGGGATTCAGTTCACTTGGGCTTATGACACGTCCGGCACAAAACATGATCGTGACATCACGACTGACCATGGCTGGAAGATTGTTTTGAGCCGAGGGCTTGATGTGTTCCAGCGTTTCGAATTAAATGACACCTTTAATTTTGCCAGCCGGATGCAGCAGCACAGGCAATGTAAAGAGTTTAATGTGACCTACGTCAGAAAAAAAATAGATCTCAGCTAACTAGGGGCCAAACCCCCGATCATTGGCTGCCCATTCGCTAACCATTCCACAGAACCAAGACCTAAAAGTTGCGACAGCTAAAAGAAGCGAAACCGACACCCTACTTTACCGCCCGATTCACCGCCTCATTACCGCCGCAATCTGCAGATCGAGCGGAGTCACATCAAAGGCCGAAGGACAGACTCTGTTCGCCTTCCCAATGCCATGGGAAATCTGCTTCTTGCCACGTATTTGGGTTTTCTTTTCTTTATGTGTGTGACTTTTCAGGAAATACCGCTCGACCACTCTACTTTTTCAACTCGAACAGTCGAATCTAGTCTTTCGAGACTCCTAGACGCAGTCGACCCCTTGGCGCAAAACTCAGTGGCCTT
>Ga0214917_10004768_pt1 | contig 14868 bp, 11 predicted proteins | sample LL_1208_BB_MetaG_FD_177983 | JGI IMG/M metagenome (GOLD analysis project Ga0214917, IMG submission 177983) | Freshwater microbial communities from Lake Lanier, Atlanta, Georgia, United States - LL_1208_BB | ecosystem: Environmental > Aquatic > Freshwater > Lake | place: USA: Georgia | collected... | reverse complement strand
CCCGAGCCTTCGAGGGCCGCATGACGAGTTTGCTCTGCCTGTCGGACATCGGCAACGGATTGCGGCAGGCGTCGGTCATCGTGTTCCATGCGCGGGACGCAAACCTGATCGGGCTCGGAGCGGCAAGCCAGCCGTTGGTCACCGGTTCAATGGTTTCAGGCACGCTCTCCGTCCTGACTTCCGATCTCCGCGGTCGGCAGGTGAATGAACTTATTCGCCCTGGCGTGGTCGCCTATGCTTCCGGCACGTTCCATCAACTGTCGGCCGCCGTGGTCACGGGCGAAACGACGGTCTCCGGGACGACGCTGGCGAACGTCTTTCTCACTTCCACAAAAGACGCCGCACTCGGATCGGGTTCGACAGGAATCTCGATCCAGTTCCTCCCCGACTCCGTCGGCCTGGCCGAGCGGACGTTCACGCCGGAAACCGTGGGGGCATTCACGCAATGAGGCCGGCCGTGATCCCCACCAACCGCCGCGGCGTCCTGCTGCTCGTCGTGTTGAGCATGCTCACGCTCTTCCTGATGCTGGGTGTGACCTACCTGATCGCAGCCTCGCGGGCCCGGGAGACGGCCCGTGCCTACGCCCGGCTCACGTTCGGCAGCGACGACGCCCGCATTCCCTCGGCGGCTCTGCTCGACTCCGTGCTCTTGAAGGTCGTCCGTGGGCCGGTGGTCATCGGCTCGGGCACGTTCGAGTCGCTGCTGGCCGACAAGTACGGCCGCCCGACGACCTCGGGCACGCCGACGCTCTCCGGCACGATCACGGGCCTGGCCCGCACCGGCACGAGCCCGATCCTGACGGCGACGTTCGTGACGGGCAGCGTCCGCCCGACCGACCTCGTGGGCCGCGTGCTGACACTCGCCAAGCCCGGGAGTTCCGTCACCAGCCACCGGATCGTGAGGGCGTCGAACTCCGGCTCGACGAACGCCCAGGCGACGTCCTTCACGCTGGCGCTCGACCTGCCGATCGGCGTTCAGGCTTTTCAGCGGCCGAGCGGCACGGTGCCGGCGATCGTGAACGGCCGCGAGTTTGCGTCCGGGACCTCCCCTCCCACATTTGGAAACGAAAACTGGGACGGCTTTGACGACCACAATCTGTTTTTGGCCCAGCTCCGGAGCAGCACGTCGTCCATCTCGCAGGCCGACGTCGTTCGCGGGTCGTTTTCGGCTCCGATCACCTCCGTACTTGCCGACCCGAATTTGGATTTGGATGGCGACCTCGTCATGGACGCCGCCGACAACGACGGCGATGGCGTGATCGACGGGGTGTTCCAGGATTACGGCATTCCGCCGGTAACAGATGCCGCCGGCAACACTGTCCAACTCCGAGCCTCGGTGCTGGTCGTAGATCTCGACGGCCGGTTCAACGTCAACGCGCATGATGCCCTGCCGAGATTGCTTTACGCCGGCACGAATCGCTGGACGACCACCGTTTCCACGACGGCGGCTCCGATGGGTAGCGGTTATGGCCCGGCGGAGATTAACGGCCTGACAGGTACGCGGGCCTGGACCAGCAATTCAACTTCGAATAGCGGGACGGGACTTTTTTCCGGCCCTTCGGCGATACCAGGAGCTTCCATGAGCGCTCCGCTCCAGGCAGGAGCCACTTTTGCGACGAGCGAGCACCCGACCGTTTTCACGCTGACGGGCGGCGGGACATCTGAGCTTCGAGGCCTCCGCTCAGGCACGACCGGTTCGCGATACACCGACGGACAGGCCACCTTCCAGCTCAGAGCCGTGGAGGGGAGATACGGTGAACGCGCCCCGTCAGACTGGGCGGCCATCATCGGCGGCGACCTTACTTCTGTCTCGTCAGGTTCGTTTGCCGTTCCCGGGCAACCGGCGACCGACGACGAGGCCAGTCGCATGAGCGACCGACGAGCTCCGCGCTCGGAGCCTTCCAGCATCGGTTACGGCGTTCCTTCAGTTTGGTGGTTGAGCGCGACCGGATCCAACTTTGATTGGGGCTCGTCGCCGAACGTTTCCGGCACCACGCTGCCCCTGCCTCGCGGCGTTTTCAATTCGCCACCCGACCTCCACGGCCGGATGAAAACACTCACGGGGACTGCGGCGACGGGACTTGCGCCCGTCATGACGTTCGCCAAGGCGGAATGGGCAGATGCTGCTGCGAACGGGACGCGGGAAACAACGGACGACCCATACGAATTGAGACTTGATACCCGCCGGGGATTTGGCGGCATGCTGTTCGATCCCACGACGGCGGGAACCGGCACGTCGGCGTCGAGCCAGGCCCGCGACAACCCGTTCACGCCCGCCGAACTCGAGCCGGTCCTGCGGCCCTATGACGTCGACACGAACAAGCACCAACCCCGGCTCGCCGCGATGCTCGGCTCGGCTGCGGAGGAAGCTCGGCTCAAGGTGACCACCGACAGCTGGGACACCACGGCCATCACCGGTTCGGCCGCACTGGTGCTCTTCGGCACACAGGGCGGAGCATCGGGTTGGCTTCAAAGCCCTGCCTTCGACAGCCTTTCGATCGGCGGCAGCACGCCCCTCTCCGGGGTCATATGCGGCGAAGTCGCACGCGGCGAGCGGTTCGACCTGAACCGCGCCTTGATGGCGTCGGGCACGGATACGGCTGGCTACGACTTCAACAACGCCTACTACCGTCAGCGGCAGGCGTACTTCAAAGACCTGTATACCCTGCTATTCGCCCTGGACCGCGGCAGCGGTGGGTCGACCCCGGCCGCCGAGATCGCCCAGTGGGTCGCCAACACAGTCGAGTTTCGTGACGCCGACTCGATCATGACGCCCTTCGAATTCGACACCGACCCCGCCAACGGCTGGACGGTGGATGGTGACGTTCGGACCGATGACGGCGGCAGTGAACGATCGGTTGTTTTCGGCGTCGAGCGGCCGGAAATCCTGATCGCCGAAACACTGGCCTGGGAGCGGGTCGATCCTGGCACCACGGGCACGACGGGCGGCATGTGCATCAGCCTGCATCGCCCGTGGAATGCGGTCGCAACGGGCACCGGCTCCGTGCAGATTCCGGCTGAGCCGTGCGATTACGCCCTCGATACGCTGTCGAGCGGCAACAGCGGCAGGCCGCTCAATCAGGTCGATCTCGGCAAGAAGCCTCACGCCGGGATCATGGCAGCCACCAACTCCTCCTACGGTGATCTCACGCAATCGAACTATCCGATCTGGAGGTTGCGGATCGTGAGCAGTGGCGGCACGCAATACATGCGGTTCGACACCGACACCGCCGGCACGAACGAGTTGCTTGTCTCAGGTGTTGGTTCGCCCGGCGCGGCACTCCAGTCGGGCGATGAGAAGCCGAAACTCCCGATGAATACGACGTACACGTTTTTCTCGGGCACGTCGGTGAATGTCGGGGCCACGACGCAGGCCTTCACGATCACCGGATCGTCGCGACAGGCGCTGACGGCTGCCGCATTTCGTGTGGAGGGTGGGCCGTCCGCGGTAAACGTTGCCAGCCGCTCCGCCACCGTCTTTCTCGAACGGCTCGCCAACCCGTCTATTCCGGCCACCGCCGCGATCTGGTCGGCGACGCCGCTGGCGACCAGCACGACGACAGGAACCGTCGCCCAGCGGTATATCATCGTGGATACCGCGACGATGACGGTCATCAACACCGGCACGCAACCGATACCGACGCAGACGCTTGCCTCGGAAAGACGCGATTTCTCGTCTGTCGCGATATCGCCATGGAAAATCGCGTTCACTGGCACGTCCGTGACGGCGACATTCCCAACCCTCACGTCCAGCACCACGACGGCCTGGATGCCATGGCCCAATCGGCCGTTTGTGAGCAGTGCGGAACTGACGCTCGTGCCGCGAGGCCATGCGCTGGGCATGCTGCAAAACTACACCCAACTCACGCCATCGATCCCCACCGGCACCGCCGCGGGCGCGATCGGCATCCCGATCTCCCCTCAGCTGCTCTTCGATGCCGTCCATGTGCCCTCGCGATTCGCAGGCATTCACCAGACCTACACGGGCGACCTCTCCGGTACGACGGGAATTTTCAGCACGGGATCCAACGCGATCACGACAGTGAACCAGCTCTCGTCGTTCCGCGAGCCGGGCCGCGTCAACCTCAACACCGTCCCTTCGGATGACGTCTGGAATGCCGTCGTGGCTGGCCAGCTCACGAGCCCGATCCTCTCCCGCACCGCCTCCACGATCACGACGGTGGGGCCTGCCCACAACCTGTACGCCACGTTGTCACTCGCGAGCGGCACGGGCACGACGATCAAAACCGATGCCCCAGTCGCATCCGCCCTGGAGGTCAACCTCAACCCCCTCCACGGCATCTACACGGCCACGCGGCTGGCGAATACCACGACGCCGCGGTCCAACGTGTTCGCCGTCTGGATCACGCTGCGGGAGTCGGTGGCCAACGACCCCGACTCCGTCAGGTATCACCGGGCGTTCTACATCGTCGATCGGTCGATCCCCGTCGGCTTCGACGAGGGGAAGGACTACAACGTCTGGGACTGCGTGCGGCTGCGGAGGATCATCGAATGAGCCGCCGCGGCATGACGCTCGTCGAGATGATGGTGGCGCTCGCGGCCACGCTCGTGGTCATGGCCGCGATCGCCCAGGCCTTCGCCGCATTCGGCAACGCCGTGTCCGGGAGCCGGTCGGTCTTGGAACTCGACTCCCGCATGCGGGCCGCCGCCTGGCGGCTCCGCAGCGACCTCGCCGGTGCCACGGCTCGCCCCGTGCCGCCGCTCAACCCCGCCGCGGGCGAAGGCTATCTGGAGATCATCGAGGGGCCGGCGACGGATTATCTGACGTCGACGCTGGCGGTGACGACGGGCACGACGGTCAGCGGCGACCACGACGACGTGCTCCTGCTCACGACGCGGAGCACGGAGACGCCGTTCATCGGGCGGACTTCCGGAACCGGCGGGACTATCGACGACACCTTCGAATCGACGCTCGCTGAGGTGGGCTGGTTTGCCCGGGAGGCGGGGACCTTGAACCCCCGCACCTACACGCTCTATCGCAAGCAGCTGCTCGTGATGGGGTATGTGGGCGCAGATCCGTTTCACTCGGGGCTGGGTTCGAACAACAGTATCAGCCTTCCGGCAACGAGCGGAAATCTCACGGTGTCCAGCAGTGCCTCGGCCTTGCGAGAGTTTTACAACCTGCCCTGCGACATCTCGGTGCGACGCGAGGCAAACGTCCTCTACCCCAACACCCTGGCCGACCTCACCCGCCGGGAAAACCGCTTCCTGCACAATCCGCTGGGCACGACCGGCACGAGCGGGTTTCCGTTCGTATTCGCCGGGGGTAATCACCAGTTGTCGCCGGCGCCAGATGGCCTGATCTTTGACACCGACCAACGGCGGGGGGAGGACGTCGTGCTTACGAACGTGCTCGCCTTCGACGTGCGGGTGTTCGATCCGACGGCCCCCGTCTTCGTAGCTTCAGGCAGCACGGCGCTGGTTCCGGGTGACCCGGGGTTCACCAACACGCCATCTGCATCCGGCGGTTACGTGGACCTCGGCACCGGAACGTCGAACAGCCTGCTCACGGGAATCCCTCCCCACTTCAGCGGCACCTGCCAGGCCTCGAGCCGGCTCAATACGGCCGTGCCGACGCTTCGGGTCTACGACACCTGGAACCTTGGCTACGAGGCCGACGGCCTAGACCAGGACAACGACGGAATCCGAGACGACGGCACGAACGGCCTCGACGACGACGGCGACGGCAGCTTCGACGAGCCGCCGTTCGACGCCAATGGCGACGGGGATTTCACCGACGCGGGCGACGATGCCGGCGAAGCGGAAACCCTCCCGCCGTATCCCTACCCCCTGCGAGGGATCGAGGTGCGGATCCGCTGCTACGAGCCATCGAGCAGGCAGGTGCGGCAGGTGACCGTCCGGCATACCTTCGTGCCGCACTGACAAAGTAGACTAGGGGCATCCTCTGGAGACCACGGGGAATCATGACCAACCGCCGTGCCACCCGCGGCTTCACACTCGTGGAGCTGCTCGTCGTGATCGCCATCATCAGCGTGCTGATGGGGCTGCTGCTGCCCGCCGTCCAATCGGCCCGCGAGTCGGGCCGCCGGGCGACCTGCCTCAACAACCAGAAGAACATCGCACTGGCGATGTTCCGCTACAACGACTCCAACGGGTTTTTGCCGGGCTGGCGGAACAGGATGATCATCACAAGCGCGACCATCTTTCCGTCCTGGCCGGTCATGTCACTGCCATTTCTGGAACGCAACGACATCTACAAGGCCTGGCAAACGGGCACTGCGGCCGTGGCGACATCCACGCCGTATCTTTCGATGTTTGCCTGCCCATCGACTCCCCCCGATTCGATGACATCTCCGATCTTGGCGTATGCCGGTAATTGTGGCACGGCGAACAGCGTCAAAGCGAACGGCGTGATGGTCGATACGGAACTCGTAACGTCAAGACTCAGCCTCGACGAAATCTCCGACAAGGATGGCACCGCAATGACGGTGATCGTGTCGGAAAAATGCATTTCAGGGACGGCCGGCCTGAATCAGAATTACTGGGACGTGCGGCCGACGGTGTCGGGGACGTTCACGTTCGGCAATCCGTCAGCGTCATTCGTTGCGGGCAGTGGCACGACCCCGGGATTTGGCATGGTGGGCACGGCTTCGGCTGCGAAGGTCATTAACGTCGGGAGTTTGGGGGGTTCAACTGCGGTCGGTCAAATCAACACGCCTTCGTCCAACCATCCGGGCGGGGCGGTGGTGGCCTTTTGTGACGGGCACATCGGCTTTTTGAAGGACTCGCTTGCCCAAAACGTCTACGGCAGGCTGCTGACCTCGGATGGCTTGGCGGCGAGCGGAACCGCAGCGCTCGATGTGTGGGACGTTACAACTCCGCCGCCCCCCCTCTCCGAAGGCGACTTCCAGTAGCGGTCGCGCGGAAGTAGCCTGGTCACTGCGTGACCGGCTTTCGCCCAGCCAGTCACGGAGCGACTGGGCTCCTTCGAGAAGGAGTCGCAGGTACACGCATCCCTCGATTGGAGTGGTACACTCTCCTCAGGCCTAGCCCCGCCGAGGAGATCCGGCATGATCGTTCGCTTTGCCTGGTGTGCGATGCTCGTCGCTGCGGCCGCCTGTGCGCGGGCCGCGGATCCCGACCCCGAACTGCCGCGGTTTGCGGAGCCCAAGAAGGATTGGGCCTGGGATGAAGACAAGCGATTCGACTTCCTGATGGAGCGGCTCGCGAATCTGGAGGCGTCGCTCGACGCCGTGGAGGCGGCCATCGCGAAGGCGACCGGCAAGAAAAACGCCCGATCCGGCGAGGCCCGCGTGGCGGAGCGGAACAACACGCTCATGGACCGCAAGGCCGGGGGGCCGATGCGATGGGCGGAGTTTTACGGCACGAACGCGGAAAAGTTTTTCTATCACCCCGTCGATCCGAACACCACCTACCACACCGACACCTTCCTCCGGCAAATGGGCAGCGCCCAGGACGACAAGGTGGGAGCGGGGGTGCCTGCCACCCAGAGCCTGCCGGTGCACCAGCGGCCGCCGCAGTTTGATTACATCTATCGCGCCAACAGGGATGCCCGGGATCGGGCAGAGAAGGAGGCGTTGGCCCTGCAGGGCAGGGTCGAGGAGTTGAACTCGCGGCGGGTAAAACTCGAGCAAGAGCAGGCGGAATTGTGGTGCAAGCTCGCGTTTCGCGCGATTCAGCGGCTGAACATCCCCCGAAAGCCGCTGCTCCGGTTCCAGCTCGTGCCCGCGTCGACGGCCGAGCCCGACCGGCAGAAGGCCGATGCCCTCGCCGCCGCCGCGAAGTTTCTCGGCACGGCGCTCTTGATCATCGACAGGGCCGAGGAGGACCAGGCCGCCGCCTTCGCGAACGTGAAGGAGATCGTCGGCGACGGTCGGGAAGTGTTCGACGACGCGCTTCTCAACGCCGATGCCGTCGCCGAGAGCGTGCCGGACAAAAAGACGCCCCTCGGAAAATACGTGGCCCTGGCCCAGTTGCTCGACGACACGTCGAGCAATCTCAGCGAGAGCTATGAAGTGGCGATGGAGGGCGATCAGGCGCAGGACCGGGTTCGAAAAGACCGCTTCCGCGGGCTCCTGCAGCAGTCGCTCGTCGAATACGCCCAGATCGTCATGGCGCTCGATGAGCTGACGACGGTGATGAAGACCGACTGGAAGGTGGCGGTCGACACCAAGACGCGGGTTTCCCAAGACGATGCCTCCTGGGGGCCCACGCGAGTCAGGGTGTCGGATGGCCGGAGCGCTGCCGACAGCGGCGATCGTCCGGGCGTGATTGCCGTGCCGCCCGGAGGCTTGGCGCCGCTCGCTGGGGGGGCGAAGCCCCAGTCAAACGAACCGGCAGCCGCGAATGTCGACGAAACGATCGAGCGGGCGCTCCGCTGGCTGATCGCACACCAGCTCGGCGACGGCGGCTGGTCGTTCGACCATGGTTCCTGTCCCGGCTGCCAGGGGCAGTGCGGAAATCCCGGCGAAGGCACCCATGTGCAAGACCGCGCTGCTGCGACCGCACTGGCCCTCCTGGCCTTCTATCGCCACGGGGATTCCCACAAGCAGGGCCCGCACAAAGACAAGCTCCTCAAGGGAATCGCGTTTCTGGCCGGGCTTTCGACGAACGGCAGCGGCAAGTGCTACGGCCAAGGCGGATCGATGTATTCGCAAGGGTGTGCCGGGATCGCGCTCGCCGAGGGCTATCGATTGACCAAGGATTCCCGGATCAAGCCGGCCGCCCAGGCAGCGCTGAATTTCATTCAGGAGAGCCAGGATCCGGAAGGGGGCGGCTGGCGCTACAGTCCGCGGCAGAGGGGCGACACGTCGGCCACGGGCTGGCAGGTGGCTGCCCTGGCCGCCGGAAAGTCTGCCGGGTTGTCGGTGAATCCGGCGACGCTCGTGAAGGTGGACGGATTTCTGAACTCGACGCAGGCGAGCGGCGGAGCCAGCTACGGCTACACGGATCCGGGCAGTGGGCTCGGCACGACTGCGGTCGGCCTCTATTGCCGGGCGTTGATGGGGTGGCGGGCAAACGACCCTCCCATGCGGCAAGGCCTTTCGCGGCTTTTGTCCTCGGGCCCTTCGAAAGACCTGTATTTCAACTACTACGCCACGCAGGCGACGCGGCTGGCCGGTGGCGATTCCTGGAACGCCTGGAAAGGCCCGATGTGTGAAAAGCTGTTGGCCGCCCAGGCTCGTGACGGGCATGCCTCAGGCAGTTGGTATCAAGGCATGGAGGGCGGGCACGGGGCGCATGCGGCTGGTCGCCTGTATTGCACCAGTCTCGCCGCGATGATCCTGGCGGCGGACGTCGATCGCCGGTAGCTGACATCGTAGGGAAGGTGCTTGCATGTCCAAGGAAGACGGCCCGATGTGGTCGAGTTTCGACCCGGAGTTCGGTTTGCACGTCGAAGGACCGGATGATTGAAGAGAGCTGTTCCGAGGTTGAACTCAGGCTGATGCTTGGAGGGTGCGACCGGCCTACGTCGCCGACTCAGCGTGCAGTCGACGGGCCCCACTGAGGCGCCGCCGGCCGCTGCTGCTGATACGCCGGCTGCCCTTGCCACGACGTGGGCTGGGCCTGGCCCCACGCCGACTGCGGGCTCGCGGGCTGCGGGCTCGAAGATTGCGGTCCCAACGATTGCGGTCCGCTCACCCCCTGTCGCTCGCGGACGTCCTGTGCGACCCGCACCGCCTCCTGGTGCACCCGCTGGCCCACCTCCTGTCCGACGAGCCAAGCCCGCGCCCGGTCGATGTTCACGGATGGAATCCCGTTGTTCCAGCTGATCGTGAGCACGCCGGTGGCGAAGAGAATCGGCACGATGAGGATGAACAACCGCGATCCCCAGCGGGTGCCCGCCACCTTCGCCACCGGTGCCGGGAGCACCGGCGACGCCAGGCTCACTGCCTGCTGTGCGATCGTCTTCTTCTTCCTGGCCATCGAACGCTCCTTCGCTGAATCCAGCTCCTGATCGGCGCACCACCACCATCCAGCGGGAGGATCGGCAGACCGCGGCGGCTCCGTCCAACCGCACGCACCCGAGCCGATGCCGCCCCGCTCATCCTTCCCAGGTTCCGCAGGCCGTCGGGCCGATCGAGGCCGATCCCGCCTGCTCCGCTCGGGGCTTCTCGGATTCTTCTCGCGACAGGTTTCTTCTCGCGGCCGGCTTTTTCGATCACCGATAAGTCCGGTTGCCGTTCGACGTGCGCAGAACCCCATCCAGGAGTGGCGCCACTGTGTCCGATGCAAACGCCCTCGCCGCGCAGCTCTCATCCACCGATGGAGGCGCGCGCCGCGCGGCCGCCGAACGCCTCGCCCAAATGGCCGAGGCCGCCGCGCCGGCCGCAGCTCAGCTCGTGCGGGCCTGCGGTGATGCCGACGAGCAGGTGCGCGAGCAGGCCGTGGCGGCGCTCGAGGATCTCGGGCCGCCGACGACGGAGGCAATCGGACAGATCATCCAACTCGTCGCCCACGCCGACCCGCTCGTGGCCTACTGGGCGACCACTCTGCTTGGGCGAGCCGGAGAAGATGCGGCGAGTGCGACGCCCGCGCTGGCGGGATGCCTGACGTCGCCGGCCGATCTGTCGGTGAAGCAACGGGCGGCATGGGCGCTTGGCAAGATCGGTCCTGCGGCCGCAGCGGCGCGCGACGCACTCGGTCGGGCGGCAAGCGACGCCGATCCGCGACTGGCCCGGCTCGCAACCGAGGCACTTGCGGCGATCGGAGCATGAGGCCGCGGGGCACGGAGGGGGCGACGCCGGTGCCGCATCCACGAACACCGTTGCCGCGGCGGGTTGCCACGTGGCGCTGGATCGCCGTTGCGCTGCCGCTCGGTGTGATCGGCGCGGCGCGGGCAGGCGACCTCGTGCCGATCCGCATCCCGGCGAATGCGGCCGCGTCGGTGGCCGACATGCCGCCGCTCGTGCCGATCGTCAGGACGCCGCCAGCGGCAGTCGCGATCCGCTCGCTGCCCGTGGCCCCCGTCGCGGTGCAACGCCCCGTGCCGGCGCTCCCTCTGCCGCCGATGCTGGCGCCGGCGGCGCCGGTGGCCGCAGCGCCGCCGCCCCCAGTGCCCGCGCCCGCCGCGCCGCCACCGCCGCCCTCCGGCAAACCCACCGACGCCGTTTTGATCGCGAGCTTCAACATCCAGGTGTTTGGCGAAGCGAAGCTCGCCAAGCCGCAGGTGGTGGACGTGCTCACCCGCGTCGTGCGGCGATTCGACGTCGTGGCCGTGCAGGAAGTGCGGGCCAAGTCCGACAGCGTCGTTCCCAATTTCGTGGCCGCCATCAATGCCGACGGCAGCCGCTACCAATACGTGATCGGGCCGCGGCTCGGCCGCACGTCGAGCAAGGAGCAATACACGTTCATCTACGACTCCACCCGCATCGAGGTCGATCCCTCGTCGGTGGCGACGCTGCCGAATCCCGGAGACAAGCTCCATCGTCCGCCGCTCCGGGCACGGTTCCGCGTGCGGGCGAACCCGCCCGAGGCCGGCTTCAGCTTCTGGCTCGTCGATATCCACACGGACCCCGACGAGGTGCCGCAGGAGGTCGATGCGCTGGCGGATGCCTTCGTCTCGATGCGGTCGGTGAGCCCCGAGGAGGACGACGTCGTCCTCCTCGGCGACCTCAACGCCGGCCCGCCGCAGTTCGGCCGGATCAAGCAGATTCCCGGGATCGGCTGGGCGGTGTCGGGCACCACCACCAACACGCGGCGGACGAAGACGTATGACAACCTGATTTTCGACCGCACCGCCACCACGGAATACACCGGCCGCTGGGGCGTGCTCGATCTGCAAGCGACCTTCGGACTCCCGCTCGACAAGGCTCTCGAGGTCTCCGACCACAACCCGGTCTGGGCCGCCTTCAGCCCGTGGGAGACCCGGCGAATCGCCGGCCGCTGAGCCGTGCCGGCTCCTGACCACCACCGCCCGGAAGCCCGAGGGGCCTTGACACAAAAACTGTACGCACGTATACATTCTCTCGCCCGAAACGAACCGACTGGCTTATACTTCTCGCGGGAAGACTCATGGCAACGATTCCGCAAATCCGCAACCGACTGCTGGAGGCTTTCCCCGAGCCCCAGGCTGATCTGCTCGCACAATTACGAGTGCTGATCGAGGGCCGCCTGCTCCCCGAGACGGCGTGATGGGCCCGCGCCCGAGTAGCCCGCTCGCGGCAAGTAGCCCACTCGCGTTGACTGGCCCGGTCACGCCGTGACCGGGAATTGGGGCAGACAGCCGGTCACGGCGGGCTGGCGATTTCGCCGCCGGTGCGGGTGACCATCGCGATCATCGTGAGCGGCGACAGGTCGTCTGCGAGAAACCTCACGCTTCCGTCGCCGAACACGGCGTTCACGCCGCCCGGGTGAAACGAATACGGTTCGTCCCAGTTGGCGCAGTTCATCACGCACTGGCCACCGCTGGTCACGCCCGATGCCGGCACGCGGCCGGTGGCGTCGGTGTGATAGCAGGAACTGTTCGGCACGCCGGTCGATGCATCGGCGCCGTCCAGCGTGAAGGTGGCTCCATTGTCAGCCCAGGCGGCCGGCGTGGTGTCGTTGTTGGCATTGCACGGTGATGCAGCACCGCTGCTGCGAATGCCCATGGGCCGGCCGTTGAAGAACCGCAGTGGACGGTTGCCGCATTCGACGACGGCAAGCGTATTGCTCAGACCGTCTCGTACATGCGCCGCCACGGTCCGGCTGTTCGTCGGCAGCATGCCTTGCCGGTGCCGGGATACCGGAGCCGCTTGGCCGACAGCCGTATACAGGACCGTCTCCACCTCGACGACCGTGCTGTAATCATTGCAGGCCGGCCCCCACGACTTGTAGTCATTCGTGGGATACCGGGCGGCTGTGATCCTTCGCGGGCCGTCCGGCGTGCTGCTGCAGGCGAACGTGGAAATGATCGTTTGCGCGGCGGGGCGGTTGGCGGAGGCGTTCCAGTTCTGCTCGTAGTCGTAGTCCAGCGTGGTGAGCAGCGAGCCGTTGTCGAGATAGGGCAGCAGGAGGGCGAACATCCCGTGTTCCTTGGGATTGTTCGGCGGCCACATCGCGCCCGCCCCGGTGGAATTCGAGGGGGCGTAAAACCCGTTCGCCGTCTCGAAGCCCAGCATCGCGATCCCGATCTGCCGGGCGTTGTTGAGGCACTGCGCGCGGCGGGCCGATTCGCGGGCGGATTGCAGGGCTGGGAGCAACAGGCCCACGAGCACGGCGACGATCGCCACCACGACGAGCAGTTCGATCAGCGAAAAGCCGCAGCGCAACGGGAAGGCCGCGGTGGCGACGACGGGGCGGACGAGACGATGAACGTGGCGTGCGGCGGCCATGCGCGAGGCCCGTATGCGGCGGAGAAATGGCGAATCCGTTCGCGCGGGCTGATCGTCCGTTCGAGGGGTAGCGTACCAGCATCGGAGGGGAGTGCCAGTGCCGGGTGGTTTGTGCCGAAAAACCTGCGGTCGCAGACCGTGCATGCGGCGGCCCACGCCCGAGGCTCGGATGAAACAACGGTCGTTCGCGAGTCGATTCGGAAACACGCCACACAGGCGGCCAGTTACCGGCCGGGCTGGCCGGGGCGGGCGGGGCCGCTAGAAATACGGTGGTTTTCCACCCACGCCGGCAGCCCTCCCATGACACCCACCGCAACCGTTTCCGACCCCCGCTCCGCTCCCGCCGTCTCCCGGTCCACACCGTTCACGATCGACCTCGGCGATGCCCGCGAACGGCTCGTGTCGCACCCGCTCTACCGGATGATCGACTCGCCGGAGCGGCTGCGCCGCTTCATGGAGGCCCACGTGTTCGCCGTGTGGGATTTCCAGAGCCTGCTCAAGGCGATGCAGCAGCGGCTCACCTGCACGACGCTTCCGTGGCTGCCCACGCCCGACCCGGAGGCGCGGCGGCTCGTCAACGAAATCGTGCTCGACGAGGAGTCGGACGAGCTGCCCGAAGGGGGCTCGGCCTCCCACTTCGAGCTGTATCTCGACGGCATGCGGCAGGCCGGCGCCGATACCGGTCCGATCGACCGGCTGATCGCGATGCTGCGGCGGGCCACGCCGCTCCCCCAGGCCCTCGCCGCGTGTGGCGGGCATCCGGCGGCGATCGAATTCGTGAAGCGGTCGTTCGCCGTGATCGAGTCGGGGAAGACGCACACGATCGTGGCCGCCTTCACCTACGGCCGTGAGGACGTCATCCCCGACATGTTCCGCCATCTCGTCGTGCAGCTTGCCGAGCACGAGCCGGCCACGTGGGGCCGGTTCCGCTTCTACCTCGACCGCCACATCGAGCACGACGACGAGAAGCACGCGCCGGTGTGCCGCCGGATCGTGGCCCGCCTGTGCGGCACGGATGCCGTGAAGTGGGCCGAGGCATCGGCGACCGCCCGGGAGTGCATCGAGGCGCGAATCGCCTTTTGGAACGCGCTGGCGATGGATTGATAGTCGCGCGGCCGCCCGGCCAACTGGAAGGCGGGGCGACTACCGAGATTGTCACTTCGCTGCGGCCAATTCCGCCTTCTTCCGCTCCTCGACGATTTCCTTCTGGATGTTGCCCGGCGTGGGCCGGTACTTCGAGAATTCCATCGTGAAGACGCCCTGGCCCTGCGTCATGCTTCGCAGGTCGGTCGAGTAGCCGAACGTCTCCGCCAGCGGCACCTCGGCGATGATCGTGGACGTGTTACCCACCGTCTCCGTGGACACGATGAGACCACGCCGCTTGTTGAGCTCGCCCGTCACGGCACCCTGGAAGTCGGCCGGCACCTCCACCTCCATCTTCATGATGGGCTCGAGGAGCACCGGCTTCGTGTTGAGGAAGGCCTCGCGGAAGCCGGCCCGGGCGCAGACCTGGAAGGCCATGTCGCTGGAATCGACGTCGTGGTAGCTG
>Ga0214917_10004767_pt1 | contig 14872 bp, 20 predicted proteins | sample LL_1208_BB_MetaG_FD_177983 | JGI IMG/M metagenome (GOLD analysis project Ga0214917, IMG submission 177983) | Freshwater microbial communities from Lake Lanier, Atlanta, Georgia, United States - LL_1208_BB | ecosystem: Environmental > Aquatic > Freshwater > Lake | place: USA: Georgia | collected... | reverse complement strand
CCCCACCTCGTCGAGCAGCACCAGGGAGGCGCCCGCCACGGCCCCCGGATCGCTGCCCGCCGCTGGCAACGCCGCCAGGATCCGGGCGATGCGGCGCACGTGGCCGCTGAAGGTGGAGAGGTTCTGCTGCAGCGACTGCTCATCGCCGATATCGGCCAGCACCTGGGCGCACCAGGGCAGGCGGGGGGTGCCGCTGCAGGGCAGGAACAGGCCCGCCCGGGCCATCAGCGCCGCCAGGCCCACGCTCTTGAGGGTCACGGTCTTGCCGCCGGTGTTGGGGCCGGTGATCGCCACCACCCGCAGCTCGGGCCCCACAGTGGCGCTCACGGGCACCACGGGGTTGCCGCCCTCCCGCTTGAACTGCCAGAGCAACAGTGGATGGCGCAGGCCCTCGAGCACCAGGGGCGCCGCCGGATCAGCGTCGAGCTCCGGCCGCACCGCCCCCAGCCAGGCGCCATAGCGGGCCCGGGCCACGCCGAAATCCAACTGCACCAGCACCCGCTGCAGGTGCTCCAGGGCCTCCAGCTCGGCCCCCACCAGTCCGCTGAGCTCCTGCAGCACGGCGAGTTCCGCCTCCCGCTCCTCCCCCTCCAGCTGCCGCAGCCGGTTGCCCAGGGGAATCACCGCCTGGGGTTCGATGAACACCGTGCTGCCGGACGCGGAGCTGTCGTGCACCAGGCCCGGCAACTGGCTGGCGGCGCCGGCCTTCACCGCCAGCACCGGCCGCCCGTTGCGCTCGGCCACCACGCTGTCCTGCAGCAGGGAGGCGTAGCGGCGCAGCAGATCGTTGAGGCGGTCGCGGCGCTCGGAGCGGGTGGCCGCGATCTGCCGCCGCAGTTCCGCCAAAGGCGGACTGGCCCGATCCGCCACGCGCCCCCCCTCTTCGATGCAGAAGCGCAGGCGCTGCTCCAGCTCCGGCAGGGTGCGCAGCGCCTCCACCAGCGCCGTGGTGACGGGTCGCAGCTGGGGATCATCGATCTGACGCCGCAGGCGCCGGGCCGCCGCCAGGGTGGTGGCCACCTGCAGCAGCTGGTCGGCGGAGGCGATGCCGCCCTTGGCACAGAGCTGCAGGGTGTGGCCCAGATCAGCCACCCCCTGGAAGCTGATCCCCCCCTCAATCACCCCATCCAGGCCGAGCAGCTCGGTGGTTTCCGCCAGCAGCCGCTGACTCTCAGCCCGATCCGGTGCCAGGGGCAGTGCCCGGCAGAGGGCCCGGCCGGCGCTGGTGCCGGCAAAGCCGGCCAGGTGTTCCGCAAGCCGCGACCACTCCAGCAGGTCCAGGGCCTCGCCCTGGATGTCAGCCGCCTGCGGGGAGACCGTGGGCTGTGGGGGCTGGATCACAGATGCTCAACAGGACGGCGTTGGAGGGGAATCGGAGCGGCGCCGATGTTCGAGGGCAGCCCCTCGGCAGGCTCGTAGAGCATCTCCAGCCAGTTGCCCTCGGGATCCTGCATGTAGAACGACGCCGTTCCATCGCGGTGATCATGCACCGGTCCGCAGCTGTGACCGGCAGCCACCAGCTGGTCGCGGATCTGATCCACCTCCGCCCGCTGCTGAAAGTGAAACGCGAAGTGGGGGCCGGCGGCCGTGTAGCCAGGGCTCAGCAGGGCGATGCCCTCGCCGCTGTCTGGCCACTGCAGATAGGCCCAGTCCTCGGCATCCCAGGTGAGCCGCAGTCCCAGGGAGCCATAGAACGCCTTGGCACGGTCCATGTCTTGCACGCGCAGGGCCACATGGCCCAGGCGGTGGAGTGGCGGACGGGTCATCGGCACTGTCCCTGGTTGCAGCCATTCTGGGGCGGTATCCCATGGGGCCATGCGCCAGCAGTTGCAGAGGCTTGCCACCGACCCTGAAGGACAGGTGGCCCTGGCCCTGGCCGGGGTGGGCCTGCTCACGGCGGCCTGGTTCTGCGGCTGGCCCATGCCCACCGAGGTGGTGGGGCGGGGGGTGCTGATCGTGCCGGGGGGGGCCACCGTGATCGATGCCCGGGCACCGGGCCAGATCCTGCGCATCCCCGTGCGGGTGGGCGAGCTGGTGCGGCGGGGCCAGCCGCTGCTGGAGCTCTACCTGCCCACCCTCGACCAGGAGCTGCGCCGCCAGCAGCGCGATCAACGGGAGCTGATCCGCCTGAACGACGACCTCAACCGCCGCGATGGCCTGCGCCTGGCCTCGGCGCGGCGGGTGCGCGACACGGCGCTGGCGAAGCTGGCCCGGGATCTGCGCCGCTACCGCAACCTGCGCGACACCTACGACCAGAAGGTGAGCGACTTCCGCTACCTGGCCCGCCAGGAGGTGGTGGCCCCCCTGGCCCAGGAGGTGGTGTCCACCCAGGATCGGGCCACCCAGCTGGATGTGGCGGCGGCGGAGTTGAAAATCCGCGAAAAAGAGGCCATCGATGCCTATCAGAAGGTGAAGCTGGAGGTGGAAACGGCCCAGCTGCAGCGCCGCTTCCGCATCGACGAGCTGGGCCGGGCCATCCAGGTGACCCGCACCCGCCTGAGCTACGACAGCAAGCTGCTGGCGGAGCGGGATGGACAGATCCTCGACATCCAGGTGGTGCGGGGTCAGACGGTGAAGGCTGGCCAACGGCTGGGCACCCTGGGAGGGAAACAGAACGCGGTGCTCCAGGCGGTGGCCTACTTCTCCCCCGCCGATGCCCGCCGCCTGTCCGTGGGCCTTCCGGTGGAGGTGGTGCCGGACTGGAACGAACGCGGCCGCTTCGGCGGCATGCTGGGCCGGGTGGAGCGGGTGAGCCTGCTGCCCGCCACCCGCGACGATGTGGACACCACCATGGGCAACCCGCAGTTGGCCGAGGCCCTGGTGAAGGACGGCCCGGTGATGCGGGCGGAGATCCAGCTGCGACGCCAGCCCAATGGCAGCGATGATGGCTACCGCTGGACCCTCTCCCGCGGCAGCAGTGTGTTCCCGATCCGTGAGGGGCTGACGCTCAAGGCCCATGGCTACGTGGAATGGCGCACGCCCCTGAGCTACGTGCTGCCGGCCCTGCGGGACCTAACCGGCAGCTACCGCACCCTGCTGCAGGAGCGGCAGGCCACCCCCCAACGGAGGCAGCAATGACCACGGGCCCCTGGAGGCACATCCAACCGCCCCTACGACGGGAATTGCCGTTCGTGGTATTGGAGCTGGCGCTGCTGGTGGTGCTGCTGCACGCCAATGCCCCTGAGGTGTGGTTCTGGTTCGCCGCCCTGCTGGTGCTGCTGCTGTGGCGCAGCCTGGCCTGGCGCGGCCGCTGGCTGGATCAGGGCAACACCAGCGGCAGCACCACCGACTGACCGGGACGATCCGGCACCGGCAGCAGTTCCCGCAGCAGGCGGGCGTAGCTCACGTTGGCCAGGGTGACGGCCTCGGCGCGGGCTTCCATGGCCTCCGTGAGCCTCCGGATCGTGTCGCTCACATCGGTGTAGTTGGCCAGCCCCAGCTGGTAGCGCGCTCGCACATCCCGAAAGGCCTCACGGGCGGCCCGGTAGGCGGCCCGGGCCGCCAGGATCTGCTCCAGGGATGCCGTGTGGTCGAAGTAGGCGCTCTCCAGCCGCTGGCGGATGGCATTGCGCTCGCGGGCACTGGCCTGTTCGGTGCGCTGGGCGGCCGCGCGGCTAGCGCTCACCAGGCCGGCGCTGACGCCGCCATCAAACAGCTTCCAGTTCAGGTTCACGCCCGCTGCCCAGTCGGCGCCGGAGCTGTTCAGCTGGGGGATCACGGCCTCCGAGCAGCAGCCCTCGAGCTTCACCACGGGCCGGGTGGTGAGGCCATCGGCCACGCCTGCCTGGGCGAACAGGCGCAAGCTGGGCAACAGGGCGGCCGCCTGGCGATCGGCCTGCCGCAGCAAGGCCTGCCGCGCCTGCTGCAGGGCCAGCAGCTGGGGGTTGTCGATCAGGCCCCGCAGCAGGGTCTGCTGCAGATCCAGCGGCCAGGGCGGCAGCAGGCGGATCGCCTCCGGCGCCAGCAGGGTCACATCGAAGGGCACGTTGATGAGATTGCTGAGCTGGCGCTGGCGGCTCAGCCGCCGGGCATCGGCCTGGGAGAGGCGAAAGCGGCTCTGCTGCAGCTCCGCCTCCGCCCGCAGCAGGTCCACCCGTGGCACCAGCCCACTGGCCTTGAGGGCCAGCACCTGATCGCGCACCACCGTGTCGTTGCGGGTCACGGCCTGGCGAATGCGCCAGAGCTGATCCGCCAATTGGAGTCCGTAGTAGGCCTCACTCACCTCCAGCTGCAGCTGGCGCACCCGATTGCCATAGCGCTGCCTGGCCTCCGCCAGGCTGGCGGCCAGCTGCCCCAGGGCGGCACTGCGCTCGAAGCTCAGCAGCTCGTAGTCGAGCCGCAGGGCGGCGGAGCCGAGGCCCAGGTTGGTCTGGATCAGGTTACGGCCGTTGGGCTGCACCAGAAACGGAGAGCCGGCTGGATACAGCCCGGCGTTGTCCTGCCAGACGACGTTGGAGGCCCTCAGCTGGCTGAAGGCGCCCCCCAGGCCCAGCCCCAGCTCCGGCAGCAGGCGCCCCTGCACCGCCGCCAGCAGTCCCTGCCGCTCACGCACCGCCGCCACCTGCTCGGCCAGATCCGGGTCGTTGCGCACCGCCAGGGCCAGGGCCTGGGGCAGCGAGAGCGACACCTGCCGCTGAATGGCGAGCCCAGCCGCCTGCTGCGGCAGCGCCAGGGGAGCGGGGGCAGGCAGATCCAGGCCCTGCAGCTCCGCAGCGCTCACGGGGGTCGCCGGGCCTGAACCCAGTGCATCGGGCAGCGCCTGATCCAGCTGCTGCACATCGCGGGCAAACCCCTCGAGGCTGCGCAGCAACACGGGCGATGCCGGGCGCTGCTGCGCCTGCACCGCAGGCAACAGGGCCGCGGCAGACAACACCGTGAGCAACCAGCGGCGCACGATCAAGGCCTTCGATCCGGCCGCGGGGGCTGGGCCAGGCCCAGGCTGGTGCGGGCCAGGCAACCGATCGAGAAGCAGATCATGCCGCTGCCGAACAGCGACCAGTGCACCGCCGCCCCGCCCTGCTGCAATTTGGTCACCACCAGCAGCACCACGCCGGCGGCCAGCCATGGCAAGGTCACCAGCAGGCGCAGCTGGGAGCGGGTCATCGCTTGCGCTGGGCCAGGCCCCAGGAGGTCTTGCAGACGCAGCCGATCGAAAAACAGATCGCCGCGCTGCCGATCAGCCCCCATCCATGGCCATGGTTGCTGAAATCCGCATCGATCAGCAGCCGCAGGGCGATCAGGAAGGTGATGGCCGCCACCAGCCAGGGGCCGTACACCCAACCCACGAAGAAGCCGCCCACCATCAGGCGAGGGGTGGCCCTGCTGGCCCCGGGCCGCAGTGGTTTCAGCCCTGCTTCAGCCATTGCGCTGCATCGCAGGCGTGATAAGTGAGGATCAGATCCGCGCCGGCCCGCTTGAAGCAGAGCAGCGTTTCCAGCACCACGGCGCGTTCATCGATCCAGCCCTTCTCGGCGGCCGCCTTCACCATGGCGTATTCGCCGCTCACGTTGTAGGCGGCGATCGGCAGCTCGCTCTCCTCCCGCAGGCGGTGAATGATGTCGAGGTAGGCCAGGCCCGGCTTCACCATCAGGATGTCGGCGCCCTCCTGCTCATCCAGCTGGGCCTCGGTGATGGCCTCACGGGCATTGGCCGGATCCATCTGATAAGTGGATTTGTCGGTGGGGATCGGCTTGCCGGCGGCGGCCCGCGGCGCTGAATCCAGGGCCTCGCGGAAGGGGCCGTAGTAGGCGGAGGCGTATTTGGCCGTGTAGCTGATGATGCCCACGTGCTCGAAGCCCTCCTCGTCGAGGGCCTCGCGGATGGCGCCCACCCGTCCGTCCATCATGTCGCTGGGGCCGATCAGGTCGGCGCCGGCCCGGGCCTGGGCCACCGCCTGCTTGCAGAGGATCGCCACGGTTTCATCATTGAGCACCACCCCCTGCCCGCTCACGATGCCGTCGTGACCATCGCAGGAGTAGGGGTCGAGGGCCACGTCGGTCATGATCGTCATGGTCGGATGCACTTCCTTCAGCCGGCGGATGGCGCGGGGGATCAGCCCCCCCTCGTTGAAGCACTCAGCGCCATCCTCGGTTTTGAGCCCATCGCTCACCTTCGGGAACAGCACCACGCAGCGGATGCCCAGGTCCCAGGCGCGGCCCACCTCCTGCACCAGCCCCTCCAGGCTCCAGCGCTGGCAGCCGGGCATGGCACCGATCGGCTCGTTCGTGGCGCCCTCGTGCACGAACAGCGGATAGATGAAGTCGGCCGGGCCCAGCTGGATCTCCCGCACCATGGCCCGCAGGGCGGGCGTGCGCCGCAACCGGCGGGGACGGTAGGTGAGCTCCATGGGGCGCGGGTCGGCTGGCGGGATCCTACGGACAGGAATCAAGCCAGCATCCGCCCGGAATCCGCCCCGCGACCTCAGAGCCTGGAGCGCTCGATCCAGCTGGCCCTGGGATCAACGCTGCGGACCGCCCGCAGCTGCTCCAGCAACTGGCGCTCCTGATCGCTGTAGCGGTCGGGATGCCTGAGGCTCAGGCTCAGCAGCAGATCACCGCGCCCCCCGCCCTTGGGCCAGCCCTTCCCCTTCAGCCGCAGGCTGCGGCCCACCGCCATCCCCGGCGGCACCGTGACCGTGGCCTCGCCATCGGGGGTGGCCACCCGCACCTCGCCCCCCAGGGCCAGTTCATCGAGGCTCAGGGGCAGCTCCGCCTTCAGCTGATCCCCCTCCAGGCTCCAGACGGGGTGCTCCTGCAGCTGCAGGTTCAGGTAGAGGTCGCCGCGGCGGCCGGTGCCGGGCTGGAGATTGCCCTTGCCCTTCAGGCGCAGGCGGCTGCCCGGCTTCACGCCGGGGGGGATGCGCACCTGCACGCGCTCATCGTTCACCGCCAGGGTGCGCTCACAGCCGCGGAAGGCCTCCGAGAAACTCAGGCTGATGGTGGCCTCGGCATCGAGGTTCACCGGGGCGGCCCGTCCCGCACCAGGGCCGCCGAAGCCAGCGGCGCCAAAGCCGCCACCGAAGCCCCCCGGGAAACCAGACCCGAAGCCACCGAAGCCGCCGGGGGCGCCGCCTGCGGCGCCCGGTCCGCCGAAACGCCCCAGCAGATCGTTGATGAAGTCGTCGAAATTGCCGTAGCGGCCGAAATCAACATCCACACCACCCATGCCGCCGGCACCGCCGGCCTGGCTCCAGTACTGGCCGAACTGCTCATAGCGCCGGCGCTTGTCTGGATCGGAGAGCACCTCGTAGGCCTCGCTGATCTCCTTGAACTTGGCCTCGGCGCCCTTGTCGCCGGGGTTCACATCCGGGTGGTACTGGCGGGCCAGCTTGCGGAAGGAGCGCTTGATCGCATCGGCATCGGCGCCCCGATCCACGCCGAGCACCTTGAAGTAGTCGCGGTATCCGTTGGCGCTCATCGCAGCTGCTGGGGAGAACGGTCAACGGCTCGTTCAGTGTCTCAGCCAGGCAGCGGCCGCGACCAGGCAGCCGCAGGGCGGAAGGCCGAACGGCTTAGCGTCTGCCCATCTTTCGCCACCCGCCATGGTCCGCTCAGCCCTGCCCCGGCCCGAACGCTGCAAGGCGGCAATGGTGCTGGGCCTGAGTGCCCTGGCGATCACCCTGGCGGCCAGCGGCGGCCGGGGGGGCCTGGCAACCGCGGCACCAGCCAGCCAGGCCGTGGGGTCCCCCAGCCATGTGGGCGAGGCGGTGAGCCCCTCCACCCCGGAGCAGCTGGCCCTGGTGGAGCATCTGCGCAGCAAGGGGGCTGTGTTCTACGGGGCCTGGTGGTGTCCCCACTGCTTCCACCAGAAAAACCTGTTCGGCACCGAGGCGGGGCGGCGGCTGCCCTACGTGGAATGCGACAAGGACGAGGCGGGACGCCAGCGCTGCCTGGCCGCCAAGGTGCGCGCCTACCCCAGCTGGTACCTGGGTGGTGAGCGCCGCGAGGGGGTGCAGAGCCTGGAGGAGTTGAAGCTGTGGAGCGGCTTCAGCAGCAGCCCCGCAGCCAAGACCCCCTGAGGCTGGGCAGGCCGCCCCGCCCATCCCGAACTCACTCGGCGTCGGTGGCCCCGAAGCAATGCATCAGCGCATCACCCCAGCTGTTGATGCCGGCCAGCTCGTGATCCTCGGCGGTGCTGAGCACCTTGGCGTGCTCCCTCAGCACAGCGGTCTTGTCGACGCTGTGGCCATGCTCGGCCGCCAGGGCCACCACGTCATTCAGTCCCGCAGCGGCGTGCAGCCGGTCGCGCAGGGCTTCGTCGTTGGAGACCTTGGCCAGGAAGGATTGCAGAGCAGCGATCGACACGGGCTGGGCGTGATGGGCAGCCCGCATCCTCTCAGAGCCTGCCTACGGTGCAGGCAGGCCTCAAGGCTGAAGAGGATCTGCCATGCGAATCCTGGTGGTTTCCGCCTGCGCGGCCCTGCTCTGGCTGGTGAGCGCCGGGATGCAATTCACCCCGGCGTGGTGCCGGAACCAGGGCAGGTCATGCTGACCATGCGGCTGCGGGTCTTGAGCAGCACCTCGCTGCCGAGAACGGTGTATTGGCGCGGTTGCGGGAGCAGTGGCGCGAGCGAGGCATCCAGGCGCCATGGCCGCGCTGAGTGGAGGAATCCTGGAAGCCGCGGGCAAACGCCCGGAGGGATTCCTGCTGGCAACCAAGCAGTTCCTGGCGCAGGGCAAGCGCACTGCGGTGGACCAGGCCCTGCGGCATCTGGCGGCTCGTGGCTGAGCCCTGGTTCGCGCTTTCCCCAGAGGCCCAGACGGAAGCCCTGACGGCGGCGGCTGTCGCTGAGCAGCCATGTGTAACCTTTGCAACGAAGGGCATGGGCCCACGGCGGCATTGCTAGCTGTAGAGCTGGCTGTAGCGGAGGAGCAGATCCATGGCATTGATGCTGCCAACAGGACTGATGGAGCTTCTGAATGCTGAGCTGTGCAGCCCCATTGAGGCGGTCACCATGGCCTGTCAGTGCGACCTCACCCGTGCCAAGGGCTTTCTGGTGAGTGCCGGCCAGTTGTTTGAGTTCTGCTTTGACCGGGAACGCCAGGCCGTGCAGATCTGGCCGCGACTTCAGCTGCAGATGCTGTCCATGCAGACGGCCTGATTCGCAGGATCAGCAACACCTCCTGTAGGCCCAGTTGCATGGCAGAACCACTTGGTGACCCAGCGGCGATCTGCCGAACAACAGTGCCAACCCATCCACCACACCGTCTCCGTTCTGCACCCTTTCCCAGGTAGGGGGCCGATTCCCTGACAATGGGCCGATCTCGGCAGATCTATGGCCCGCTTTGAAGCTCTGCTTGCTCCCGTCAGGGACCGGGAAGCGGCGCGAACCTGCATTGACCAGCTGGCGCAGGACTGGCAAGGCGTTCCGGAGTGGCTTGATGGGCGCAATGCCTCGCTGACAGTGCATGTGGCGCCAACCGGTCTGCAGGTGAAGCTCCTGCTGGAGCTGCAGTACAGCGGGCAACTGGGCGTTCTGATCTCCAGCCGTGAGGGAATGAGCGGCGGTGCGCAGCAGACCAGGGTGGTGCTTGATCAGCTTCTGGCCAGCCTGGAGCGGTTGCTGCCCGGTGCGCAGGTGGTGTTCCGCTCTGACCGCGATGGCCCCATCCGTCAACGGGCCTGACGGACCAAAAGCGTGACTGATCGCGATTGCTGGGGCTGCAGAGCCCATCGATCAGCACCCCTGAAGAGCGAATCACCCCACAGCATCGAGGGGGTTTTCCACAGCTTTTCCACAGCTGCTGCCACTGGGATACGAGCGGCCGCACGGGTTTTGATGGCTGCGTTGGGAAATCAATTTTCCACTTGACAGCCCGATCGTTACCGGAACGCGATGCGGTGTCGAGCGACACAGCAGGCTCAAATCCATTGCAGTAGCAGTGTTTCTTCCTGCACGGCGCCCATGTCTCGTGGTGACACCGGCTTTTGACGACGGGTGCTCGGCTGTGGCCTGATGGGAGGGTCGATGTGAGTTCAGCTGAATGGCAGAAGTTCCGGATGGCATGGCGCCCCACGTGAGTGTGGAAAACCAGTTTCCGGAGGATCTGTTCAATGCGATGTCGAGTTTCATTGGCGCCCACCCCGACTGGGATCAGTACCGCTTGATGCAATCCGCTGTGGCTGGCTTTCTGTTTCAGCAGGGCTGCCAGGAGCAGGCGGTGGTGCGGCACTACCTCAATGGCCTGTTCCGACGGCCCGGGAGATCCACGCCCTGATGGGCCGCGTCTGGCAAATCAGATCCTTTACGGGCTGGCTCGCTGCTGAGAGCGATGCCACCGGAGGACCATACGATTGGCAGGATTGGTGAGGCCGGGGCCTTTGAGCACTCTGAGCCAGAGCGCTTGAGCTGGGAGCGGGCGGAGCCCTTCTGCTGCCAGTTGAGCACCAGGAGCTGCTTGATCTGCTCCACCAGCTCCCTGGCCGACTGCTTCACCTTGGCGCGCTCGCTGACTGAGAGCTCCGGCGCCGATTGCAGCAGGATGTCGAACATCGCCAGCTCCTCTTCGCTGAGGTTTTCGCGGATGTGGCGCTGCTGCTCCTGACTGAGCTCCTGGCTGAGCCTGAGCAGCTGGTTGTAGATCTCCTCCACGCTGCGTCTGCCGGCGTTGTAGCTGGCGATCAGGGCCTCGAACTTCTCGCGGTGGTTGGCACGGGTGGGGTTGAGCTCCACCATCGGGGCCAGATGGGCCGCAATCAGGGCCTTGAGCTCATCCAGCTCGGTTTTCTTGTGCTTCTTCTGCTGGAACTTCCTGGCCAGAGCTTTCTCCAGCGAGGCGAAGACGTTGGCGTAGTCGACGATCAGGCCGCTGTGCTTGCAGGGGTTGAGCTGCTCCAGGGCGGCCCCCATCCGCGAAGGTTTCCTCCAGTCCTGAGGCGGTCTGCCAGTCCAGTTCGGCCAGCAGGTTCAGCGTGGGCTGTTCGACCAGATGGTCTTCTGAAAAGGTTTGGGCATCATGGCATCGGTTAAGTTCCGGCGGCATCAGCGAGGGCTTGCTCGATGGCCTCGATGCTGGGCAGGCTGGTCTGCAGGTCGGCAGGAAGGGACTCGGTGAGCTGATATTCAGCGACCCCGATCGGCTGATTGATGTTGCGCAGGGCGTATTCGGCCACCACCTTGTTCTTGCTGTTGCACAGCAACATGCCGATGGTGGGGGCATCGTGTTCGCTCCTCATCTGCGCATCAACGGCTGAGAGATAGAAGCTGAGTTGGCCAGTGTGTTCTGGCTTGAAGGCCGTGGCCTTGAGCTCGATCACCACATAACAGCGCAGCCTGAGGTGATAAAAGAGCAGATCAATAAAGAAATCTTCTCCACCGACTTCAAGCGGCACCTGCCGGCCCACGTAGGCAAAGCCAGCGCCCAGCTCCAGCAGGAAGCGAGTGATGTGGTCCACCAGGGCTGTCTCGATGGCGCGCTCCTGAGCCTCCTCTCCAAGACCAAGGAAATCGAGCCGATAGGGATCCTTGAGCGACTCCCGAGCCAGATCAGACATGGGCGCCGGTAACCGCTCGGCGAAGTTGGTGATGGCCTGGCCGCTGCGTTCCAGCAGACGGGTCTCGATCTGGATCACCAGCACATTGCGCGACCAGTTGTTCTCGATCGCCTTGGCGGCATACCAGCGGCGCTGTTTGGCGCTGTCGAGCTTGTCGAGCAGGGTGAGCTGGTGGTACCAGGGAAGTTGTGCAAGCACCTCTTGCACAAAGCTGGGGTCAGGCCAGGCCTGTGCGAAGGCCCGCATGTATTTGAGGTTGCGGGGCGAGAAGCCCTTCATCTCCGGAAAGGCATTGCGCAGATCCACAGAGAGTCGCTCGATCACCTTGGCGCCCCAGCCCTCGCGGCCCTGGCGTTCAAGGATGTCGCGGCCGATCTGCCAGTAGAGCTGCACCAGCTCGCTGTTGACGCTGCGGGCCGCGCGCTGCTGAGCGCGGTGAATGCGGGTTTTCAGTTCGGCGAGCCAGGGGCCGTAGTCGGCGGGGAGGGGGACGATGTCAGGCATGGCCGCCTCCACGCCATCTACAACCACATCAATCATCAGACGATGCCTAGAGCGATGCAAGTCCTGGGCTGAACCATGCGCACCACCGTGACGCTCGATGATGAGCTGATGGCCAGGGCCGTCTATGTGGGGCGGATCACCAAAGCACGCAAGGCCTGGGTGAAGGCCGTGGCTGATGTGGCGGAAGACTGCTTTGACGTGCAGCGCAAGCTGCTGGAGAGCCATGAAGCCCGCGTGCGCGCCGCCAAGGACCGGGCCCGCCGCAAGGCCCGCCGCTGCGCCGTGACCCGGCAGACCCCGAAGCCCTCCGCCAGCCAACCGATCGAACTGGACGTGCATCACCTGTTTGATGCCACATCACGCCCAGATCTGGCGGCCCTCGACGACAACCTGCTGGTGATCACCTCCAGCCTGCACCGCAACTTCCACAAGTGGATGGACGGCCGGCCCTGCCAACCCAAGGACTTCGTGGACGATCTGCTGCGCAACGAGCTCACCCACTTCCAGGGCAGCCCGAGCACACGAACCCGGCAGGAACAGCGCCAGCAGAAGCTGATCCACCGGCTGGAGTTGCTGCAGGCCCGGTTTGAGGGGAACCGGTTGCTGTACTGAGTCGCGGCCCGTGACGGGGTGCACTCAGCTAGAAGCTGAGTTCTGCAACCGCACCGCCTCGGCCACCTCCGCCCCAAAGCCAAAGCCCGATCAAGCGCCGAGCTATTTGCCCCGAAACTGGTCCCAGCCGACGCGAGACGCAAAACGAGACAGACGAGAACCCTTGCGCTGCAATTAAAAAGGGGCCTTCCAGCCCCCCTGGGTCATTTGGGTGATAAGGCTGACCTCACCCCATCTCCCTTAAGAGTGTCAGGCGGCCACAGGGGCGGTCTGACGGGAGAAACGAACGATGTTGTTCGCTGTTACGGATTTGCTCTGACCGAGCAGGCTTCAGTCACCCTCCTCATGCCCCGTCGAAACCATTGCAGCCCCGCGATGGCTCCGGCTGAAGGCCGGAAGCGGAGGAAATGGAGCTGAGCGGAATCGAACCGCTGTCCGAAACACCGGTGTGAGCCACCTAGTCCGGCCGAAACCGGACTCGTTCATTGTGGCAGCAGAGCACCGCATGGGAAGGGGTGGGCATGACCGAACCGGGATGGGCGGCTGCCCACGACAGTGAGGCGTTTGCCTGCATTGCCGTGGTGCCACCGGGCCTGGAGGAGCCCGCCGCCCAGGAACTCTCCAGCCTCGGGGCCAGCGCGGTGCAGCCCCTGCGGCGGGCCGTGCGCTGCCGCACCGATGCGGCAACCTTCTACCGGCTGCACCTACGGGCCCGCCTGCCCTTTCGGCTGCTGCGGGAACTGGCGCGCTTCCCCTGCCGCGGCCGCGACGACCTCTACTGGGGGGTGCGAGAGGCGGCCGATTGGAGCCACTGGCTGCCGAGTGAGGCCAGCTTCCGGGTGGATGCCAGCGGCAGCCTGCCGGGGCTGAACCACAGCCACTACAGCGCCCTGCAGGTGAAGAACGCCCTGGTGGACTGGCAGCGAGAGGTCTGGGGTCGCCGCTCCTCGGTGAACCTCGAGGATCCCGACCTGGCGCTGCATCTGCACCTCAGCCCGGGCCGACCCGGACAGTTGCCACAGGCCAGCCTGAGCGTGGACGGCAGCGGCGAGAGCCTGCACCGCCGCGGCTACCGCGCCCGCCTGGGCCTGGCCCCCCTGAAGGAAAACCTGGCGGCCGGACTGATCGCCCTCACGGGCTGGGATGGCAGCGTGCCCCTGCTGGATCCGCTCTGCGGTTCAGGCACCCTGCTGATCGAGGCCGCCTGTCAGGCCCTGGGCCGCGCCCCCGGGCTGGGCCGCGGCTTCGCCCTGCAGCGCTGGCCCGATTTCGATGCCGATCTGTGGCGGCAGGAAGCGGAGGCCGCCGCCGCCCTGGCCCAGGACCGCCCCCTGGCTCCAATCCTGGGCAATGAAGCGGATCCCGCCGTGCTGGAGCAGGCCCGCGCCAATGCCGAAGCCGCGGGCGTGGCGCCCTGGATCAACTGGCGTGGGGGCGACTGCCGCGCCCTTGAGCCGCCGGCCGGCCCCGGCCTCGTGGTGTGCAACCCGCCCTATGGCGAGCGCATCGGAGCAGGGGACAGCCTGAAGCAGCTGTACGCCGACCTGGGCCAGATGCTCAAGCAGCGCTGCGGCGGCTGGACCCTGTGGCTGCTGAGCGGCAACCCGGAGCTCACCGGTGCCCTGCGCATGAAGGCCAGCCGCAAGGTGCCGGTGAGCAACGGCGGCATCGACTGCCGCTGGCTGCAGTACGAGATCCGCTAACGCCCCACCAGGGCCCGGGTTGTCTTGGTGAGGCCCGCCATGGTTTCCGGCAGATAGGGGCCCTTGGTCATCAAGCCGCCCACCCGCAGCAGCAGCCCGGTGAGCAGCAGGTTGATGCCCGCCTGCACCAGCACCGCCTGAATCCAACCCCAGCCCAGGGCCAGGTGGAACCAGAGCACCAGCGCCAGCTCCGCGGTGATCAGGGCCAGCAGCAGGGTGGCCAGGCCACCCACGAGCAGCACGGCGCCACCGATCAGGCGCCGCTTCTCGCGGTCGGCCTCCTGCAGGGCGATCCGCACATGCAGATCCATCACGGAGCTCACCAGCCCCGTGACGCGCGAGGCGGCCTGAAGGGGGAGACTGCGGGCACGGCGCTCCGCCGTGCCATTGCCATTGCCGGTGCTGCTGCTCATGCCGAACGGCGGCCGGAGGCCAGCAGCAGACCCGTGAGCAGCCCCACCCCCGCAGCCAGGCCAAGGGCCATCAGCGGGCGCTCCCGCACGGGCTTCTCGATCCTGGGCCGCAGGGTGGTGTTCAGCTCATCGAGCAGGTGCTCGCGT
>Ga0214917_10004764_pt1 | contig 14877 bp, 22 predicted proteins | sample LL_1208_BB_MetaG_FD_177983 | JGI IMG/M metagenome (GOLD analysis project Ga0214917, IMG submission 177983) | Freshwater microbial communities from Lake Lanier, Atlanta, Georgia, United States - LL_1208_BB | ecosystem: Environmental > Aquatic > Freshwater > Lake | place: USA: Georgia | collected... | reverse complement strand
GGTTTGGAGTCCAAGAATTATATGCAGGGGCATCTAGTTAGACTCAAGACCGCAGGCATGGAAGACTACTCGGTGTGACCGAAACACAGAATCGAGCACAAAATCTATTAGAATTATGGGACGCACTACGCTCAAGCCGTAGTTGCATTCACGTTGTTGACATATTAGAACACAAAGATAACTTACAAGGGCTAGCCAACTGTATACGTTTAGGTTTATATGCTCCTATGCCAAATCCCGGTTTAGATAAAGCCTGCAATGAATTTGAATTAGAATATCTTAAAGTACGAGATAAGATACACAACGATCTAATTGCCGGCTTGGCAGCTAAATAATATTATGACTGACCTACGCCGATTAATTAATATTTTTGAAGATCCTGCTCTTAAAAAGGAAATCATTGACGTCATTAAAAAAACTGATGATGTACAATTATTACAAAAAATCCTCAATACGCTCACAGTTGGGGATTTGCCGATGAGGCTAAGAACTGTTCTTAATAAGGATGCTGATGCTAGTAAATTTACTGAAGCAATAGCTAGAGTAATTATGAACATGGAGGCCAGTAACTCAGATAAAATAGCTTTTGTTGATAATTACTCTAAAGGATTTGTTAATACTTCATTATTATTGGACGGTAATCAACATAATTATAGAGAATTTATCGCCGATAAATTGGCTCTGGAATTATTTAAAATTCTTAGTACAACATTAGTAAGCCAAGGGGTCGGTCCTTGCGAAGTGGCATTCGCTGTATTAAGTCCCGAAATACGCTGGAGCGGTCGTGCCGGCGGCGGGGGTGATATTCAGGTCAATAAAATAGCTGTAGAAGTAAAAGCCAGAATTAGTGCCGGTGGGCGTTGGTTGAATGCAAGAAAGGCTGGAATGGACATGGCCGGCATACGCAGAGCCATGGAGGACGCCTGGGCAAAAAGTGGAAATGAAGAAGAATTTGTATTACCGGATAGAACTGGCATTGATTATTTTATTAACAATATTCGTGACAAAATAGATCCTAAACTTGTTCCTGCTTTAGCTAAAAACATGGCCGACGGGTTATTTAAACACGCTAACAACAAACAATACGTAGATGCTTTAATTAACGGTGATCGGGCGGCCATACAAGATGCCATACTGAATGTGGGATTTGACAACTACAAGGCCTATAGTGATTTTGACGGTATACTATTAGTAGATCATCCCAGTGAAACGGCTCAATATTTTCGTAGTTATGACGAAATGCGAGGCCATGCTAAGGCCAATCAGGGTTACGTATATGGTCCAGAATCTGAAGCCATGCCACAAGTAGTATTGGTACCAAAAGGCGGAGTTGGTACTCCAACCGGGGGACGTGGGCAAACTGCATCAACACCCACCGAACCCAAGACAACACCAAATGTCGTAACCGGAAAACGGATAGATATACGACCTCCCGGTAGTCCTGATCAGCAACCAGTAGCAACTAGAAAAACCAGCGGCCCACGCCAGCGTCGTTAAATACGTCATAATCGTTGACTTTAGTTTAATTTTTAATTAAACTAATCCTATATCAACAAAATTAGGACATCAATCATGTTTGAATCAATTGAAATTCGTCGTGCGACCAATGGGTTTATTCTTGTCGTTACCACCGAAGAAGAAACTCGCGAATATGTCTATGATACCAGTCGTAAGGCTGTTAGAGTTATTAAAGAATATCTAGAAAATAACAAAAACACAAAAGAATGATTGCTACAGTAATCATACCTACCACTGGGGCCGATACTTTACAACAAGCGGTAGAGAGTGTACTCAATCAAACCCAACCTACTAATTGTTATGTAGTAGTCGATGGCCGAGACAATTATGCTCGTGCCGATTGTATATTGGCCGATTTTGTTGATCGTATTCAAGTTGCTTATCTTCCCGAAAATGTTGGTGCCAATGGTTTTTATGGGCACAGGGTCTATGCTGCTTTTACACACTTAGTTAATACAGAATATCTATGTTATTTAGATCAAGATAATTGGTTTGAGTCAAATCATGTAGAAACTTGTGTAGAAACTATAAAGTCTAATAAATTACAATGGTGTTATAGTTTACGAAATATATACAGCGGTGATAGGTTTGCCTGTAGAGATGACTGTGAAAGTTTAGGCAAATACAAAAGCTACCACGGTGTTAATCATATTGATACCAACAGCTATTTTCTTCAACGAAAATTGGTTTTGCAGTTAGCCAGTGTATGGCATGGTGGCTGGGGACAGGATCGTGTATTTTATTCAGTGATTAGAGATATGTTACCCGAGTATGATTGTACTGGTACATATACTTTAAATTATCGTGTTGGCGGTAATGCAGGGTCGGTCACAGAAGATTTTTTTATTAATGGAAATGCCGTACAAGATCAAAAGTACAATAACAAGTTTCCGTGGAGAAAATAAATGTTAATAGAATTCCATTCTTTATATTGGGATAATATTCCCAAAAAGCAGATCGACTCTCATAAGACAGTTATGGATCATTTTGAGATTCCAATCAACTACCATCAAGAAAATACTAACCACGGACTTTGGATGGATAAAGTATTCAGTAAATCTAAATCCGATATTATAGTCATATTTGATATTGACTGTGTACCAATTAATAAAAATAAGATGTTAGATTGCATTACTTATGTAAAGAACAGTCGATCATTTTTAGGATTAGCAATGGCAGCTAACCATATTCGTCCTAAGTCGCACATATACGCAGGAGGGGTTTTTTACGTAGTTGCCAAAGAATGTTGGGAAAAATTGGGTCGACCATCTTTTACAGAATCTAGAAGAGGTGATTGCACAGAAGAATTTACCTATGTGGCAGAAGAGTTTGGTGTTCGTTATCGTTGTTTATATCCCACTACCTTTGAGAGAGAACCAGTTGAAGGAATTTGGCCGCTTGGCAACTACGGTTATTACGGAATAGGTACCACGTATGACGATACGGTCTATCATTTATTTCAAAGTAGAATGGGTAATAATTTAGATCTTTTTTTGCAAAGGTGTGATGATATAGTAAATGGAACGTTTGATAATAGTACACATATTGATGCGAGAACCTACAACTATAAAGGTAACATAGTTCCATGAAGATTTTATTTCACGGTGATACATTAAACTATAGAGGTACAACGGTTGCAGTTGCAGATTATGCTCGCTATAATCAAGAAATTTTAGGCAATGAGTCTGTTATTGCGTATTGTGAAACCTATGGCAATGCGAAGGATATGGGTAATGAAACTGCTGTTATAGAAGCTCTTGAAAAAGAGTTTCAAGTAGTTGGTTATACTGAAGGTGATCTAGAAAACAAGATTGATAAACTTAATTTAGATTTAGCTTACTTTATAAGAGCCGGACATAACGCAGCTCTTCCTACAAACATAAAAACTGCTGTACATGCCGTATTTCAATTTAAAGAACCTCACGGGGACAAGTACGCTTATGTTTCGAAATGGCTTTCAGATAAGATGTCTCAAGGTCAAATACCTTACGTGCCGCATATTGTTAAATTGCCTCCTCCTCAACGCAAAAGAGAAGAGTTTGGAATCAGCAAAGACAACATCATCGTCGGACGTTATGGAGGGTATTATACTTTTGACATCCCGTGGGCACAGCAGGTAGTCAAAGAAGTAGTCGAGTCTGATAACAGGTTTACGTTTGTTTTCGTAGGCACTGAGCCTTTTATTAGACATCCAAAAGTACTATTCTTCCCAGAAATACATGATATTCAAGAAAAGTCTGATTACATAAACATCTGTGACGTAATGTTACATGCAAGACAACGTGGCGAAAGTTTTGGATTAAGTATTGCAGAATTTTTGCATTTCAATAAACCTGTATTGGCTTGGGATCAAGGTCATGACATGAATCATGTAGAACTACTTCGTGGTATCGGTGGTTTGTACTCTGATGCCGATGACTTACGTGGGAAAATCTTAAATTTTGATAAAGATAATTTTAATTTTACTAACAATCCTGTTCAAAGATTCGATCCTGAATCTGTTATGAATAAATTCAAAGAGGTTTTTTTAAATGACTAGTTTAGTATTCAAACGTGTTACGACTACAGCAGAAGCTGAAATTCTTCGTAACATACGCAATAAGTGTAGAAGTTTTATGACACGTAATACCGACGAAATTTCAGCCGAACAACAACAAGAATGGTTCAAGACTGCCTATAAACGATACGAGTTGTACATTGCCTATGCCATAGAGCACGGAAGTGTTGTGGTAGATGCTGGGTACGGTCTTATTCATTTAAACGAAAACGAATATTTATTGTCAGGTGGGCTTATGCCTGATTATCGAGATCGTGGACTAGGTTTAAACCTCTTTAAATTTTTGATCGATAACTGTAATAAACAATTACCTATTAGGCTAGAGGTACTTAAGTCGAATACTCGTGCGTTTAAAACCTATGAACGGTTAAATTTTACAGTTATAGGAGAAAACGAACATCTATATTTTATGGAGTACAGGTATGATTCCGTTATTTAAAGTGAAAATGTCCCCTGCGGTAGGGGAGTCAGTTAATAAAACATTATTATCCGGATTTATAGGTCAAGGGCCTAAAGTAGAAGAATTTGAAAACTTGCTCTGGAAATCCCTGAAAACAAAAACAAGACCGATTACCCTAAATAGTTGCACGTCTGCCATTGACCTTGCCTTAGAATTATGCAATGTGGGGCCCGACGACGAAGTAATTACATCACCACAGACTTGTTTTGCATCCAATGTAGGTGCTATACATCGACGAGCACGACTGCGTTGGGCAGATATAGATCCTATCACAGGATTAATTGACCCTGTGCATGTAGCTAAATTAATTACTAAAAAAACTAAAGCTATCATAGCAGTAAATTGGGGAGGCAAATTTGCTGATTATACCGAATTAAAAAAGTTTGGTGTACCGGTCATTGAAGATGCGGCGCATACATGGGATGTTTTTTTAGATCAACCTGTTGATCGTGGTGATTATATTTGTTATAGTTTTCAAGCTATTAAATTTTTAACTACTGCCGACGGAGGTATTTTAGTATGCCCTGAACACACAGAAGCAGAGGCTAGAATACTGCGTTGGTATGGCCTAGACAGAACTAAAAATGAATCATTTCGTTGCACTCAAAATATTACTCGTGTGGGGTTTAAGTACCATATGAATGATGTAAATGCTACCATTGGTATAGAAAATTTACCCTATGCTTATGAAAGTGTAAATCAAAGTCGCGAAAATAGTAAATTTTATTGCGAAAACATTAATAATAATCTTCTAACAATACCTGAATATGATGATAGATGTTCCTATTGGTTGTTTAGTATGCATGTTCAGGCCGGTTTAAAAGATCACTTTACCGAATATTTAACTAGACATAATATAGCCTGTAGTCCTGTGCATTTTAGAAATGACTTTTATGACAGTACTTTATGTTTTCAAGAATCCCAATTACCTGGAGTAGATAAATTTACTGACACTCAAATTTGTATTCCAAACGGATGGTGGGTTTCTGTTCAAGATCGTCAGCATATAACAGAAACATTAAATGTCTATAAGACAGTCTAACATGAAACGATTAAACTATATTGCCGCTTTTTATTTCGGTGACCGTATGAACCGTTTATATTCGGACGCATTGAAAAAAGATAGATTTTACATATTTAAAACTCATTTAGCAGCACTTAATAAATTTCATCATGGTATAGATCTGGTTACTTTTGTGTTTAATCTAGATCATATACAAGAAGCGGTTACTATAAAGAATACAATTGAAACCTATGATATTAAATTTGGTTACGAATTAGTATTTAGACATAATAAAGGAGCAAGCTATGGTGCCTGGGCGCAGATAATTCTTGCTAACTTAAATGAATTTGAATATTTTTTTATCAATGAAGATGATTATGTTCCAGACTGTGAGAATTTTTTCCAACCTTTTATTGACAGATGCATCGGGAAATATGCTTACATTTGTATGTTTAACGAAGCAGTGCCGCCACCCGGTATGATTGATCATGCTAGTAATCCAATTGGTATTATAAGTGCATCTGCTTGTAAACAGGTACTAAAAAACCAAGGACAACTTTTTAGAGTTTTTGATCAGGCCAATACCTATGAATTGTTTTACAAGACACAAGAAATGTATTGTGAATTTTTTGTCAATGAAGGATTCAGAGTTGGTAACATAATCGATAACTATTGCTCACCTTATATGAATTCTCAAACAAGAAATATAAAAATCTTTGGTGATAGTTCAAATCCAGTATTAGTTAAACCTATTCCTCTACCGGTGGTATAATTGAAGATATTAGTTATAGGAGGATTCGGTTACATTGGTAGTGCTTTAATTGTACATTTACAAAATATTGGCCTAGATTGTGTAGCTAATGGAAATAGACAAAATGATTATAATAATCTTTCAAAAGATTTTCTAAATAAATTTGATCGTATTGTACTACTAGCAGGACATAGTAGTGTACCTATGTGTCTAGGACCAATTGAATCGCCTTGGTTAAATAATGTTGTAAATTTTAAAAATTTATTAGAAAAAGTAAATTATAATATTCCTATAATTTATGCAAGCAGTAGTTCAATTTACAGTAATTCTGCCGACTATCAATCCACTGAAACAGACATTAGTTTAGAATGTGTCAATAATTATGATTTAACTAAAACTGTTTTAGATCTATATGCGTACCAACAAATAGCAAAAGGACGCTGTATAATTGGTTGTAGATTTGGCACAGTAAATGGTCCTAGCCCGGTATTGCGTACAGAACTTATGATAAATGCAATGGTTTACTCAGCATTAACTAAATCACAGATAACAATAACTAACAAACATGTTCATAGACCAATATTAGGTATCAATGATTTAGTTGCAGCATTAGAGACTGTTTTAACTACACCAATTGATATTTTATCTTCTGTGTCTGGGCAATACAATATGTCAAGTTTTAACACCACAGTTGAAAAAATATCTAATAAACTAGGTGACATGCTTGGTGTACCAATTATAGACAAAGGTAATACTGACAAAGTATACAATTTCAGTATTTCAACTGCCAAATTTGAAAATACTTTTAATTTTAAATTTACAAACACAACTGATAGTATAGTAAATACATTACTGACCAGTTATCGAGATCCTACTATTAAACTAGTGACTAGATCAGAGTATTTTAACTACATTCAAAAAAAATGATTGACTATTGTCTTATAATTTATAAAAATTATGGATTGCTTAACCTTCAAGAAAAAAATTTCAAAAAAAGATTTAGTAAAAAAGATTATAGATTGATTGTAATAGATAATACTCCTAACCTATTAAAAAAAGATTATAAAGTTGATAGATCCGTAGTTGATGAGTTTATCTGAATATTCCTTGCTGTTTTGGTGCATACTATGACAGAAATCTAGCCCAAACAGACACATGGATAATAAGTAAAGATGAAGTAATGCAAGGACGATCAACAGGATTTATTGAAGTAGGATTTCGAATACGTAAGCACATACTGTCTAACCAAATACAAACTCTGTCTTGGAAAACATCAATGGGCTTGCCATGTTTTTTATGATGGAGACCAATTGATGGGAGTTCATTATGTGGCAGGATCTCACAATAGGTTTACAGATTCTGCGCTTAACGAAATCAATTCAATAATCAATTATTATTAATATGACATATAAAATAACAACATGTTTATGCTGCGGAAGCGATAAAATCAAAATTACACTTGATTTAGGAAATCAACCATTGGCAAATAATTACATTAAGACTTTAGATCAAGTTGAGGAACGATATCCATTGGCAATAAATTTTTGTCAAGACTGTACTCATATTCAGTTAACTCACAGTGTCGACCCGGATCTATTGTTCCGCAATTATCTCTATGTAAGTGGAACGACTGCAACATTAACAGAATATTTTAGAGATTTTGTGGACCTCGTTCGAAGCTATGTTTCTGGTATGAATGTCTTAGATATAGCCTGTAATGATGGAACTCAACTTGATATGTTTAAAGAAAAAGGTTATAAAACTTATGGTATTGATCCTGCTGAAAATTTGTTTGCATTGAGTTCTAAAAACCATACCGTTATCTGTGATTATTTTAACCAACAGTCTGTAAAAAAATTGTCTGGACAAAAATTTAATGCCATTGTAGCACAAAATGTTTTTGCTCATAATTGTTATCCTAAAGAATTTTTAGAACAATGCGCTGTAATCCTCGAAGACGATGGTAAAATTTTTATTCAAACATCACAGGCAGATATGATTCAAAACAATCAATTTGATACTATCTACCATGAACACATATCTTTTTTCAGTGTTAGGTCAATGTTGGCTTTGTGCAGACGCTCAGGGCTTTATCTACAAGATGTACTAAGAACTTCTGTGCATGGTACTAGTTTTGTTTTTGTTATTTCAAAATTTGGGCCAGAACTTTCTAAAGAAAAGATTGATCGAGAATTTGTTCTGGATTGGTCTGTAATGGATCATTATGCAGAAAAATGTCATAGCATAGCCAAAGAAACTAAATTGTTTGTTGACAAGTTGTGTGATCAAGGTTACAAAGTAATCGGTTATGGTGCTGCTGCTAAAGGAAATACGTTTATTAACTATGCTGATATATCCAAGTTAGCATACATCATCGATGATAACCCATTAAAAATTAACTTATATGTTCCTGGTGCCAAAATACCTATTGTCGGAATTGATAAATTATTATTAGAGAATGATCAAAAAATATGTGTAATACCATTGGCATGGAATTTTTTCCAAGAAATTAAAAACAGAGTTAGTAAAATTTGTCAACATGTTACTTTAAAAGAATTAATTTATCTTAAATATTTTCCTGAAGTAGAAATTATAAATGTTTAAAACTATTATCTCACATTTTTACAATGAAGAGTATTTGCTTCCATGGTGGTTAGAGCACCATAAAAAACATTTTGATTTTGGATTGTTAATTAACTATGCCTCAACTGATCGTTCGGTTGAAATCATAAAAGATATTTGTCCAGACTGGGCAATAGTTGATTCAATAAACCAAATGTTTGACGCTAAACTATGTGATGAAGAAGTTATGACCTATGAACAAGGTTTAAAGGGGTGGAAAGTGGCTATTAACGTCACTGAATTTTTGGTAGGCAATTTTGACATAATGAATGATGTTGCTGACCAGGAAATTAAAATTCCTTGTGTAGCTATGATAGACGAAGATCCTAGTCAAGTTCCTGTCTATTCAAAACCTTTAATAGAACAGAAAAAGTTTGGTATAGATTTCACTAGAAGTACGATTATCAGGCCTCCGAAAATTTATAGACGCCCTAGATGTATACATAATAAAAATAATGTAAAATATAATCTAGGTAGGCATTATACCAGTTACGACACTGATCAATTAAAAATATTATGGTATGGATACAGTCCATACACAGAACAGTTAAAAAAACGAAAATTACAAATACAATATAAAATTCCAGAGTTAGATAAAATGCGTGGTTTTGGAGGAGAGCATTTAGTAAATAGTAATGATTTAGACTTAATATATGCCCATTATAAAATGCAGGCCTATAAGATCTTATAAAACAGAGGTAATAATGAGTAAAATTAGCATAGTTTGTCCTATATACACAATGAAGGATAAACTTGCTGAAAAATTTTTAGTAGAATATCTGTCACAGTTTTTTTACCAAACTTTTAGAGACTTTGAGTTAGTATTCAGTGATCAAAGCGATGGTGATAATCTCAAAGAGATTGTAGATGTATTTAAAAATATTTACGATATCAAGTATGTTAAAAATACAAGTGGTATACGAAATGCTGCTAATAACGTTAATAATGGTATTGCCTATGCCACAGGCGATATAATTAAACTTTTATATATGGATGATTTTTTCCTTGAATTTCAAGCATTAGAAAAAATCGATCAAGCATTCAAAAACAATCATGGAAAATGGTTAATAAGTGGATTCGGTCATTGCAACCAAGACCGCACTCAATATTTTAATTTTCGAAAGCCTTGGTATGGCAATAAGTATGTTAATGGAGATAACACTACTGGTAACCCATCAAACTATGCTGTCCGCAGAGAATGTGCATTAGAAATGGACGAAAACCTGCTTTGGATTGTAGATGGGGAGTATTTTTATAGATCATATTATCATTATGGGGATCCTATTATTATAGAAGATTTTATAGTTTGTTTTAGAGATCACGGCGACTCAGCTTTTAAACGACCCGATCTAAGAGAATTAGATGCCAAAGAAAGGTTATATTGTGCTAAAAAATTCAGTACAAATGTTGAACACAAAATGATTAAGTTTAAATAATGAGATTCCATATTTTAGGTTTACCTCATACAGTAACCAGTAAAGAATACAATGCCTGTGCTTATACTCAAAAGGTCTGGAAATTTGGTCGCATGATGCGAGCACGTGGACATGAGATCATACATTATGGCCATGAAGAATCCGATCTAGACTGCAACGAACACGTAACAGTAACTACTAACTATGATTTGGAACAGGCCTACGGTAATTACGATTGGCGCAAAAACTTTTTCAAATTTGATGTAAATGATCATGCTTATAGAACGTTTTATGTCAATGCAATACGAGAAGTAGCAAAAAGAAAGCAAAAACATGATTTTATACTTCCATTTTGGGGATCGGGCGTGAGACCTATATGTGATGCCCACCCAGATATGATCATTGTTGAACCTGGCATCGGTTACGCGGGCGGACATTGGGCAAGGTTTAAGATTTTTGAAAGTTACGCAATCTATCATGCCTATTACGGATTAACTGCGGTGGGTACTTGTAAGCAAGACTGGTACGATGCGGTGATCCCTAATTATTTTGATCCAGAAGATTTCTCCTACGACCCAGCCAACAAAGAGGATTATTTTCTTTATGTAGGCCGAGTCTATGACGGCAAAGGTGTCCATATTGCTATCCAGGTCACCGAAGCCATTGGTGCACGATTGAAAATTGCCGGGCAAGGTAGCTTAGAAAGTATGGGCTATAAAACCACACCGCCGCATGTTGAATTTGTTGGCTACGCCGACATAGAAACTCGTAGGCAACTTATGAGTCGTGCTCGTGCAGCATTTGTGCCTAGTATGTATGTAGAGCCTTTTGGTGGAGTGCAGATTGAAATGCTGATGTCGGGCACGCCAACTATCAGTACCGACTGGGGTAGTTTTGTGGAAAACAATATTCACGGAGTAACTGGCTATCGTTGCCGAACATTTGAACAGTTTTGCTGGGCTGCTCGTAATATTGATCGTATCAGTTCCGAAGCCTGTAGATCTTGGGCGGTAAATAACTTTAGTCTAGACCGTGTGGCCGGCATGTATGAAGAATATTTTCAAGCAGTACTAGATATTTACACCGGGAACGGATGGTATGAACCACATCCCGACCGTCAAAATCTGGATTATATGCACAAGCGAATGCCCGAAATTGGTATTTGACAGGCCCGAGTTATGCTGTTAAACTAGGGTCATTGCTAAGGAGAAGATTATGGTATACCCCGATTATATGACCTACGAAGACATAGAAGCCTTTGAAATGGATATGGCTCGTTTCGAGTTGGACCCTAGTATGGAATTTGACGAAATTAATCGTGTTTTGCGTGAGCTGGCATTAACTGAATTGTCTGAACAAGCGCAACTCCTACAATTTTATGATTTGTAGACAATGAAAATAATTCCTCTCTACAACATTTATCCTAGAACCACTCATGTATATCCATATACAAATGTGGCACCTATGTCTACCAGTGGTGAGCTAGCAGGTGTACCAATTGGGCCAGCTGCTGGCGAGTTTGAGCGTGTACGTAGAACTGACCCTGCTGTAAGACTTACACTTAGCCCAGAAGCTCTGGCTATTCTAACTAATCGAGTATCATGATAACATCAACACCATCAAACAACAGGAATGCACGATCATTGTTTGGAATAGGCGGTTATTTACCCAAATTCTACTATGACTTCCAAGCTCAAAAACGACATCATGCACTTAGACATCTTAGGACAACAACTCCGAATAGATGACTTTGTAGCCTACCCAAGTAGTTCGGGGCTAGGGCGCAATGCACTGAAAATTGGCAAAATAGTCGGACTTACTGCTAAGATGGTAAAGGTTGTACACTTAAAACAACGAGTCAGTGACTGGAATAAAGTAGAAGCCAAGGTGACTACCCGCTATCCAGATGACTGTATTAGACTTGACGAACAGCTGATTACCATGTATATTCTTAAGAATGACATTCAGTAAACCTCTCAAGTTGAGTTGCCAATGAAAATTGTACTTGAACAGACCGAATGGGCAGATAGCACTGCTAACAATATGTATCTGGTCACTGATAACATGGAGCGTATCATTGCTTATGTGCCCGAGGGCTCAAAAGTAGCTCAACGTTTCAAGCAGCCAATTCGTTGGGACCCCCGTGGGCGTAAGTTTAAGATACTCAAAGAGTTGCAGGAAAACAACACTGATGACGTTCGTAGAGTTGCAGGATCCAAAGGTCAAGTGTATACTTTAACTCGTGCTAACGGTCGGTGGCAGTGTACCTGCCCAGGCTATGCTTACAGAGGACAATGCAGACATGCATCAGAACAAGTGTAAGACATGCAGGTGTGAATATGACCCCAGCTGTGATTACAGGCAGGGACGCTGTCCACACCACCCTCCTTTGATAGATGTTGCTGAAATACAACAAAAGATACGTGAATTTTGGCATAATCTACGTAAAAAGTAGACAACACAATGTGGTATAAGTACAACATTCTGCGGCGTATAAACAACATATACGCCGGTTGTTATTTTACAATAGTTGAGTTGGTAGTACTGGCAGTAATAACCCTGTATTTGACTTGGGTATTGGTTTCAGCTATAATAATGAAATAGTAAACAACACGGAGTCACACAATGTCGCAAATTCGCATTCGTTCAGGTAGTTATCGTAACTTTGATGCCACTGGCAAGATTTTCGAACTTGTCAAGCAGTTTCAACCCAGTGGTAACCCCAATGTCGGCGGTTATGTTACTGTAAAGAACGGTGGAGTTTTTGCAGGTATGCCCGAAGTGATTCGTATCAAAGTGTCAGCATTCACTGACTACGAATTTGTAGGCGAAGATGCTGCTCCTGCTGTCAGCGAAGTAGTTGCACAAGCTCAAGCAATCACTCAAACTGACGAAGAACGCATGGCAGAGATTGCTGAGCGTTTTGACATACTAAACGACATGAGCAAGGCCTGTATTGCTGGTGACATTCGTGCAATGATTGTGTCGGGTCCTCCAGGAGTAGGTAAGAGCTATACTGTTGAACGCGAAGTTGAGAAGGCTCAATTGCTAGATCAGTTGGCTGGTACTAGGCTTCGCGCCGAAGTTGTCAAAGGTTCGGCTACGCCAATTGGCCTGTACCAGACCCTGTATAAGTACAGCGACAAGAACTGTGTGCTGGTGTTTGATGACTGTGATAGTATCTTGCTAGACGATGTTTCGCTTAACCTGCTAAAAGGTGCTTTGGACTCAGGCAAGAAGCGTAAGATTTCCTGGCTGTCAGAATCTGCGGCTCTGCGTCGCGAAGGCATCCCCGACAGCTTCAATTTCCACGGTAGTGTAATTTTTATTACTAACTTGAAGTTTGATGCCATGAAGTCACAGAAGTTGCGTGATCACTTGGATGCATTGCAAAGTCGCTGTCACTACCTGGACCTTACGCTTGACACCATGCGTGACAAGTTGTTGCGTATCCGCCAGATCGCTGGTACCGGTGAGCTGTTTGGTGACTATGAGTTTGAGAATGGCGAAGACCAAGAGGTAATTGCTTTTATGGAGCGTCACCAGAATCGTTTGCGTGAAATGAGCCTGCGTATGGCAACTAAGATTGCTGACTTGCGTAAGACATTTCCTGCAAAGTGGCAGGCACTGGCTCAGTCTACTTGTATGAAAGCAGCCTAAGGGAGGTTGGGGGAGCAATCCCCCAAGTGTGCAATGACACCAAGATTAAGAGATTTAGCACAGAAGGCAGCACGAGACATTGACTTATCATATCCGGGAGATGCTTATGGTCGTGCTCTAGCTCGTAGGATTGTCGAGGACTTTGTCCAAGAGCTATGTAAGGTACGATGGATGGGCGACGACGATGGGTGGGATAAAGCAATCAAGGCTGTACAAACGGAACTTAAAACTAGGTATTTGGAAGGATGATAGTATGGGCTTAGATCAATATGCTTACATTGCCGGTCGTCGTGGACAACGGGACGAGTTTTGGGAATCAGCAGTACCAAACAAAGATGAAAATGGAAACTTGAGCTATCGTAGTCCCAAGGTTGCTGAACCTGTGGAAATCGCCTATTGGCGTAAGCACCCGAATTTGCAGGGGTGGATGGAACAGCTCTGGCACGAAAAGATGCAGGGTTGGGACGATACCGATTATCGTGATGATGCCGGTATAGATTTTAACAATGTCGAGCTTGAGCTAACCAGAGATGATATTGACAGGTTAGAGGATGATGTCTTAAACTCAAGACTACCTGCCACACAAGGTTTCTTTTTTGGTGGCAACAGTGACGATCATTATCGTGAGCAGGACTTGGAGTTCTGTAGGCGTGCTAGAGCCGAGCTGTTTTTGGGATTGAAAGTTTTTTATAATTCATCATGGTGACCTATGAGCGGATATAACTTAGTAATGCGAATTCATAACCTAGAAGAGAGATGCCTAGATCTAGGTGTAGTGATGTGTCATAGCAGAATTGATTTTAATCAGCAGTTTGGAGATGTCGTGGCTGTAAAGCCTAGAGACGCCGATAGTCTGCCCTTATATAGCAGAGATGCCGAGTTGTTTATTGG
>Ga0214917_10004763_pt1 | contig 14878 bp, 12 predicted proteins | sample LL_1208_BB_MetaG_FD_177983 | JGI IMG/M metagenome (GOLD analysis project Ga0214917, IMG submission 177983) | Freshwater microbial communities from Lake Lanier, Atlanta, Georgia, United States - LL_1208_BB | ecosystem: Environmental > Aquatic > Freshwater > Lake | place: USA: Georgia | collected... | reverse complement strand
ATGGAATCTCTGGCTCCTGAAAGCGATTCGGCCGGATCGAAAAGCTGGCCGACGACAATGAGACTCAGTATCAATACGAACGCAAGTGTAGGCGTCCGCTCAGTCGTGTCAAGCGGCGCGGGGGTCACGGAGTGTTCTCGGCCGCCGCGATGGCAGCCCCTACCGCGTTTTTCCAGAGTTTGTACAACGGGAGGGTCGGGCGTTCGCAGGGTTGGCGGGGGCGGCTGCGTCCCAGTGTCCCGGGTTGGTCACGGGTGCCTGTCCGCCGTCTTCCCGTTCCGTGAGGGCCGCGGGGGTGCGGGCGTTCCCGCGTCGCGGCGGCCCGTCCGGATCGTTCGTCGGGTCAGTTGCCCGGGGCCATTCACGTTCGAGCGTTCGTCACGCGGGTTCAGGAGCCAGTTCCAGTCATGCACACGGGCACGCCAACCGTCGGCTCGCCGGCGCATCGCGGCGAGAGCGACGTCATCGTCGAGGCGCGAAACCTCTCCAAGACCTACCGCGACTTCTGGGGCCGCAGCAAGAAGGTGGCGCTCAAGCCGCTCGACCTGGAGGTCCGGCGCGGGGAGATCTTCGGCCTGCTCGGCCCCAACGGCTCGGGCAAGACCACGACGATGAAGCTGCTGCTCGGCCTGGTGTTCCCCACCTCGGGCGAGGCGCTCATGTTCGGTCGCGACGCCACCGACGTCTCCAAGAACGAGCGGATCGGCTACCTTCCCGAGGAGTCGTACCTCTACAAGTTTCTCGATGCCGAGGAGACGCTCGACTTCTACGGCCGGCTCTTCGACATGCCGCCGGCGGAACGGAAACGGCGGGCCGACGCCTTGATCGAGATGGTCGGCCTGGCACGCGACAAGAAGCGTCAGCTGCGGGAGTACTCCAAGGGCATGACGCGGCGGATCGGCGTCGCCCAGGCGCTCATCAACGACCCCGAACTCGTCATGCTCGACGAGCCCACCAGCGGCCTCGATCCGATCGGCACCCGCGACATGAAGGACCTGATCATCGATCTCAAGCGGCGCGGGAAGACGGTGATCCTCTGCTCGCACCTGCTGGCCGACGTGGAGGACGTCTGTGATCGCATCGCGGTGCTGCACCAGGGGGAACTCAAGGAACTCGGGCGGGTCGAGGACCTGCTGCGGGTCACCGACGTGACCCAGATCCGTGCCGAGGGGCTGTCCCCGGAGGCCCGCGAGGAGATCCGGGCCGTCCTCGCCCGGCACGGGCGGGCGGACGTGGAAATCGGCAATCCGCGGACGACCCTGGAGGAACTGTTCCTCGACGTCGTCCGGGACTCGCAGGCCCGACCGGGCCGCCGGGCCCGGCAGCAGAAGGGGTGACGCGCGGCCATGGTCCTGGAAGAGGAAATTCCCAAGTTCGCCGCGTGGATCGGGCCGGCGCTGCTCTGGTATCTGCTGGCCGCCAGCCTGGTGGCCGTGTTCGCGGCGGCCCTGGCCTGGCTCGCGCAGTCGGTGCTCTACGGTCCGCTGGCGGCCGGTGACCGCGTCTACCGCGGCGTCCTCACCGGCCTCGCCGACCTGGCGGCGATGTCGCCGAGGCGGGTGTGGGCCCTGGCGCGGCTCGCGATCCAGGAATCGCTGCGGCGGAACGTGCACGTGGCGCTGGCCCTGTTCCTGCTGATCGTGCTGTTCGCGGGCTGGTTTCTCGATCCCAAGAGCGTCAATCCCGGCAAGCTGTACCTCGGGTTCATCCTCGGCGCCACGAACCTGCTGGTGTGCATGGTCACGCTCGTGCTCGCGGTGTTCAGCCTGCCCGCCGACATCAAGGCCAAAGCCATCCAGACCGTCACCACCAAGCCGGTGCGGACGGGTGAGATCGTGCTGGGCCGCATCCTCGGCTTCTCGATCGTCGGTGCCACGCTGCTGGCGATCATGGGCCTGATCGGCTGGGCATTCGTCGTCCGCAGCGTGAGCCACGGGCACGGGGCCGCCGCGGAGGACGTCGTCGAGATCAAGGACGTCGCCGGCACGGTCACCGGGCTCGAGGGGCGGACGAGCCTCGACCGCGGCCACCGCCACCGCTTCGAGCTCGACGCCACCGGTGACGGCTGGACCGACTACGTGCAGGGGCACCGGCATGCCGTGAGGAAAACGGGGACCGGCTACGCCGTCGGCCCGGCCGAGGGGATGCTGGAGGCCCGTCGGCCGCTGCGGGGCAGGCTCCGCTTCCTCGACCGCGAGGGCCGGCCCAGCACGAAGGGGATCAGCGTGGGCTCGGAGTGGGGCTACCGGCAGTACATCGAGGGCGGCAGCCTCGCCGCCGCGATCTGGACCTTCGAAGGGCTGAGCGAGCGGGAATACCCCGACGGGCTGCCGCTGGAAATGATCGTGCGGGTGTTCCGCACCTACAAGGGCGTGATCGAGAAGGGGATCAAGGGGAGCGTGCGGGTCCGCAATCCGGCCAGCGGCCTGCAGTGCGACCCGTTCTACTTCACCGCCCGGGAGTTCACCATCGATTCCCTGCTCGTTCCGCGGACGCTGGCCTCCACGTCCACCGACGGCGGCACCCGCCAGATCGACCTGTTCCGGGACGTCGTCGCCGACGGACGGATCGAGGTGATCCTGCAGTGCCTGGAACCGGCCCAGTACTACGGCGTGGCGCAGGCCGACTTCTACCTGCGGGCGGGGGACGGCTCGTTCGCGGTCAACTACGCCAAGAGCTGCCTCGGAATCCTGTTCTGCATGCTGCTGGTCACCGCGATGGGGGTGATGTTCAGCACGTTCCTGGGCGGCCCGCTCGCCCTGTTCGCCACGCTGGCGGTGGTGCTCATCGGGCAGTTCAGGGGCTTCATCCAGAGGCTGTTCGAGAGCCAGGTCACCGGCGACGCGTCGATCGTTCCCGGCGGCGGCCCGATCGAGTCCCTGTACCGCATCGTGACCCAGGAGAGCATCACGGTCGAACTCGACCCGTCGGCGGCCGTACAGATCATGAAGGCGTTCGACACGTTCCTGCTGGCGCCGATGCGGCTGCTGGCGGCGATCTTTCCATCGCTCGGCGCGCTGGGCACCGGCGACTTCGTCGCCGGGGGATTCGACATCCCGTTCGATCTGGTGGCCGAGCACGGCATGGAAACACTGGGATACCTGCTGGCGTTCTTCATCGCCGGCGCGTTCTGTCTGAAGGCCCGGGAGGTGGCGGCGTGAACGGCACGGATTCTCCTGCGGATTCCCCACGCGGCCCGGCCGGCGGCCATGGCGGGAGCCGGCGGAAGCCGGCAGCCTCGTGGCTCGGCCTGCGGCCCGGCACGCTGCTGGCGCTCGTGGGCATCGCCGTGCTGCTCGTGCCGATCTCCGCCCTCAGCCAGCCGGCCGACTCGGCCAGCAAGGGGGGCAAACTGGCCACGCTCCGCGAGCAGTACGGCCTGTCGCAGGCGAACCTCGGCGAGGTCGACCCGACCAGCGAGTCGATGCGGCTGGCGACGCTGGGCCTCAAGAACGTGGCGGTCACGCTGCTCTGGGACCGGGCCAACCACTACAAGAAGGTGGAGGACTGGACGAACCTCTCGGCCGTGCTCGAACAGATGACGAAGCTGCAGCCGAACTTCTACTCGGTATGGGACTTCCAGGCCCACAACCTCTCCTACAACATCTCGGTCGAGTTCGACGACTACCACGACCGCTACGCGTGGGTGATGAAGGGGATCGAATTCCTCCGGCAGGGCATCTCCTACAACCTCCGCGAGCCCCGGCTCCTCGGCCGCATGGGCTGGTTCATCGGGCAGAAGGTGGGCCGCTCGGACGAGAAGAAGCAGTACCGGCGGCTGTTCAAGGCCGACGACGACTTCCACGACCGCGACCGGCCGAACCGCACGCTGCCGGAGCGGGACAACTGGCTCGTGGCCCGCGAGAAGTACAAGGCCGGCCAGGAACTCGTCAATGCCGGCGCCCCGCTGAAGACGACGGCGCTCATCTACCACAGCGAGCCGATGATGACCGCGATCAACTACGCCAAGGCGCTGGAGGAGGACGGTGTCTTCGGCGTGGCCGCCCGCGACGCCTGGAAGCTGGCCGGCGACGAGATGCGGAAGTTTTCCGAGCGCGAGATCCCCACCTCCTGGGACGTGCCGATTCGCCTGGGGATGCGCGAGGCCGAACTCGCCCGTGCCGACCGCCTCGCGGCCGAGATGGAGAAACTGCTCCCCGGCCGCTACAAGGCCCTCGAAGAGGCGAAGCGGGCCACCCTGACCCCCGAGCAGGTGGCCGCGCTCGACACGCCCGCGGTCGAGCGGACCGACGCCCAGCAGGCCGCGGCCGCCGCCGCCACAGAGATCGTGCGGGTCGACTGGCCGATGGTGGTCCGCGACGCGCCCGCCGACGTGCTCAAGAAGGCCAAGGACCTCCTCCGGGAGTGGAAGGAGGCCAAGGAGACGGCCGAAATCATCGACCGCTACCGGGACATCGTGAACTTCAACGTCTGGCGGGCGACGTGCGAGGCGGAGGTGACCGAGCCGGCGATCAAGGCCCGCGAGGCCATCTGGCGGGCCGAGCGGGACTTCCAAAACGCCAAACTGCAGCCGGCGAAGGAGGCCTACGAGGAGGCGTTCGCCGCGTGGCGGGAGGTCCTCGACGCGTCGCCCGTGCTGCGGGCCGACCGGATCACGGCCGACGACATGCGGGAGGTCGTGGACCGCTACCGCAAGGTGCTGGAGCAGCTCGACGAACCGTTCCCCAAGCCGTTCGTGCTGCAGGACGTCATCGAGTGACCGCCGGCCGGCGGCGGCTCAGGCCGTGCGGACGAGCAGCTTGTCGATCCGCCGGCCGTCCATGTCGACCACCTCGAGGACCAGCCCGCGCCAGCGCACGGTGTCGCCCGTGGCCGGGATCCGCTCCAGTTCGGCCAGCACCAGGCCGGACACGGTCGAGTAGTCGCGGGGCGCGGCGTCGAGCTTGATCGACAGCGTCTCGGCCAGGTCCTCGATGCTCGCCCCGCCGTCGACCAGCCACGAGCCGTCCTCGCGCCGGACGAACTGCGACGCCTCGCGGCGGTGCTCGTCGTGGATCTCGCCGACGAGTTCCTCGAGCACGTCTTCCAGGGTCACCATCCCCTCGGTGCCTCCGTACTCGTCGAGCACGATGGCCAGCTGGTTGCGTTCCTTCTGGAACAGTTCGAGGAGGCGGTCGAGGGGCATGGTCTCCGGCACGAACAGGGCCCGGTGCATGATCTTGCGCAGCTCGATCGGCCAGCCCATCCAGTTGTGGCGGAGCACGTCCTTCAGCGAGACGTAGCCGAGGATGTGGTCGAGCGAGCCCTCGTAGACGGGCAGCCGCGAGTAGCCGGCCATGGCGATCGCCCCGAGCACCTCGTCGGGAGGCGTGCCGATGTCGAGCGCGTCGAGGTCGATCCGCGGCCGCATGATGTCGCGGACCGTCCGCTCGCCCAGCCGCAACGCCTCGGTGGCCACGGCCTGCTCGACCGCCTCGAGCACGCCCTCGGCGCGGCCCGCCTCCAGCAGGTGTTCGATGTCGTCCACCGAGACCGTCGGTCCCTCCGGGTGCCGCGCGCCGAGCAGCCGCAACACCGCCGACGTCGAGGCCCCCAGCAACCAGACGAGCGGCCGCGTGCACCGCGCGAACAGCTTCATGACGGGTGCCGCGACGCGGGCGAAGTCCTCGGCGCGCCGCAGAGCCAGCCGCTTGGGCACCAGTTCGCCGAACAGCAGCGTGACGAAGGACAGCAGCACGACGAACACCGTCAGCGCGATCGGCCGGGCCACGGCGGCCAGCGTGGGCGGCCCGTGGGCCGTGATCCAGGCGGCGAGGTCGCTCACCAGGCTGTCGCCGCCGTAGGCGGCGGCGAGCGTGCCGACGAGCGTGATGCCGATCTGCACCGTGGGCAGGAACTGATCGGGGCTCGACGCCAGGTCCAGCGCCGTCCGCGCCGCCGCGTCGCCCGCCTCGGCGAGCTGGCGCAGCCGCCCGCGGCGGCTGGCGACGATCGCCATCTCGGCCCCGGAAAAGAATCCGTTGGCGAGGATGAGGGCGAAGACGAGCAGGAGTTCCGGCAGCATGCGAGGATCCGATCGGGGCGTCGTCTCAACGGGCGTCGTCGAGGGCGCGCGCCGTGCCCTCGCGGCCCGACCGGCCCTGCCGGTTGATCACCGCGAGGTTGTCGCGATGCACCACCTCGTCGTAGGGGCAGCAGCCGAGGACGGTCGCGATCTGCTCCGTCCGCACCCCGGCGATGCGCCGCAGTTCGTCGAGCGAGTAGTTCACCAGGCCGCGGGCGAACACCTCGCCGTCTGCGGTGGCCAGCGCGACCACGTCGCCCGTCGCGAACGAGCCCTCGATCGCCGTGACGCCGGCCGCCAGCAGGCTGCGGCCGCCCGCCACGACCGCCTCGCGGGCGCCGGCATCGACGACGACGCGGCCCCGGGCCTCGGCCGACCAGCCGAGCCAGCGCTTCCACGCGGGCATGGTCGTCTCCCGGCCCACGAACAGGGTGCCCGCCGGCTCCCCGCGGCAGATCCGCTCGAGCACCCGGTCGTCGCGGCCCGAGGCGATGATGCAGTGGCCCCCGGCCTCGGTGACGATGCCCGCGGCGGCGATCTTGCTGGCCATGCCCCCCTTGGACAGGCCGCCGAGCCGGTCCCGGGCCAGAGCCGTCACGGCCGCGTCGATGTGCGTCACGGTCTCGAGCCTCGTGGCCGCCGGGTCGGAGGGATGGCGGTCGAAGAGCCCCTCGACGTCGGAGAGCAGCACGAGCAGGGGTGCCCCCAGCAGCGTGGCGACCAGCGCCGCCAGGCGGTCGTTGTCGCCGAACGACGTCCGCAGTTCCTCCACGCTCACGGTGTCGTTCTCGTTGATGATCGGGATCGCGCCGTAGTCGAGCAGGGACCGCAGGGTGTTGCGGATGTTGAGGTAGCGGGTGCGGTCGGTGAGGTCGTCGGCGACGAGCAGCACCTGGGCGGCGTGCCGGCCGTGGCCCCGCAGCACCCGCTCGTACGCCTCGATCAGGCAGCTCTGGCCGATCGCCGCCACCGCCTGGAGGTGGGCGAGTTCCTGGGGCCGTCGCGTCAGCCCGATGCGGCCCATGCCGGCGCCCACCGCCCCGGAGCTGACGAGCACCACCTGGCGTCCCCCCGCCATGATCGCCGCGAACTGGCGGCCGAGCGACGCGATCCGTGCGTCGTCGAGGAGGCCGTCGGCGCCGGTGAGCACGCGGGTGCCCACCTTGACGACGATCAGTTCGGCGGCAGCGGCGAGTTCCGTGCGGAGCGGATCGGTCATGGGAGGGCATCTGCAGGGCGGACCACGCGGGCGAACCACGTCGGCCAGGAAACCGCATGGTACCGTGGCCGGGGGAGGGGAGGCCACAGAGACCGGTGCCGCGGGCGGCTCGGCCCGAAATCGACCGCGCGGCAGGAATCGTGGGGCACGGCCTGCGGCGGTTGAGGTGCGCGGGGCCGACGGCGTATAGTGCGATGGCGTCGTGCCTGCGTCACGACCGGCCCACCGCGGGGCGACTGCGGCACACTCACCGGGGCGTACTCTTGAGTGAACTTCATCATGAGTGCGGACTGGTCGCGATCTATCACCTGCCCTGTCGCGAGGGGGTCGATCCGAGTCACCTCTGCCCCGCCCAGGGCCCCGAGGAGGTGTCTCGGCTGGTGCCGAGAATGCTCCTCGACATCCAGAACCGCGGCCAGCTGTCCGCGGGGATGACGGTCTGGAATCCGTCCCGCAGCCAACTGCTCGCCACGATCAAGGACGTCGGCAGCGTCAGCGAGGTGTTCCGCCTCAGCCATCGCGGCAAGTACGAGGCCCTCATGGCCCAGCACACCGGCCGGGCCGCGATCGGCCACGTCCGCTACGCCACCTGCGGTGCCGAGGACCGGGGCTACGCCCAGCCGCTGGAACGCCCCCACATCCAGAAGCGGAAGTGGTTCTCCTTCGGGTTCAACGGCCAGCTCGCCAACTACCTGGAACTCCGCGGCGAGATCCTGGCCAACGACGAGAACCACCTGGCCCGCGACAACGACACCGAGGTGATCATGCACGCCATCGGCAACGAGTTGTCGGGCGACGCCGATCCCGATCCTGTCGAGCTGCTGGCGACGATCTCGCGCCGGTTCGACGGCGCCTGGAACATCGCCATGCTCGACGCCTGCGGCCGGATGATCGTGGCCCGGGACCCGCTGGGCATCCGCCCCATGGAGTACGCGCAGCTGGGCCCGCTCGTCGCCGCCGCCAGCGAGAGCGTCGCCCTGCTGAACCTCGGCTTTCCCGCCGAATCGATCCGCTCGCTCGCACCGGGCACGGCACTGATCGTCGACGGGACGCGGGTGCGGGTGGAGCGGTTCGCGGAGAGCCCGCGGCGTGCCCACTGCTTCTTCGAGTGGGTCTACTTCGCCAACGTCGCCAGCACCATGGACGATCGCAGCGTCTACCTCTCGCGCAAGCAGCTCGGGGAGGAACTGGCCCGGCTGGAGACGGTGCCGATCGACGCCGACACCGTGGTCGTGCCGGTGCCCGACACGAGCAAGGCGGCCGCCGATGCGATGGCCTACCGGCTGTCGATCCCGTCGGTGGAAGGCCTGATCCGCAACCGCTACACCGGCCGCACGTTCATCGACGGGGCCTCCAGCCGCCGCCAGAAGGCCGAGTCGAAATACACGCCCCTGCGCGAGGTGCTCGAGGGGAAGCGGGTTCTGCTGGTGGAGGACTCCATCGTCCGCAGCACGACGATGAAGGTGCTGCTGGGCCGGATGCGGACGCTCGGGCTGGCGCGCGAGATCCACGTCCGCATCGCCTGTCCGCCGATCGTCGCGCCCTGCTTCTACGGCATCGACATGTCGACCATCGACGAGCTGTTCGCCCCGCGGTTCCTGCGGGGAGGTCCGCTCACCGAGGAGGCGCAGGCCGAGATGGCCCGCACCCTCGGCGCCGATTCGCTCCGCTACCTGCCGGTCGAGTCGGTGGCGCGGTCGATCGGGTTCGACGCGGCCGATCTCTGCCAAGCCTGCCTGACCGGCCGCTATCCGACGCCGGCCGGTGAGCGGCTCTACGAGATCGCGCTGTCCCATGCCGGCCGCGGCGATGCCGGCCGCCCGGGGGGCGGCCGCACCTACGAATCGAGGCCCGCGGGCGAGTCGGTGTCGGCCGGGTAGCCGGCATCCGCACCCGCGTTCGCGTCCGTGACCGCATCCGCGGCGTCGAGCCGGCGGCAGGTGGCCGGTGCCACGCTCCGCTCCAGGACCGCCCGCCAGACCGGGGCGCCGGCCAGACGGGTGCGGCGCTCGAAGTGGGTCCGATAGTCGAGGTCGTGCTCGGCGGGGCGGGCCTCGACGTCGCGGGGCGGCGTGAACAGCCCCGTCCCGCGTGCGGCCGCCAGCGCCTCCAGGAAGTATTCCTCGACGTCGGTCCAGACGTGGAGCAGCCCGCCGGGAACGAGCACGCGGCCGGCGTGCGCGAGGAACAGGTCGGAGAGCACCCGTCGCTTGCGATGGCGGGCCTTCCACCACGGGTCGGGAAAGTAGACGTGGATGCCGGCCAGGCAGGCGTCGGGCAGCAGGCAGCGGGCCAGCGCCGTCGCGTCGCCGTGGACGATGCGGGCGTTGGCGGCGCGGCGGGCGGCGAGTTTTCCCGCGCACAGCCGGGCGTAGCCGCCGCTGATCTCCACCCCGAGGAAGTTCAGGTCGGGCCGCGCGGCCGAGGCGGTGGACAGGAACAGTCCCTTGCCGCTGCCCACCTCCATCTCCACCGGCGCCCGGACGGGGAACAGGCTGCCGGGATCGAGCGGCACGGGCAGGGCCGCCTGTTCGAGCAGGTGGCCGGAGAGGTCGAGGGACGGGTCGGGCTTGCGTGGTGGGCGTCGCGGCATGGGAGCGTGCTTCGGCCGCGGATCACTCGGCCGGGGCGGCCGCGACGCCGGAGAGCGCGTCGACGGGCAGCGGCACGCCCTTGATGATGCCGTCCACGACGATCCGATCCCGCACCAGGCCCTGGAACCGGCAGATGATCATCGCCCGGGGGCGGACCCGCACCCGTTCGACCGCGATCACCAGCCGGTCGCCGGGCACGACCGGCTCGCGGAACCGCACCTCCTCCAGGCCGCCGAAGCCGATCAGCTTGGCCCCCAGCAGGTTGTGCTTCTGGGTGTAGTAGCTGGAGAGCTGCGCCGCCGCCTCGCACATGAGCACGCCGGGCATCAGCGGCATCACCGGGAAGTGCCCGCGGACCCAGAACTCGTCCTTCGTCAGGTCCTTGTAGCCGACGCACAGGCCGCGGGCCTGGTCCTCGTGGACGATCGCCGTCAGCTGCTCCATCTCGAACCGCTGCATGTTCCAGCGGCGGATCTCGTGGATGTCGGCGATGACGTGGTCGAGGTCGTACTCGCTGGGATCGATGATGTAGTCGCGCGGGGCCACTGCGGTCGCTTCCACCGGTGCTCGGGACGGGACGGGTCAGGTGCGGATGTGCTTCCGCTTGGCCTTGCGGGCCTTGCTGTTGGCGGGCCGGGAGCCGTGGTTGGCTTTCTTCAGGGTGCGGTGCGGCTTGGCCATCGGGGAAACTCCGGAATCGTGGCGAGGGGGCGAGGAGAACGTCGGATGACGCCTCGGGCGAGTTGTACCACGCGATCGGACGTGGTTCCATCCTGTTCCGACGGGCGCCGCCGCGCCGGGCGGTTCAGGCGTGCCGGTGTGCCGGTGCGCTGCCGCCCGCAGCCGGCGGAGCGAGCCGCTCGGCTGCCAGCGACGCCTGCAGGCTCGTCCGCACGATCTCGACGAAGCTCGCCAGCAGGAAGCCGAACAGGCCGCCCAGCACCGCCGACGAACTGCCGCCGAGCACCGCGCCGGCGACGGAACAGTTCGTGAGCCACACCAGCGCGGCCGCCCCCAGGCCGCCGCCGCAGGCCGCACCGATGCCGGCCGACACGGGCACGAGCGTGCCGAGGCTGGCCCGCCGCCCGAGGGGCGTCGGCGCCGCCACCGGGAGGACCGCCGCCGGCCGCCGCAGCCCCGGGTGACGCTCCGCCAACTGCCGATCGGTGGCCTCGCGGAGCCGCGTGCCGATGGCGTTGCCCGCCACGTGCATCGCCACGCTGGCGACGACGACCACGACCGCGAGCCACCCGGCCAGCCCCAGCCAGCCGATCGCGGCACACGCGATCGCGATCACCACCGCCAGCCAGGAATAGGTGACCAGTCGCACGCGACGTCCTCCGCCGGGAATTGTAGCCACCCCGTCGAAAAGTCATCCCCGCACCGCGGGCGGCGGTCAGAAGCCCGTGTCCACCGCCTCCTGCCGGTAGATCGGCAGCAGGCGGTAGTAGACCTCCAGCGACAGGACGGCCAGCGCCGTGTGGGCCAGGCGGCCGCCGGGCGCCGTATCGGCGTCGGCGAAAAACCAGCTCCCGGCCTCGTGGGCGAGGCGGGCCTGGCGGGCCACGAGCTGGTCGCGGTACTTCACGTTCCACCGCGGCCAGCGGGGATGGTTCATCTGCACCAGTGCCTGCGCGAGGTAGAAGTTCTGGTAGACGGCATCCACCGCGGGATCGGGCTTCGCGAGCTGGGTGACGCCGCGCACGAGCGGCTCCTGGTCCGTGCCCCAGCCGGTGTACATGCGGCACAGCAGGCCGATCGCCGACGTGCAGGGCTTGGCGGCCGGGGTCCGATAGCCGTAGGCGGCCCCGTGCTGCGCCTGCACCCGGTCGAGGAAGCGGCGGACGCCGTCGATCGTCGGCGAGGGCGGCTCGAGGCCGGCGAGCTGGCCGCTCTTCAGGGCGGTGAGCTGCCAGGCGGTGACGGTGATGTCGCCCGCCTGGCCGGGCAGGTACCGCCACCCGCCTCCGTGCATGTCCTGGGACGTCTCGATGAACCGCAGGGCGTCGCGGACCGGCTGCACGAGCAGGTCGTCCCTCGTCATGCCGTAGGCCTCGGCCAGCACGAGCGTCGTCACGCCGTGGCCGTACATGGTGCCCTCGCAGAAGTCGGCGCCCCGGGGCGTGCGCTGCATCCGGCTGAGCAGGTAGTAGATGCCGCGGGACACCGTCTCCCGGTGCCGCCCGTCGGCGTGCGTGTGGCCGGCACCGAGGAACGGGAGCAGCGCGATCGCGGTGCTGGCGGTCGAACTGGAGAGCGTGCCCGGATCACGGCAGGCGCCGTTGCACCGGCAGCCGCTGAGGTCGAACTGCCACGAGCCGTCGACGGCCTGATGCGCCGCCAGCCAGGCGAGCCCGCGCTCCACCGCCGCCTCGCTGGCGGCGTTCCCGCCGCGGCCGCGGACGGCGGCGCCGCGGGCCTCGCCGCGCCGCGCCGCGAACGGCGGTCCGTCGATCCCGCCGCCGGCTCCCCCGCGGGTCGGGACGGTCCCGGGACGCACCGTGGACCGCGCCGCCCCGCCCCGCACGGAGACGGGCTGCGCCACCGTTCCGACGTCGGCCACGGCCGTCATGGACAAGTCGGTCGCCGGTGCGACCCCGGGCTGCTCGACAAGTTCGGGCCGCGGCAGCAGATCGGCCGCGTCGGCCAGCGGCGGCGGCTCGTCGGCCGGCGGCGCGGCCGCCGCGACGTCGATCGTGTCGGCCGCGCCGGCCTCGTGGGCGTCGAGCCCGATCGCCACGGCGTCGTCCGTCGCCCCGGCGGCGTCGTCGGTAGACGCCGGGGCGATCCCGAGGATCAGCGGCCGGGTGCGGCGATCGGGCCGATCCTCGAGGGCGACGAGAGCCAGCAGGATGCACAGCAGCAGATGGACCGTCAGGCTCAGGTAGCCCGATCGCACCGCAGGGCTGCGGACCGCGCGATCGATCCACCCCTCCCTGACGACCGCTGCGGCCGGGGACGGCGGCGGCTCGCTCTGCTGCAGGGGCGTCACGCGGTCCATACGGGGGGCCACCTTGCGGCCGACTTTTTCGGTTGGGAAAAGCCGGCGGACGCGGGCGACCGGGGCCGTCGGCGCAGACGGCGATCCCCGCGGGCCTTCCCGTGGGGATATCGACCTCGTGGCATGGCCGGCGTGAGGGCGTCGCGGCCCCTGCCACCCTACTCCTTGAAATCCTCGTTGACGCTGCCCTGGCCGTAGATCGGCAGGTGGCGGTAGTACACCTCGAGGATCATCGTCGCCAGCGAGGTGCAGTAGAGCCGGCCGGCCGCGTGGGCGCCGTGGCCACCCTCGACGCCCTCGTACCAGCTGCCCGACTCGTGCCCCTTCTTCGACTGGGTGGTCACGAGCATCTCGCGCATCTTCTCGTTCCAACGCACCCAGCGCTCGCCCTCCACGTGGTGGAGGACCTGCGTGGCGTAGTAGTCGTAGTAGAGGTCCTTGCTCGGCCCCATCTTGGCCAGCCGATCGACGCCCCGTTGCAACGCGGGATGGTCCCGCTTCCAGCCGAGGTACATCCGGCAGAGAAGCCCCACCGCCGACGTGCCGGGCCCGTTGCCCGGGTCGGTGTAGCCGTAGGTCGCGCCGTCGTCGGCCTGCACGTCGTTGAGGAACTCGACCGCCTTCTTGATCGTCAGCGGCGAGACCTTGAGGAATGCCATGTGGCCGCTCTTGAGGGCCATCAGCTGCCAGCCCACGGCGGACGTGTCTCCCGGCTGCTTCGGCGCGTACCGCCAGCCGCCTCCCGCCGGATCCTGGGCGGCCATGATGTAGTTGAGCGCCATCTGCGCCGGGCCCGCCAGGCGACGGTCCTGCGTCATCGCGTAGCTTTCCGAGAGCACGATGCCCGCCAGCCCCTGCGAATACATCGTGCCACCGCCCATGCCGTAGGCCTTGCCCTGGCCCTTCACCGCCATCGACGCCAGGAAGCCGACGCCCGCCTCGAACTGCTTCTTGTAGGGGCCGTCCTTGTGGGTGTAGCCGCGGCCGAGGAAGGGCAGCAGGGCCATCGACGTCGCGCCGCAGCGGTCGAGGCCGTGCGACTTGTCCACGCCGTGGGAGCACTGGCCGTTGCAGCTGGGGCAGGCCTTGAGGTTGAAGCTCCAGCCGCCGTCGGGAAGCTGGTGCTGGATGATCCACTTGAGCGCCGACTCCACCGCGGCCTCGCTCTGCTTGTTGCCGCCGCCGGTCTGGATCAGCTGCTCCCGCATCTTCGTGTCGGTGCGGCCGCCGAGGCCGCCCGCCGTCTTGCCGCCGACGGCGCCGACGCTGGAGAGCAGGTCGCTGGAGGGCGCCGTTTCGGAGCCGAAATCGGTGAGTTCGACGGATACCGGCGCGGCGTCGACCTCGTCGGCCGACGTGATCACCTGCACGGCGTCGACGTTGCTCGACTCCGGCAGCGCCACCATGTCGGTGATCTCCTGCTGCGGCCCGGGATCCTCCTGCGGAATCTCGTCCTCGAACTCCTCGAAGTTCTCCTCGACCTCCGGGGCGCTGGCCGTGATCAGCCGCGGCGTCTCGGGCTTCGGCACCTCGTTCACCACCAGCGCCATCGAGAGGAGCACGATGACGTGCACGAGCATGCTGATCAGCCAGGCGGGCGTCTGGGCGGCCAGCCCGGTCAGAGCGGATCGCCGCGGCGCCGCGACGGCAGCCACGGCCGGTGCGGCCGGGCCGGCCGCACCGGCGGCGGGCTTGGGAATCACCGGCCCGGGCCTGGCGGGGCCGGCGGCCGTCGGCGGTGGTGCCTGGGGAGGAACCGGCGGCTTGTGTCCCGGATCGGGCGGGGGGATGGTCATGGTGGTGCCGCGGTAGGTTCCCCGGAGGGGCGAATGCCCTGCGCCATGATCGATCGACGCGACCGACATCGCCACGACGGTCGCCGCCCTCGACCGACCCCTGCAATCTTATCGTCGCGGGCGGCGCAGCCGCAAACTGACCGCAGGAAACCGGCCTCGTTGCCCGCGTCCTCCGCGGACGGCCGCGGGTGTCCTTCCCCGAGCCCCCGGAGGTCCGGCACCGAAACCGGCGAAAAGGCCGTA
>Ga0214917_10004762_pt1 | contig 14880 bp, 17 predicted proteins | sample LL_1208_BB_MetaG_FD_177983 | JGI IMG/M metagenome (GOLD analysis project Ga0214917, IMG submission 177983) | Freshwater microbial communities from Lake Lanier, Atlanta, Georgia, United States - LL_1208_BB | ecosystem: Environmental > Aquatic > Freshwater > Lake | place: USA: Georgia | collected... | reverse complement strand
AAGCATTGAATTGAAGCCCCAGTGAACGGCGGCCGTAACTATAACGGTCCTAAGGTAGCGAAATTCCTTGTCGGGTAAGTTCCGACCCGCACGAATGGCGTAACGAATTGAGCACTGTCTCAACGAGGGACTCGGTGAAATTGATGTGTCCGTGAAGATGCGGACTACTTACAGCTAGACAGAAAGACCCCGTGGAGCTTTACTGTAACTTGACTTTGTAATTTGGATTCATCCGTGCAGGATAGGTGGGAGACGCTGATCCAAACACGCTAGTGTTTGGGGAGTCGACGGTGAGATACCACCCTGATGTGTTTGAATTACTAACTGAGTTCCGTTATCCGGAACCAAGACAGAGTCTGGTAGGCAGTTTGACTGGGGCGGTCGCCTCCTAAAGAGTAACGGAGGCGCTCAAAGGTTCTCTCAAGACGGTTGGAAATCGTCTGTAGAGCGTAAGGGTATAAGAGAGCTTAACTGCAAGACCTACAAGTCGAGCAGAGACGAAAGTCGGACCTAGTGATCCGGTGACGCCGAATGGAAGGGTCATCGCTCAACGGATAAAAGTTACCCCGGGGATAACAGGCTTATCTCCCCCAAGAGTTCACATCGACGGGGAGGTTTGGCACCTCGATGTCGGCTCGTCGCATCCTGGAGCTGTAGTCGGTTCCAAGGGTTGGGCTGTTCGCCCATTAAAGCGGTACGTGAGCTGGGTTCAGAACGTCGTGAGACAGTTTGGTCCATATCTGCTGTAAGCGCAGGAAGTTTGAGAGGAGCTGCTCCTAGTACGAGAGGACCGGAGTGGACGTACCTCTGGTGTACCGGTTATCGTGCCAACGGTAAATGCCGGGTAGCTATGTACGGACGGGATAACCGCTGAAAGCATCTAAGCGGGAAGCCCACCTCAAGATGAGACTTCCCATCTCGTAAGAGAGTAAGACCCCTTGTAGAGAATGAGGTTGATAGGTTAGGCGTGTAAGCACAGTAATGTGTTCAGCGGACTAATACTAATCGGTCGAGGTCTTGATTGATTACCAGTTTATGACACATGACTTTTCTTAAGTAAAGTTTACTACTTTCTCCAATATATAATGTATGGCCTTCTTGGTCATTATAGCGAAGGGGGTACACCTGTTCTCATTCCGAACACAGCAGTTAAGTCCTTCAGCGCCTATGGTACTTCCGGGTTACCCTGGTGGGAGAGTGGGTCATGGCCAAGTACGTCATACATTAAATAAAAAGAGTAAAAAATTATTATCTCACAGTTTTCACTGTTCTAAGTCCGTTTCCAATCCCACATGTTATTTCTCGATAATTCAAAGAAGACCACTGTGAAAGATCATAGCTGGTTATTTTTTCGTTTCCACTTTTTCCAATTAAAATAACCTCATCACCTATTGAAACACTGGTATCATCGCCCAAATCAACAAAAAACATATCCATACAGATCTTTCCAACAACGGGGTATTTCTTCCCTGCAATTAAAACACTGGCTTTATTCCCTAAAAGGCTCGAGTATCCATCTGCATATCCACACGCAATGATGGCAATAGTAGTATTCTCAAGGGGCCGATACTTAAAATCATAGCCAACTCCCTCTCCGCGTTTAACCTTTTTTAAGGTAATAATATACGAAGAAACGGACATTACTTCTCGATATAAGTCTCCCCCTACTCTTACCAATGAATGTGCTTGGGCACCAAAGTAAGTTACTCCACCCGAATTAAATAAGTGAAAGTGACACAACTGTTTAAAACTCTCCGGAAGACGCTCGATAAGCCCATTAAACCGATCAATATGAACTTGATTAATTAAATTAGAAATATCTTCAGAGCAGGGCATATGTGCAAAAATTCCAACACACTTTAAATAAGGATATTTTGTCTGAAGGCTTAATATAAACTCTGATGCGTCTTCAAAGGGCACACCCAAACGATTCATGCCAATATCCACTTTAATATGAATGTGATAGGCCTGAGATTGTCTTTGGCCAAGTTGGTTTAAGTAAGACGCAAATGACTCAGAGTAAACTGTATACGTATAATGATGAGGACAATCCAAAAAGCCAGGTTCAGAAAGCAAAAATACAGGGGTTTTCAACCCTAATTTACTAATAGTATGACATTCTGAAAGAGTAGCAAATGCAAAATATGGAAACCCATAATGGTCTAATAACGGGCAAATAATTTCTGCACCATGACCATAAGCATTAGCTTTCACAACCGGTATCAGTTTTGACACAGGCAAATTTTGAGAAATCGTAGAAACATTTAAGTCCAATTGCTTCTGGTCAATACTAATACGAACCCGATGGTCAAACATATCACTCACATTACACCAATTTTTACTCACCATAAAGATATGATATAATCCAAGACTCAGAATTTTATTTACCGTATTTAGGAGAGCTCATGTCAGTCAGTTATTCGCAAATAACTAAGCCGGAGGAAGATGATATCCTCGTAATTAACGAAGACGATCCGAATATTATTACGTATTCGAAATCCATGCCAATTGCCTTAACCCGTATGTGCAGAAATAATTGCCCCTATTGTGGCTTTCATCGTAAAGATACTGTAGTAGTACCTTATTCAACGATTCGCCAAGCCAAAAGTGCCAGAGCTGCCGGTGCACGCGAATTGTTGTTTGTGTCAGGGGAAAGACCTGACAAGTTTCCATTTATCAGAGCAACGCTTGATTTATGGGGCTTTGAATCATTTATCGAATATGTATACACAGTGTGCGAGCTAGGGTTTTTAGAGGGGCTGCTACCTGTTATAGAATTAGGGTTTCTAAGTCCAATTGAAATGAAAAGGTTATCTGAAGTCAGCGCCATCAACAAAATCATGTTGGATTCGGTAGACCCAACATTAGCTGAGACCCTATACAAAGAGTCCCCAGGAAAAAAGCTAGAATTAAGAATGAAAAGTCTACAATGGGCTGGAAAGTTAAATTTTCCAACAATCACAGGATTTATGGTCAAAATAGGTGAAACAAAATCTCACCGACAAGAAATTTTAAAAGAAATTGCCAATATCCATAAACAATATGGACATATCCATGAAGTTCTCCTACAAAATTTTGTCCCAGAGCCAGGTACTCCATTTGAAAAGAAAAAACCTGCAGACATGGATACGATGTTAGACACATTCGAATTGGCCCGTAGTATTCTTCCAGAAGATGTTCCGGTTACCATTTCACCCGAATTAGTTGAGGACATAGAGCCGTTTATCAAAGCAGGATTAAGAGACTTAGGTCGGATCACACATGGGGGAAAAGGACTAATTGTCGGGCAGAAACCAATGGATGAAATTGAGCTTCGCAAAAAAATAGAATCACTTGGTTTTGAATTACAACAACGTTTCCCTCTTAGAAAAGCATTTATTTTAGAAGGAAAATATTCAAAAAAGTTAGGCCAAGTATTGGATAACTACCGATACAAAGTTAAAAAAGAAATTCAAGAAAAGTCCAAGGAAATTAAGTTGGGATGATGCAGCTAGATACCTATCTCTATCAATTACTAACCCCCTTAGTCGCTAAGGGGGTATTACCAAAGCATGACTCAGAAACAGAGTCATTTGCTCAAACACTAGATGACAGTAAATCAATGCCAAAACAACAAATTGTAGAAATTGGAGAAGGCAAATATCGCATTGAACAACAAAAAATGCCCGATATAAAACAAGGGGATTCGTATCAAAAAATCCAAACCCAAACACCTACTCAAGACGTTGTAAAAAAATCTGAGCAAAATGAGCAAAAAGAAAGTCCTGTGCTACAACCATCGATGACTCAATTTGTGCTTCATCCCCTGTTAAGAGAAATTAATACAAAAACAGTGACTCCAACACTCAAAGCATTTATTACACAGGCCGCTGCAGTCATTAAAAGTGTGCCTCTCGAATCAGGGGCAAAGCAGTATCAGTTTCAATTTAAAGAACCCCCAATTACAGTGGTATTTGAAACACAGCAACATGCCGTAAAAATCACAGTGCGCTCTCAAAATATCGATAAAGATGTGGCATCCGAATTAGAGTTTCATCAAAAAGAGCTAATAAAGCAACTGACAGACATTTTTAAAGATCAGTCAATCGAGTTTTCATTAAAAGTTGAGCCAATTTCAGATCAAGAGAGCCACAAAAATTCTAAACAAAATCAAGAATCGCCAGAGCAAACTATCGACGAAAAAGAGGATACAGAGAAATAGCAATGTCTGGAATTATTCCACCGATTCAACAATTTAATCCCAGTGTACAAGCTGCCCAATCATTATTGGGAGAGCCAAATATCACACCTGTCCAGCAAACAAATGTCAGAAATTTTGCTGAAACAATGGCTGATGCAAATCGACAATTACTCACAATGGAAAACTTTTTAAAATACCGGCTCATAGGCCAAGAGCTAAACGGATTTAACAAAGGCATTCAAGCAATGTCTGGAATGGTGACGGGTGTAACAGAATCGGGTAAAGGCTTTGCAGTAAAAGTATTTGATAGCCGAAGACAAAATCAGGGTGTGTTTGAGATTCCAGTATATTTTCAAGAAAGTAAATCTGGCCCTACCGAATTAGTAGACCGAGAACAGCTAAGGATGCATCTAGAGCGCGTTGAAAGACTTAAAAAGGAATCCTATATTAATAGCTCTGAGTTGGTTGAGTTACCGGTAAATAATTCCCATCAAACCATTCAATCTCCACAGCCATATCAACGTTTATCGGAAACCGTTGAATACATTGATAAAAATGGCAAAACAAAGAAAGGAAGCCTGATTTTGAAAGATAATAAATTATATTTGGATAATGGAAGCGAAGTTATGATAAAATTCGGAAATCATGATTAGACAAAAAGGACTTTTTGAATTCACGAGATCAATTAGACTATCCCCAGCTATTGGTGATTGGACAACGATTCAATACGAAGATGAGGGATTGAATGAGCTAAATGTATCATCAATACAGAATGTAAATTTTGATAGCCTTCCCAGAGAACAATTAAAATACGTACACTACTTACATTATAGACTTGCAGAAAAAATGACTAAAAAGTTATCCCAAGACATGGATATAAAAGTAGAACTTCATTCAATTGAAGTATTGCAAATGTCATATGAAGATTTTTTGCAGATGAACGACGAAAAGCTTGTTCAAACAAATTTTAAGTTTAAAAATAACAGCAAGGTAAATGTATTATTTGACTGGCAATTAGCCGAAATGGTGATAGATCGCTTAACTGGGGGAATGGGTGAATCTCACGATGCACAAGAGTTCTCAGGATTAGAGGCCGCTATTTTAGAAACTCAAATGCAGGAAGTAAAACCTCTATTCGTGGAGTCATGGAAGGTATTAAGCGAAGATGAAATCGATGTCGAATTTAGTTCAGGCCACTATGTACAAGATAAAAAAGTAACATTGAGAGAGGCCTATATCGTATTTATTTTTAATTTCTTCTTTGGAGAGAATGATCTTAAAAAAATTACTATGGCATACCCAAATATGATTTTACGAAATCTATTAACTGAGAGAAAAAAGCGTCATGACGAGTTAAAAGAGCGAATCGCTTTAAAAACAAATACAACAGAAAATATCATGGTGCCTGTAAAGGCAACGCTTGGAAAAGCAACATTGCCCATGTCAGCACTCAAGGCCCTACATACTGGAGATATCATACCTTTAAATGCCACATTAAATTCTCCTATAACAATTCACTTTGGAGACTCTACAGCGCTTTCAGGTCAACCTGGCATATTTAATGGAAAGGCCTGCATACAAATTATTCAGGATACAGGTTTAGCACAACAAATAATGCAAGACGATGTCCCAATGAAATCAGTAAATCCGTCCCTATTTGGGGGATCAATCGACGAAGCAGAAAAGCTAGTCGAAACGATTGATCTTAATGAAAATGAATCCGAATCAGACTTTGGCGATACAGAAGCAATAGAGGAAAATACCCATAATTTTGATATTTCTGAAGTGGGTACTGATCAAGATGATGACTACATCACAGCATCCAATGAAATTGAACAGCAACAGGTTGAAGCGGCTCAAGAAGATGAACAAGATGAAGACGAAGAAGAGTATTCCACAGAATATAATGACTTTGATGAAGAGGATTTCGAAAATGAAGACTCCGAAAATTATAATTTTGAAGATGATGAAGAAGACCAAGAAGAAGAGACAAATAATGAAGACTCAGAAGAGCTAAGCATCGAAGAAAATCAAGATGACTTTTCGTGGGATGATCTTGATAAGTAATCGAAATGAAGAAAATCGCAGTCATTAATTTTAAAGGTGGTACCGGAAAGACTTCAACAGTGGTCAATTTAGCACATGGGCTAGCTCTTAGAGGCAAAAAAGTGCTCATCATCGATACTGATCCTCAAGGCTCTGCAAGTTATAATTTAGGCAATAAAAGTACCGATACTTTGTATGAAGTAATTGTTAAAAATCTTCCACTTTCTCATGCAATTAAAAATGTCAGAAAAAATTTGGATCTATTACCAGGTAGTGATCATCTGTATCCATTAGAACTCAAAATGGCAATTTTGCCAGAAAAAGAACATATTTTCTCAAGGGTACTCTCCCAAATCAAAAACTATGACTATATTATTGTTGACTGTGGGCCTGGCATCAATTTAATCAATCAAAACGTCTTATTATTTGCTGAGGAAATTATTATTCCCGTTTCAATGGAGTATCTTTCATTGGTGGGGGTAAAACAGCTATTGAAGAATATAAAAATCATTAATAAAATATTTGATAAAGAAATTAAAATTTGCAAAGTCGTTCCAACTTTTGTAGATTATCGTAATAAGAAAACCCAAAACATTTTACAAAGTCTCACTAAAGTCTTCCCGACTAAGATTTCAAATGAGATTAAAACCTGTGTTGGGTTATCAGAAGCACCAGGGTTTAATATGTCTATATTTGAATATGATAAAAACTCAAGAGGCGCAGAAGATTATTTTAAACTTGTAGACGGGGTGCTAGAAAAATGACAAAAAGAAAATTAGAAAATCCCCTTAAAGATATTGATCCAATATTGGAAGATGCTTTCGCATCAGCAATGCAGGTCAAAAAAGATGTATCAAAACCAGTCAGAAATTTAAAATCCAAATCAGCAGAATCGGACATGATTGCTGATATCCAGTTTCCAGAGCTAACTCCAACTTCAGTTGGCAAGCAACTCGAATTAGACATATTTAAAAATATACCAATTACTGTGTCAGTTGAATTAGGGAGAGCACAGATTTCCCTAAAAGAAATGTACGAATTAACAGAAGGGTCAATTATCGAGCTAGAAAGGCTAGTAGGTGAACCTCTGGATTTGGTTGTAAACGGTCAAATTATTGCTCATGGTGAAGTCGTTGCAATTGATAATAACTATGGACTTCGAGTGACACAGATTGTTGCTCAGGCCAACAAGCAGTAATCCAAATAGTGTGGTGCTCTTAACGGGCATGAAGTGAGAGAGTAAGATGACAATCGGATATTATATTCAAACTCTTCTTAGTTTCTCATTAATTGTCTTACTGCTTTGGGGTTCCCTCAAGTATGTAAAAAAACTTCAAATTAAAAGGTTAGCAAATGAAATGGCCGTATTAGATCGATTACCAGTATCTAAAAATAATGCGGTTTTAATTGTACAAATCCGAAACCATGACTATATTCTGGCAGTGTCTGAAAACGATGTGAAAGTCCTTGATAAGCTAGAAAAGTCGCAAGCCAATCAGTCTCACACCCCATTGGAGGACAATGGATGAAAAAAATATCGTTTAAAAAAAATATAACTGTCGTACTTTTAGGTATTATTGCCGCTATAACTTTAATTGCAACGCCCTTAGTGGCTCAAAGTTCCCCGAGTGGGCTCAATATAGATTTAAATTCATTTATTAACCCTCCAGGATTTAGTACAACGCTTAATTTATTGTTATCGATGGGGTCAATTGCCTTTATTCCTTTTTTTGTAATTTCAACCACATCTTTTATTCGAATTGTTATTGTAATGTCGATGACGAGAACGGCATTGGCTACTCAGCAGGCCCCACCCAATATGGTTATTGTGTCTCTAGCTCTGTTTATGACCGTTTTTATTATGACGCCTACTTGGGAAGAAATTAACAGAGTAGCCATTCAGCCTTATCGTGAAGGTAAGTTAAATCAACTTGAAATGTTTGAGGAAGGAATTAAACCATTACGCTTATTCATGCTTAAACAAACAAGAGACAAAGATTTAGCATTATTTGTCGAATTTTCTCAAATACAAAATCCACAAGGATACGAAAATATTCCCACCACAGTTATTATCCCTGCATTTATGATTTCAGAGTTAAAAACAGCCTTTCAAATTGGATTTTTACTATATATTCCCTTCGTAGTCATCGACTTAATTATCTCAAATATATTGTTGTCATTAGGGATGTTTATGTTATCACCAGCAATGATTTCAGCACCGTTTAAAATATTGCTTTTTGTATTGGCAGATGGGTGGAATTTAATTGTTAAAGGGCTTATCTTAAGTTTTCAATAAATGTCATTAGATATAGTAAACGATATCATTGGAAAAGCTATTCAAGTGACACTATTGGTCTCTCTTCCAAGTGTGGTACTGGGGCTTTTGGCCGGTGTAATTGTAGCGGTGATACAGGCCTTAACCCAAGTTCAAGAGCAAACATTAACCTTTGTCCCCAAAATGATTGTGATTTTACTTGTATTAGGGGTTACTTTTTCATGGTCAGCCAATATTGTTTTAGAAATGACAATCGCATTGTGGTCTAATATCCCTCTCTACGCAAAATGAATTTACCCATACACTTGGTACTTACCTATTTTTTGGTATTTGCCAGATTGGTGGGGGCATTTGCAACAATGCCAGTTTTTAGTAGAAAAGATATACCCAACACCATTAAATTGACCATGATTTTATGGATTGCTTTTGCCTTGGTAGGTATTGCGCCTTTGCCATCGCAATTACAGCCGTCTGCGCCCATTTTTATCATTATATTTTTAACCGAAATCACGATTGGAATGATATTAGGCTTGGTATCTAATATGTTGGTTATTGCGATTGAATTTGCAGGAAATATCATGGATACCCAAGCGGGGTTAAGCGTTGCATCATTATTAGACCCAGCTACAGGTCGAAATGTGCCATTACTATCGACATTATTAAACTGGATTGCATTAATTTTATTTATTACAGTAAATGGGCATCATATTATCATTACAACATTGGCAGAAAGTCTTAAGATTTTGCCAATAGGGCAAGTGATAAAGTTACCGCAAACCAGTTATGAAGTTGTGATGATGTCGATAGAAATATTTAGAATAGGAGTGATTTTAGCCGCACCCATCATTTTAGTTATTTTTATGTTGGATTTTGGATTTGGATTATTAAATAAAATTGCAGAGCAAGTGAATGTGTTTCAGCTCAGCTTCCAGGTTAAGCCAACTGTATCCTTGATTATTTTATTAGCAATTGCACCGACTTTAGTAGATAGTATAATGCATTATTTTGAGGTAATAATGAAAATGGTTACCGAGTTATTAATTACATTACAAAGGTAAAATGGGCGAAGATTCAGGCGAAAAAACAGAAGAACCTACCCCCCATAAGCTCAGAGAAGCACGAAAAAAGGGGCAAGTTGCCAAAAGCAAGGATTTAACAGCTGCCTTGGTGATTATTGCTGCATTTTATAGCTTAAAGGTAACGGCATTTGGGATTTGGGAACAAATTACTCAAATCATGATACGAACGTATGAAATGATCCCTGGAGAGCTGACTACAACACTGGCCGGAAATATTTTAAATGACACCATGTGGGTATTTTTAAAGGCAGTGTTACCCATTTTTTTAGCCAACTTTATTGTGGCAGTTATTGCCGAAATGTTTCAAACTGGATTTGTATTTTCACTTGAACCATTATCACCCGACTTAAATAAATTAAACATTTTAGAAGGTGTTAAAAAATTATTTAGTATGAAGCAGGTGGTTGAGTTAATTAAATCACTTATAAAAATGGCTATTGTAACGTGGTTAATTTTTTCTGCTATTAAGAACGAGTTTATATTTGTACTGATTGCTCAGCAAGTGTCCTTATGGCAAAACATGGTCTTTGTCGGAAATCTAATTTTTAAAATTATTTTACGAATAGGAATGTTTTACATCATCATTGGTCTTTTGGACTATATGTATCAGAGATATGAATACATTAAGGGATTGAGGATGTCTAAAAAAGAGATTAAAGACGAGTACAAGCGTCTTGAGGGCGATCCGACAGTAAAACAGCGGCAAAAGGATGCGGCAAGGCAAATGGCCCAAGGAAGACAAACTGGGGCCGTTCCAGGTGCAGACGTTGTCGTCACTAACCCCACTCACTACGCGATTGCAATAGCGTATAAGCCACAGGAAATGAAAGCCCCAATGGTACTCGCAAAAGGAGAAAATTTATTTGCACTCAATATCAGAAAGATTGCAGAAGAAAATCAAATTCCAATTATAGAAAATAAGCCCTTAGCCCAGGCATTATTTAGAACAACAGGGGTGGATCAGGAAATACCTCCCCACTATTATAAAGCGGTAGCTGAGATATTAGCCTTTGTGTATAATCTAAAAAAGAAGCGCAAGCACCGGTACTAATAAATGTCGAGATTTTCAAACTTCAAATCCCTTTTTTCAATTGCTGACGTTGTGTTGGCAGCAACTGTAATCCTGATTACAGCGTTGATGATTATCCCCATTCCGACATGGCTTTTAGACATATTAATGGTACTCAATATTGCAATTGGAATCGCCGTTTTACTTGTTGCAATGTACTTGTCTCAACCCTTGGATTTTGCGGCATTTCCCTCACTTCTCCTAATTTTCACCCTCTTCAGGCTATCTCTAAATATCGCATCAACCAAATTAATTTTAAGTGAAGGGATTGAGTTTGAAGGAAAAATGGTAGAGGCATTCGCCACCTTTGTTACCAAGGGCAACTTTGTAGTGGGTGTCGTAGTTTTTGCCATTATAACCCTTGTGCAATTTATCGTGATTACAAAGGGGTCCGAAAGGGTTGCAGAGGTTGCTGCACGGTTTACTTTAGATGCCTTGCCGGGTAAACAAATGAGTATTGATGCTGACTTAAACGCAGGGATGATCGATGCCGAAGAGGCAAAAAAAAGACGTAAAAAGCTAGAGCAGGAATCCACCTTTTTTGGATCCATGGATGGAGCCAATAAATTCGTAAAAGGGGATTCAATTGCTGGTATTGTTATCGTATTAATAAACGTTGTTGGAGGGTTACTAATTGGTCGTTTTCAACAAGGGTTACCATGGGGAGAGGCAGCAGCCACATTTACCCATCTCACAATAGGTGACGGACTGGTTGCGCAGGTGCCTGCTCTATTAATTTCAATTGCAACGGGTCTTGTTGTGACCAAATCTGCATCTCAAGAAAGTTTGGGGGCTGATGTAAAGGCTCAAATTTTTGGACAGCCCAAAGCCTTTGCCGTAACTTCCGGTGTTTTGTTATTAATGTCAATAATCCCAGGGTTACCAGCAATTCCATTTTTAACAATGGCAGGGATTTCTGGGGTTTTAGCGATGGGTATTGTGAAATCTCAACAAGATGCTGAGGAAGTCGCTGTAGAAACTAATCAAGAATCAGCAAAAGACGCAATGAAAAAGCCCGAGAATTTATTGGGTACCCTCAGCTTAGACCCTATTAGCTTAAAAACAGGCCGAAACATAGTACCTTTAATTGATCCCAGTCAAAATGGCCCTTTATTAGAACGAATTACATTAGTACGTTATCACATTGGACAAGAGCTGGGATTTGTAATTCCTGGGGTAAGGGTACAAGACGATTTAAGCTTGCCACCCAATCAATATGAGGTAGATATACGAGGTACAAAAGTCGCAATTGGCGAGGCATTGCCGGGCCATTTCTTTGTCCAAAAATCAGTAGCAGAGTTAAAACGAAAGGGGATTAGTGGTATTGAGGCGATGGACCCCATTAGTTATGAGCCAGGAGCATGGGTATCAGAAGATCAAATTGAAGCGCTTCAGGAAAATGTTATCCCCGCACAAAATATTACAGACTTTATTGCCAATCATTTTGCAGAGTCCATAAAGCAGCATTCAGATGAAATTATTACCCGTCAAAATGTACAGGCGCTTTTGGATTTGGTTAAAAATACCAATGCGGCTATCGTAAGAGAGCTCGTGCCAGATATGCTGTCATTAGGGCAAGTGCATAAGGTATTACAAACGCTTGTAAAAGAGCGAATTTCAATTCGAGATTTATCCACTATTCTAGAGCGACTTGCAGATTATGCGCATGTATCTCGTGATACAAATTTATTGGCAGAATATGTAAGGCAGTCACTCGCACGACAAATTTGTAGTCAGTATGTAGATAAGGAAGATATTTTAACCGTATTTACAATTGATCCAAAGCTTGAGGAGTCGATGATTACGGCTATTCACCAGTCCGAGTATGGATCATTTTTAGCGCTAGAGCCAGAACTAGGGGAAAGAGTTTTAGAGCAAATTGGACAGCATATGAGTAACTTTAGAAAAATGGAAAAACCTGCACTGGCACTATGCTCGCCACGCTTAAGACCCCATCTTAAAAAATTCTGTGAAAGAAGCTATCCTCAATTAGTTGTGTTATCCTATAACGAAGTAATACCGTCGGTAAAAGTACAGTCAATTGGCTTGGTGTCTGAAGATGGATAATAATACTCCAGAAAATTCCTATTTTTTAAAACGAATTACCCAAACAGATTTTAGAGGGGGGAAATCTAAAGACTATGTAAAAGACGAAACCCATCAGTATATTGACCTCTCATTAAAACCAATAGAAGGCTCAGATGAGCTAAAGCAAAAAATAAAAGAGCGAATTATTGCCGAAGCCAGTAGCATTGTAGATACCCTATTACCAGAGAAGAAAGCTGTTCATGTTAAATCCAGTGACTATTTAAACGAAGTGTTTATTCGCTTGGGAATTGAATAACATGTCCCCATCAAAACTAGAAAAAGAAGTCGACTTGGCATGGGATAACATCGCAGAAAAGGTTTTAAATAATATTAAAGTTCAGCTATTAAAGTACCATGTGGCAGAAATTTTAAATTATTTTAATCCAAGTCTGATAAAAGTGGTAAAACGCTACACACGCCATTTACCTCGCCATGTCGCTGAAAGTGAAGGGGATGATCTCACTACTATTGCGCAACTTGAGTTTTTAGAAACGCTCAAGGTATGGAACCCAATCCTTAATCGAAATATTTGGCCATTGGCACAGGCGCGAATTATTGGGGCAATGAAAGACCATATTCGCTATATCAGCAAATCGGATCCGTCTCGATTTTATGAATGGATGACAGATGCGGCACATATCTACATCATGTCACAGGATAGAGCGGATTTTAAAGTTCAGGTAGAAACAGGGATTCAGTTGAGCACGGCCATGGATGCGCTGAGTTACAGAGATCGAAAAATAGTGATTTCCCATACAAAGGATGATCAAACCTTTAAAGAAATTGGTGAAAAATTGGGTATATCCGAGTCTCAAGTATCAAGGATATATAAAAAAGCAATTGAAACCATGAAAAAAGCAATGAAGTAAATTGCCTGACAGCATTCCGATAATCATGCTATCGGTTTTGCAGAGTGGTAAGAACTTCAGTATTTCCAACGCCATACACTTGAAGCGTATAGCTTTGTGTCGTGCTGTCATACGTATAGACTATTTTGCCTGAAGTATCAGTTTCAGAATAGACCTCCCCAGTAAATGGATTTTTAGGAGTGGCGCCAAATACTCCAGCTTCAGAAAGGGTTGTTGATAATTCGCTAAGGGAGACGTCCGTGCCCGTAGGATAGCTGCCTTGGTTCATAAAATAAGACTCAATCCCCAATTGAACAGAGTGAGCCAGGGATTTTACACTGCTTTCCTTAGCCTTATTTTGAATCGAAGAAAAATTTGGTAAAGCAAAGCTTGTAATAATCGCGATAACCATCATAACAACTAAAAGCTCGATAAGGGTGAATCCTGACTCTGATGATCGATTTCGAGAGCAAGATTGATAATATCGCGTAATAATAATATTTTTAAAACTAATAAATAATAAAGTCATAAATCAAGTATAGGTAATATAATTATATAAGTCAATAATAAATAACGAAATTATTGCAAAAGCGAAACACCCTCAATCATTGGTAAAAATAAAAGGTGAACCATGATTAAGATCAATGCTCCAAAAAGTAAAAGTAAAATAGGTTTAATTAATCTGATGATGCGGTTAATTCTGGTAAAGGCCAACTCATGAAAGTCATCAGAGACTTGTAGGAGTGCTTCAGAAAATCGTCCACTGCGAAGTCCATCGGATAAAATCGAAAGAGACGCAGTGCTAAATGGAATGGAAATAGAAAGTTCTGTAATGATATCTCCAGAAGAATTAAGTCGAGATTTAAAAGTGTCATAGTCAGTCGGAGATTGGAATGACGGAGGATAAATAATAAGTGATTTTTTGAGGGATACCCCGCTTTTAAGTAATAATGCCCATCCGCGAAAGTACTCGGATAATTGGTACGGGAAAACAAGTTTTCGATAAATAAGCCGCAAGCAAAAGGCTAAAATAGCAATAACAAAAAGTGGACCTAAAATAATTTTTGATGGGCTTAAATGGGCAAGATGCTGAATAAAAATAATTGCCTGAGGAACAGGAAGGTTAAAGTTAGAAAAAAATGAGGAGAAGAGAGGGAGGATGAATAGATAAAAAAAGATAAAAAATCCAAAAAATGACTGTAATGCCCCCGGTTAAATCAAGCTAAAGAAAGAGAATAAAATGTGGTGTTGACCTCCTTGATAAATTTCTTCCGATTAATAAAATCCAGGTTAAA